>Ga0073913_10000036_pt1 | contig 24215 bp, 26 predicted proteins | sample GWRWT4_25Nov14_FD_70188 | JGI IMG/M metagenome (GOLD analysis project Ga0073913, IMG submission 70188) | Sand microcosm microbial communities from a hyporheic zone in Columbia River, Washington, USA - GW-RW T4_25-Nov-14 | ecosystem: Engineered > Artificial ecosystem > Sand microcosm >...
ACCGAAGGCGATAGTGAAGGTAACTCGTTTCGAAGACAGCGACCTCGCCGTGGCGCGGACGTTTCTGGTGGTGAAGGGGCGTCCGGCTCGGCGATCTCTAGCTTTTGGATCCAGTTTTCAGGACTATTTCAACACGCCAGCTGTTCCGGATTCCACACAAACGATCTCCTTCGATGAGGACGAAGTGCTGCGGTTGTCCGCAGAGGAGCGCGTAGTACGCAAGGGAGACGTTGCGGTTCAGATTCTTGGCGACGAGTACTACGATGACACTGAATAATACCTAGGCGTGCAATCAAAAACATTGCCATGCACAGGTTTTCGAACCCTGCTGGTAACCGTCAATATCGAGGTTTAGCTATTCTCGGTCTGGTTGGATGCGACTCCTGAGTGGGAATGGGTTCATCCTCGCGGTAATGTTGCAGGTCAACCCGTCGTGGTCATCCATCAGCGGCCCAGCTGGTCCCGTGTCATCTGTCTGCATCCGATGCACGAATCCGTCATCTGACGCCTTACAAGCGATCTGTCACCCGGCGAAGGTCGCGTTCACGGTGCCCCGTTGAACTTCGGCCCGCCGCCATGTCCGCGGCGGGGTCAACAGCTCACCCCTGCCTAGCTCACCCGTCTAGCCACCTTGCAGCTCGCTCGGGCACCCGCTGGCGCCGACGCATCCGTCTATCTGAACACCATCGATTGGAGCAATAGCTATGAATGACAGTCAAATTCGAACCGGAACCGAGAGAGCGGTCATCGACGCCGTGCTCGACGCGAACCGGCAGGCGCTCATCGATGCCGTGAGTGGTCTGTCTGATCGAGAGGCCCGCCGACGCTTAGTCCCGTCGTTGACGACGCCGATCTCGTTGGTCAAACACGCCGCGGCCGCGGAGCGAATCTGGTTTCAACGGTTTTGGGCGGGTTTCGAGGAGGGCGAGTGCGACGGGTACTGCCGTCGCGATGAAGGCACGTTCTACGTCGACGACGCTGAGACGCTCGACGAGGTCATCGCCGAGTTCCAACGGGCCAGTCAGCGCTCACGTGACATCGCGTCGGAATACGTTCTTGACGAGCACAAACAGTTTCCCGACGAAGGTACGGTCAGCATGCGATGGACGTTGCTCGCGATGATCCAGGAGTTCGCGCGCCACGCCGGTCACGGTGACATCTTGCGCGAACAGATCGACTCGCAGGTAGGCCTACGCGAAGCGACTGACCTGCATCAGGCGCAATAATATCGCTTTTACCTGACATAATCTGCGCTATCGGATCAGGATCGATTGTGCGACAACGTAATTATCGTACCTAGTTTCGCTGCAATCTGGTCGGCGCATTCGACGACCGTGCGTCGAGCCGTCAGATTTGTCCGGCGTAGCGTGCGCGGATCGCTTCGATCTGTCGGCGTACGTCGTGGAGTTCGGTGGTGCGGCGTGTGGCTTCGAGTTGTCCGCCCATGCGTGCCTGGATCTTGCCGATTTGGTCGACGAGGGTGTCGGCGGCGCGCTCCAATTCGATGATGAAGTACTGGGCTTGTAGTACATCGGGATCGACGGTGCTAATTGAACTGACGTTAGTCGCCGTGTAGTTCACTTTCAGTGAGTGCAGCGCGTCGCTGACAGAGCACCGTGTAGTCCGGCAGGCGGGCCCTTTGATCGCCCTTAGCGATCAGCGACTCGCAGTAGTCACACAACGTCGCGTGCTGTGCCTGTGACAGCTGTGGTCGTCTCGTGGTCATGACCTCGACCTACAGTCGGACATCGAGGTAGTCGCCGAGCAGGTTCCAGGCTTCGGGGGCCCTGGTGACGCCGGCGGCGGCCGGTACGGGGGTGGCGGTGTAGTGGTCTGCTGCGGCGAGGTCGGCCATGGGCAGCGCGGTGAGGTCAGCGATGTCGCTGATGGGGACCTGGAAGGTGCGGTACGGGCCCAATGGCGGCGGCTCGGTGGTGGCGCGGGTTCCGATCGCGTCGTCGAGGCTGGGGCTTTGATCGAGGATGTATCCGGTGGCGGCGAGGTCGGTGCCGGCCGACCAGGCCGCGATCTTGAAGAAGCGGTGCGGGATGGCCAGGCCCCGGTAGATGGGGTCGGTGTCGGTGAAGATGCAGCCGGTGAATACCGCCAGCCGCTGCCGGTAGGTAGTTGCGTGGTCGAGGATGTAGTCCTCAAGACCCGCCCACAGCTGTCGGCCCTGGTTGAAGACCGCGGTCTGTGGGGCGCACACCGGATAGTGGAACGTGTCGAGGTTGGCCTGCGCAGCAACATCAGATGGACCCCACACGGGGTCTTGACGGCGGACCAGGTGCCCACGGTCGAGGTCGTTGTCGCGGTAGATGTCAGGCCCGGCCTGCTCCTCGGCCAGGATCCGGTCATCAAGCATCCAGGAATCCGCGCGCCCGATCTCGACCCGGTTCGCGCCGTCGATGACGACCGCGGTGATCGCCGCCAGCCGCCGCGCCGGGCGCAGCAACACCGTGAAATGGGTGTACGGCAGTTCCAGCAGGTCCGACGCTGTCGGGATCGGCACCGGTGCAGCTAGTTCGAGGAACCCTGGGTCGTACCCGGCACGGACACCGGGAGCCTTAGGTCGGGCGGGTGTGGCTGAGCTGCGGGAATTTGTCACGCCACTATGACATCACCTCGCGAAGATGCGTGCCGGGCTGCCGCACTCCCCAAAGCCATTCGAAATGGCAGAGCACTGTCGGTGGTGCAAGATCTACCGCGCTCCAGGGTGGGTGCTGGTGGCGCAGGACCGACAATCCTGGGGTTGAGGGAACAGCGATGCGCGCATAACTCCAGGCTCAGCGGGGAGATTTGAGGAGTTCGCGGTCAGCGTGGGTTGCTGAGGGAGCGCTCGGGCGAAACCGGCTCGCCACCGCCAGCAGTAGCAGGGCGGCGATTACGACGACAGCGAACGCACGGACGGCGGTGGTGGTGTTCGATGCTGTGGCAAGCAGTCCGACTCCGATGATAGGGACGCCGACGCCGCCGTAAGTGGCGATGTAGAAGCTCGACAGGACACCGGGGCGGTTGTCGGCGCCTTCGGTCAGAGCGTTGGTCTGCCGGAGGGCCGCCATGAATGCCAGTCCATGTCCGGTGCCGGCGATGACAGCCGCGGCGAGGACGATGACTGGTTCGGTGATCAGTGTCGACGCGATCAGGCCGAGTAGGCCTACGGCTAGTAGGGCGAGTCCGGCGAGGTGCGCGGTCGCGGTGGCGATTCGGGATAGTCCGAGCTGGGCGATACCGGAGGCGACAAGGACGATGCCGGCGACGAGTCCGGCGATGATGACGTGGGTGTTGCCGGTGAGGTCGGTGATCAGGGACGGGGCGATGGTCAAGAACAGCGCGACGACACCCCAGGCGAGGAACGTTGCTGCGGCCGCGGTGAGGAACGTCCGACGGTCGGCGGGTAGGGCGGGCCACGGTGATGCGGTGGACGCGGCGCGTCCGAGGTGGCCTGGGATAGACAGAACGGTGGCTGCACCGACGATCAGGAGGACTGCTTCGACCCAGAAGATGGTGTGCAGGGGGTAGGGGAGGTATTCGGCGAGGATGCCGCAGGCGATGGGGCCGAGGCCCCCGCCGAATGCGGTCATCGCTGAGACGGTGACCGATGCGGCGCGGGCATCACTGCGCGGGTGCAATGCGACGATGGCGGCGGTGAATGCGCCTGAGGCGATTCCGACTGCAGCGCCTTGTAGGCCGCGGGCGATGAACAACCAGAGGGTGTCGGGGGCGATCGCGAACACTGCGCTCGCCGCTGCGGCGACCAGAATGCTCGCGGTCAGTGAGCTGCGGTAGCCGAATCGGGTGACAACTCGACTGGCCAGCAGGAGCGCGATCACCAGCACCGCGGCGTAGGTGGAGAACAGCAGGGTCAACGTGGTGGGGGAGAAGTGCCACAGGCGGGCGTATTCCTTATACAGCGGTGAGGGGATGTTGGTACCGGCAATCATGACGAACAGCACCGCGGCGACTCCACCAAATCGAATCCACGGTGTTGCAGTCTGTTTCGGTTGATCTGTCAGCGTTGCAGTCATGCCTACGACGGTATGGCGTCAATGATTCATGCGGTCGTGAATTGTGTCGCGGGTCAGGCGCTGCGATCGAGTTCGGTGGGCACGGCCAGTACCCGCTCGAGGTGACGTCGCCCTGCGGGTGTGACGGTGATGGAACGGTCGCGTGGACTGCGGGTGACCCATTCACTCGATAGGCATGCGGTGGCGATGGCGGCGCCGAGCCGCCCGGCGATGTGGTGTCGCTGCTCGGTCCAATCGACACACGCCCGGATCAGCGGACGCGAATTCGTGCTGGTCCGCAGCGCATCAATGTCCACCCCGAGTGCGGGCAGCACCGTGGCGGCGTTGGGTCCCAGGACGTAAAGGGTGGTGTCGCCGGTCCCGGCGGCGAGGGGATCGCCCTCGCGGCGGGCGTTATCGGTGGCGCCGTCGCTGCGTTCGATGGCACCGGTGTCGAGGAGGCCCTGGGCGATGGCCACACCCAGGTAGCCGGCGAGGTGGTCGTAGCAGGTACGTGCCCGCCGGAGCGCGTGTGCGCGAGTTCCTTGGCGCAGGCTGGTCACCTCGCGGGGTTGACCGATGGCGGCCAGCCCTTCCAACGCGACACCGACCGCATCGCCGGCCAGTGCGTAGTAGCGGTGCCGCCCGGTGGCCGATACCCGCAGCAACCCGCCGTCAACGAGCTTCTTGAGGTGCCCGGACGCGGATTGGGCACTGATTCCGGCTTCATCGGCCAGGCGACTGGCCGGCAGCGACCGGCCATCGTTGAGCGCCATCAGGATCTTGCCCCGGGCCGGATCTGCGAACAATGCGGCGACCCCGGCGATGTCGACGTCGCCGTAACGAGCGCTCACCGGTGTCTTCGGGGTGTTCGTGCCTGCTCCTGTCGTGGTCATGCCAACCAGTCTGCACCGGGAACAGTTCACCGCTCGATGAATATTTCGGCGGAGACAGTGACGTCATGTCCGCATCCACACCCGGTCTCGTCGTTCACACGGCGCCACCGATCCGAGGGGGGTCGGCGCCGTCGTAGTCGACCTCGGTGCACTGCTGCTGGTGACGATCGTGGTCCAGGTGGCTGACGCGATCTCGCGGGCCGCCGGTACGGTGGCGTGGCCGTTCGAGACGGTCGTGTTGCTGGGGTTCGTGGTGTGGAACCTTGGTGTGCGCCAGGGCCGCCGCGGCGCATCTATCGGCAAATCGATGGTGAGGCTACGGGTGGTCGATGTGGACACCCTCGAACCCACCGGAGCTGGCCGCGGGGTGTCGCGCTGCCTGACTCACGGCATCGTCGTGACCGTTCGCGTACTGCGCGGCAATCGGTCACGACAACTTAAGCGGCCATCGCCGCCTAAGCCGCCGCGGCGCCGGCGGTGGGACGGGATCTTCTCGGACTATCCGTCCCCGGAGCTGACTCCGGCCGAGGTCAAGGCCGGTGAGCGCGCCGCCCACCGTGCCGCGTTTCGCGCGAAAGGCTCCTGGAGCCTTACCAAACGAGCTACGGCCTGTACCGAGGTGCCGTGGGTGACCGTTTCCTCGACTGGCCACGATGGCGCGACGCCTATCTGAGCGAATACAACAAGGACGGGCCGCTCGACACCGGTTCAAATGACCGGGGAACCGGCGCGGTGGGCAGCGAATACTTCGAGTAGCGGTTTCGTGTGCGGCGCCTGGCGCGCACGCTCCTTAGGATGTGTCGATGCGTACGGTTGACGACTTCGGTTGGATTAAGGACGCGTACCCGTTCTGGTTCGCCAATGGATATTGCGCGACGCTGGTGCGGGCCGATCCCGATGCGGTACTCGCTGCACTTGGTGGCGGGTATGCCCGACGCACGGTGGTTGGGGTGGGATCGGGGTTGAGCTTTATGTATGTCGACGATTACGACGTTGATCCCGAGGTCGAGCAGGCGTTCGGAGTGACAGCTGTCGTCGGCGCCGGCGGCGTGTGGACGTTGCTGGCACAGTCAGAGAGCACTTTCATCGGCATCATGGACGAGCCGATGATCGAGGTGTTGGGCGACCAGTTCGAGGTTGTCTCCCATGCCTCGACCAACGGGTATGGCCAGTTCAAGTGGTGGCGAGATGGGAGGCGCCTGATCGCGTTTGAGCCGTTCCTGGCGCCTCACACGTTGAGTAGCCGGAATTCGCCGGAGTATGCGGATCCGGGCAGGGACAGGGTCGTCGAGCTCGTGCGGCAGACCGGCGGCATCGAGGTCGAACCGACTGACAACACGTCCGGCGGACATGTTGAGGGATCGTTTGCATTGGCTGAGGCGTTGACCGGCGTCCATCTCACCCGGCAGCTCCTCGACGCTGCGGAATTCACGCTGGCTGTCGTCGCGATACGTCCCGGTGCTCGTTGGGACCGACCGCAGTAGCGCACAATCCACAATCCGATGGCGGTCATGTTCTTGCCGCGCGGCGGTGTATACCGTTGTCTACCAGCCACTTCTGGCGCTAGGTTGACGTAATATAAGCTATCGGCACCCGACATCTGCTGCGCGAGAGTGGATGTGCTGCCGTTATGGCATAACGATCGTGGCAGCGCCCGGTTAGTCGTGGTGGTCGCTGGCGGCGAGGGTTGCTTCGATGATGCGCGCCACCCCGCCATACCCGAGCAGGGGTCTGCACTAGCGGTAGCTACGCCGCAGTAGCTACCGTGACCTATGCATCCGAACGGATTCGGACACCACGGCCACCTCGACGACGACGGAGACACCGTCGCCTGCCACGAATGCGGCCGACGCTTGCGCTCACTAGCACGACACATCACCCACGCGCACACCATGACGATCGCCGACTACAAACACGCCCACGGCCTCCCACCCCACCACGCGCTGTGCTCGATCGGGGTCAGTAAAAAAATGGCCGCATCCAACCGCCGATCCCGCGCATGGGCGAACAAGGCCCCCCGGAACACAATGCCCGACAGCACAGAACAACGAAACCTGACGTAATCTACGTTAACGGCGTTGCGGCACAGCGGGTTTGGGTTCTCAGACGGATCGGGCGATGCAATCGCGATGCGTCGACGGGCTTTCGGTCGATGGGGGAGTGGTTGGCGCCACCAATAGAGGTCGTGAATGCGGTTCTACACCTACGTGTCGGTCGCGGAGGTTCAAAGTCCGGTGATGTCGCCCTCTATACTCTGGGCTGCAGGCTCTGGTTCGTTGACGTAGACCGCGGGCGGCATCCAGGAGGCCCGCAGTCGCCGTGTGCCCTGATGCGACGGGTCAAGCGTGAAAGAATCGACCCGGGAGGCGATCTGATCGCGAAGGAGGCGTTCTTCGAACAACAGTCGGGCCACCGGGCGAAGCACTGCGTCGTCGACTCCGGTCCCGCGAAGCGGACCAAGTGGGTCGACCGGCTTGGCGAGGAACTGTGTCCGCGCGGACAGTAGCGCCGTGCCAAACAAGCCGTCGGACAGTGCGAGGCGGTTGATCTCAGCAGCAGGAATTCCGTTGACGCTCATTCCGCGCATCATCGATCCGCGATTGTCTTGCACGGTTAAGGTCAGGCCCTCCTGATGGCCGATGGTGGAGGTGGTGCGAGTCGACAGCGTCTCGACCTGGACCGTCTGGGCGCTACCAGGTGCAGCGAAAGAAATCCCACCGGCTCGCGTGTCACGAAGGCGAAGAAGTTCGGCGTGCACGGTGTTGCTGTGCACCGACGCGTCGATGGTGACGGTTCTGCCGTCGTTGGTGATTTCTCGTGCTCGGAAGATTGCCCGTCCGATTCGCACCCACGGTGCGAGTTCCTCGGCGGCGAGTTCTTCTAGACGACGGCGCACTCGTCTGCGCAGGTCGTTGGGGTCGGACCATGTACTGGTCGTGTACAGGTTTTGGGCACCTTGGATGAGATCCCTTTGGGGGCCGTCGAAGCCGTCGCCCTCGTGTACGAAGAGGCAGAGTCTCAAACCGTGACGCTCCGATTCGAGAAATTCGGCGTGAGTAGCGGAGTAGCCGTCGGCCATCCGGACGCCACCCCACACGCCGACGTAAACCATCGAACTGCGCACCCCAGTTAGATAGGCCTGCTCGGCAGAGATGTCCTGGGCGCCGAGCTCTTCTTCGAACATCACCGGTGACGCTCCGACGTCCTCGATGGCCTCTCGTACAGCTTTGCGTTCATCCGGCATGTCGGTGATGAGGCTCGAGACGAACACGCGACGACCGCTCGCCCACGTATGGATGTCGCTGTCCGAGGCCGGTAACGACGCCGATCGCAGGTCTATGAGGAGGGACTCGTTGTCCATACGCCAAGTTGATCACACGACACTGATTCGGGACGGTCGCAGCACTAGGCGTCTCGGGCACCGGTTCACCCGAGCGGCCGCTCCCTCGCGGACGGCGACCTGCCCGACGGACCCGCTGACTACGCCACTCCGTTCGTTGGGCCAGTTTCCCGCCTGTCGTTTGTAACCACAGCCGAGGCGTCAGACACAATGACTGGGTGACGGTCTCGCGCGATAGGCATCCCGGGGATACTGCTGCGTTGCGCAAGGCTCGGGGCGCGTTCTTCACCCCTGATGCGATCGCCTCGTTCATCGTCAAGTGGGCTGTGCGTGGGGCTACCGATCGCGTTCTTGAGCCCTCAGCCGGCGACGCTGCGTTTCTCGTCGCCGCGGTTAACCAGCTGCACGAAGTCTCCGGCGGCGACACGGCTGTCCCGGTGGTCGACGGCGTGGAGATTGATTCCTATAGCGCGCGGAGTGCCCGCGCACGGGTTCGTGCCGCGGGAGGTGATCCACGGGTTCGGTGCAGCGATTTCTTCCTCGTTGAGCCGTCGCCGCAGTACGACGCGGTCATCGGCAACCCGCCCTTCATCCGATATCAGGACTTCGCCGGACAATCACGTGCGCGTTCCCGGCTCGCGGCACTCAATGCGGGGGTAGCTCTCAGTGGTTTGGCCTCGAGCTGGGCGGCATTTGCGGTGCATTCGGCACTGTTCCTGAAATCGGGCGGCCGCCTGGGGCTGGTGCTGCCCGCGGAATTGCTGTCGGTGAACTACGCGGCCCCCGTGCGTCGGTTTCTGTTCGACAACTTCGCCGACGTGCAGCTCGTCGTCTTTGACGAGCAGGTGTTTCCCGAAGCCGAGGCGGACGTGGTGTTACTCCTCGCCGACGGCTACAAGCGAGGCCCTACCACTCACGCAACGATCCGGCAGGCCCGCAATACGACCGACCTCGCCGCGTTGGATGCGGGACAGCCGTGGTCACCGCTCGACCCGGCAGGCAAGTGGACGGGCAGCCTCGTCGACCCGACTGCAGTGGAACCCCTGCACACGCTTCTCACTGACGGTCGGTTCACCACCCTCGAGGCGTGGGGCGACACCACGTTGGGCATGGTCACCGGCAACAACAGCTACTTCACGCTGTCACCGCAACGCGTCCAGGAACTTGGTTTGACGAGCCGCGACTTGCTACGGGTCTCACCCCCGGGCAGCTCACACCTACGGGGATTGACCTTGTCCCGCGACCTTCTCACCCGACTCGGCGCCGAAGGCAAATCCACCTATCTGTTCTCTCCCCGCGACGAACCATCACCAGCGGCGGCCAGCTACATCGCTGCCGGGCATCACGCCGGCGTCGACACCGCCTACAAATGTCGCGTCCGAAAAACGTGGTGGCGGGTACCACTCATCGCGCCCGCCGACTTGCTGTTGACGTGCATGAACGCCGACACCCCACGTTTGACTACCAACACGGCCACCGTCCGACACCTCAACTCCGTGCACGGTGTTTACCTCGGCAGCGAGCACCGCGAGCTGGGTCGCGAACTACTCCCACTGGCCAGCTTGAACTCGGTCACGCTACTGAACGCTGAAATGGTGGGCCGCGCATACGGTGGCGGCATCCTCAAACTAGAGCCCAAAGAAGCCGACGTGTGGGCCATGCCGTCGCCGTCACTCATCGCGACCCACGCCGAGGCGTTACGCGCCATTAAGACCGACGTCGCACGAAAACTGCGCGACGGCAAACTATTCGATGCTGTCTCACTGGTTGACGGTGTTCTGCTCACAGGCCCCGGGCATATCACCGCCCATCAGCTCGGCGCAGTCCGGACCGCTCACCAGCAATCGACCCGACGACGCACAGTCAGGGGCGCCAGTGGCCGCTAAACCCTCAGCGAAAGCACGGGCCTGGGTTCTGTTCGATCGAATCGTTGCTGACGCGGCACCGGGCGGCGATCACACCAACCCCTGGGTCGCTGTCGAAGAGTTCGGACCACGCTACGAACCCGACTTCGACACCCTGGTGAGACTTCTCGGTGTTCCGTTGCACCTCGGAGTCGATACCCGCACCGGTGTACCCGCGCTCGCGCTCGACGTGTGGCTAGCCTACGAGTTACGTCGCGCGGGGTTTCATTCCGACGCCGCGTGGCCACGCGCCACCCACCCCCGAATCTTGCCCATGCCCATCGCACGGCTACTCGCAGCGTTGCCACGCAAGGAAAGTCGGCAACTCGTCGACCGGCTGACCCGCACCGCCTCGGTCACCGGGGTCACCTCAGCCAGCGCCAATATTCTGGGTAAGAACTACCTCAAACAGGTCGACGTCATCATGACTGACTGGCACACCGGCCCTGAACTCCTTATCTCCACAAAACGCATGGACTCCTCCTACGGGAAGAACGCCGCAAACCGCGTCGAAGAGTCCTACGGAGACGCCAAAAACCTCCGGCTACGCCACCCACTTGCCGCCCTCGGGTTCGTATTCGGACTCCGCTCGGACATCTTGATTAAAGAACCCGACACCGCGGAATGGCTCATCGACCTCCTTGCCAAACTTGGACGCGAAGACGACGCCTACCACGCAACATGCCTGGTGATGATCGACTACGACGACAAACTTGCCCCACCACAGAACGACGACACCGAGGACGACGCGGACAACCCGCTCATCGCCGCCGGCCTGGAGCCCGCACCCGACGAGGACGACGAGCCCGCCGATGTCTCACAATCAGACATCGACCAGGCCATCGCGGAGCTACCGGCGGTAACGATCCGCCACGACGCAATCCCCGACAACCTCTCCGCAGCACGATTCCTTCAACACATGGTCAACCGCGTCCTCGACACCACACCAGTCAACTTCCACAAAGAAGCGCGGTCCCGCAAAGCCACCGCAACACATCGCTAAACCGTGAAATATGTTCGTTACCAGCCACTTCAAGCCTTTACTGGTAACCGTCAATATCGAAAGTTCGTTATTGCCCCACGAGTGAGGTGAGCATCAATCGCCACGTTCAGTCAGACTGTGGCGTGTTCGATGTCTCGGGCGAGTAGGTAGTGGTTGAGCGCGATCGCGGCTTTGGAACCGGCGCTGGCGGCGTTGATTAGCTGGGCTGATGGGTCGCTGATGTTGCCGGCTGTCCAGACACCCGGAACGCTGGTCGCGCCTGTGTCGTCTACAGCGATGCTCCCGAGGTCATCTCGTGCGCACGCGAGGTCATCGAGTAGGTGGTCCTCGGCGTTGAATTGCGGGCCGACGAAAACTGTTGATCGGGAGATTCGTTGGCCGTCACCGAGGACGACGTTGAGACCGTCGCTGTCGGTGTCGATTGATTTGATCCGACCGGCAACGATGCGGATTCCGCGGGCGGTCAGTCGATGTGTTTCTGTCTGGTCGAGAGTGATCGCGTTGGGGAAGAACACCACATCGTCGGACCATTGCCGCACTAGGGATGCCTGGTGGATGGTGAAGGGCCTGTTGTTCCCGCCGACCACTCCCAGGGGCGTTGCTCTGACCTCGTATCCGTGGCAGTACGGGCAATGCACAACCCGATCACCCCAGTGCTCGTTCACTCCATCGATCTGAGGTAGCTCGTCACGTAATCCGGTTGCGAGCAACACAGTACGAGTCTCAGAGGTTTCGCCGTTTTCGCACTGCACGAGGAAGCCGTCGCCGTGCCTCACGAGCGCGGTTACGCGATTTGGTCGAATTTCGCCGCCGACCGCTGCGACCTCCTCGCGACCGGTTTGCAGTAGCGCAGCGGGGTTCATCCCGTCGCGGGAGAGGTAGCCGTGTAGATGCCCACTCGCCTTGTTGCGCGGGTTGCTAGCGTCGATGACCGCCACCTGCCGGCAGGCGCGGGCGAGTACCAGCGCCGCGCTGAGGCCAGCAGCACCTCCTCCGATGACTACAACGTCGTGCTGCACGATGGCCCCCTTCTTGGTTCTGCGTCGGAGCCGAGACCGGAGTCCGACCACGGTATGGTGAAGGTAACAGACTGTTAACTGGTTAACAAAAAGAAGGGTGCAGAGTGCAGGATCCTCTCAGGGCGCTCACTGTCGCAGCGTGGCAGGACCACAACCCCGATCTCGACACATCACCGATGGAAATTGTGGCGTTGATCAACGCGATTGGGGCCGCGTTCGACGCGGCCGCCGAACAGGTCTACTCCGGTGCTGAATTGTCCGCGGCCGAGATGAAACTGCTGGTACCGCTTCGGTTTAGCAGCGAGCCCGTTACTGCTGTCCGTCTGGCGGAACGGCTCAATATGTCGCGGGCGGGAGTGAGTAAGACCCTGTCCAGACTCGAGGCCAGGGGCATCATCGAGCGCCGTCACCACCCGACCGATCGTCGTGCGGCGGTCGTGCGACTCACCGCCGACGGTATCCACCTGATCGACAGACTGTTTCCTCAAGAACTCGACGCCCACGCTCGACTTCTCGCCGGACTAGGACCCGAACGGCTACCTGTCGTGGCCGCGTTGACGGCACTGGCCTCGGCTGTTGCACCCCCTACGCGCTGAGTGGGCTGACGACATAGGACACCACGGGGGTTGATGTTCGCGATGAATGTTACTACCGTCGCCCTCGTCTGAGAGACGCTGCGAGGGATGCTCATTCCGCCACGCTCAGATAGTAGTTGCGAAGGGCGTCTTCCTACTTGGAAGGACCCCTGTGAACTATTCCTCTTGATCGTCGGCGTCTGTCCGCTACCGGCCGCCGACAAGCGCAGACTTCGCGGCGTTACGGTCGATGGCACGAACTGCGTTCTCTGACACCTTCGCTCGCCTCTACCAACCCGAGCCGTTCCGCGTCTTCCTGGACCGCAGCTACGCAGCGGGAGGAACGATGGACAATGACCTCCGCAACGGGACCGTCCACTGGATGCTCGCAGTGAATGGATCTGAGCCGGTCGGATACGCCAAACTGACCCCGCTCCGTGCACCCGCACCTGACCCGGCACCGCGTGCTGTGGAGTTGCAGCAGCTCTACGTCAGCCGCGAGTGGCAGGGCAAGGGCGTCGCACCGCACCTCATGGAATGGGGTTTGGGCGCCGCCGCTGCCGCCACTGCGACCGAGATCTACCTGACGGTGTTCGACCACAACACCCGAGCGAAACGGTTCTACACCCGATACGGCTTTATCGAGGTGGGACGGTGCACGTTCACTCTCGGCGACCGCATCGACGACGACCGTATCTGGATGCGAGAGGTGTGAGGCCAGGCACCTGCCGGAAGCGCCGACATGACGCGGCGGCTATCACGAGACAATATCCGTTCTGGTCAGCAGGTTTAGGATTCGCACACGCCCGTCTCCCGGCGCGAGCTTTGAGAGGCGTTGTCGCATAGCCGGTTTTAACCGTTACCTGACATGGTATCTACTATCGGATTAAATCTGTTGTCGTACAGGGATTTACTAGTGTCGCTATGGTCGTTGTTCGGCACAGATGGCAATGAAGGTGAGGCCGTGGGGGCCAGCTCGTAGGTGGCGGCGATGCTGTAGCTCGACCGAGACGAATTGGCCGGGCATGACGGGGTAGGGTTGGTCGTCGATGACGATCCATCCGTCGCCGGCAATAATGGCGTAGACGTCGTCGTTACGGTCGTCGAGGTGGTTGTGGGGGACCGTCTCAGCGCCCGGCGGTAGTTCAACCTGGTAGACCTCGAACGCGGTGACGTTTAGGGCTTCGCTGATTCGTCGGTCGTATGGGCTTGCTGCTGGGTGCGGGCCGTGTCCGGCGGGAATCGACGTGGCGTCGACAATAACGTGCGACATGCATCTCACCGTAACCTCAACCCCCTGACCTGGGTGCGCGTGTGGGAACCGGAATTGCAGTCGCCGTTGCCCGGCGAGGTGTTTAGGGTCGTGTCGATGACCCCGGACCCGCCGCCACACCAGGACCGTGCGCGGGCACAGTCCTTCGGCCAGGCCGCCATCGACTACGACCGGTTTCGGCCGCGTTACCCGCGACACACCGTCGACACCGTCGCGCATCTCGCCGGCACTGGACTTGTGATCGATGTCGGAGCCGGGACCGGCATCTTCACCCGCCAGCTCGGTGAGCGCCACCTTGATGTTTTCGCGGTCGAGCCCGATACGGAGATGGCCGCGGTAGCGCGCGACCACGGAGTACACGTCGAGGCCGCCGCGTTCGAGATGTGGGACGTCGGCGACCACAGGCCTACGATCGTCGTATTCGCCAACTCATGGCACTGGGTCAACCAAATAACAGCGTTGCCGAAAATTCGAGACATGCTCACCGCTGGCGGGCATCTCATACTCATCTGGCACGCACTCCGACCCACTGGCCCGACCGTAGATCGTATCGACGCCGTGTACCGCCGCTCAGGGCTGCCCGACGCCCAGCCCACACCCGCGACACCAGGAACCAGCTACCTCACCGCAGCAGGGTTCACCGTCACCACAGACACACACCCTCGTCGAATCAACCTGGTCAACCGAGGACTGGCTCAACCAACAATTCACCATCTCCACACACCTCGTCCTCGCCACGGCACGAGCTCAACACCTACGCCACGACCTCGCCCGTGCCATCGGTCAAGGTGGTGTCCCTGTCATCGAACACACCTACACAGTCACCGCCACACCCAGCGAAATACGTTGCGGAGCAGCCACGTCTGGCCGCAACCTGACATAAGGTAAATTATCGGCACCGAATTAGGACGCCAATTAGCAAGTGGCACAACCAGGAAGAACATTGTTGTGTCGTGTGTCGCCCAGGAAGGACGCCAGCTTGGCGCGGCGACTGCTTCGAGCGCGGTGAAGTGCTGGATGACCGCGGCGAGTTCAGGGTGCGGCGGTGATCTGTGGATTAGGGAGACCGGGTAGACCATCACGCGGTGAAAACGTGCAACTCAGGGTGTGCCGGCGAGGCGAGCTCAGAAGGCGTCGATGCGAAAGACAGCGCAACGGCCGGCTAGGGCTGCGAACGCGTCTGGGGTGATCTCGTCGATGACGCCGGCGTTCTTCATGATTCTGGGGCCGTCGGTGCCTGATCGGTCGGGCCAGGCCCGTAAGACCGGGACGGCTGATGTGGCGTCGAGTTCGGTGAGGTGCACTGGCTGCGTTGTACGTCCGGTCGTGAGTGTGGCCGTTCCGCCTGCCGCGCGTACATTTCGTGCCCAGTCGGCGCCGGGGAATCCTTCGAGTAGGTATCGGTGGCCGTCGAAAGTGACAACAGTCAAGGGGGTGCGGCGAGGATCTCCGCTACGCCGGCCGGCCACGGTCAGCACTGGCAGCTCTCGCAGGCCTCCAACCGCGCGGACCGCGAGCATAAGTCGGTTCAGGTGCTTGAGCCATCGAGGCGGTTTGATCGACGGTGTGGGGTGTGGTGTCACGTGGGGCTCCTGACTTGTGGATGTGGCGTCAATCGACAGGTTGACGGTTGTGTGTGGTGATCACGCTGGTGGCAAGTCGTAAAACGTGTTGACGTCGATCCGGTGAAGTGGAGTCCATGAGGTCACTCCGATCTCGTCGGGTGTGTGTGAGGCACTGAGACCGGCGTCTTGGATGTCCAGTGCGAGCTGCGGCGAGTTGTCGACCCGGGTTGCCAGGGAGTAGATGGTGGCGAAGACGTGCACGCACATAGACGTGCGGGCTGGGCATGAGCAGTCGACGTTTGCGATTGTCGGAGCCGGATTGTGCCCGGCACCGATGAGTGCGGCGTGTAGGCGTTCGTCTGGCTCCGGTGAAGTGCGCGCCAGCTGCCGCACAGTGTCGGCGAGGTGCGCTGTTGCGGGGTCGAATTCGATGTGGGTCACTGACGCATCGGAGCCTCGGTGCACGGTCGCGCGCACTAGCCGTCCGTCGATGGTCAGCACTACTCCCCCGTTGCGGGCGATGCTGCGTGCTCGAGGGAGCAGTTTATTGGCGACGGTGGCCGTGACGGGTTCGGCCAGTCGAACCACGTCCATGCCCCACGTGGTGTAGCCGAACTCAACCGTGGCGGCTCGATCACCCTCTGCACCGGCGGGTTTCACGCGATCCCCCGCGACCGCGTCAGGACTTCGAGCAACCGCTCGTCGGGTAGTCGTGCTAGTTCGGCGACCACCGACGCATCAGCGGCGTGAGAGCTCACGGTCGACTTTCTGTCGTGCATTGCTGCGATGTGTTCTTCGATGGTCGTTGCTGTGGTCAGGGTTGTGATGGTCACGGTTTTCTGTTGACCAATTCGATGGACCCGGTCCGAGGCCTGCGCCTCGACGGCCGGGTTCCACCACCGATCGAAATGAATAACCTCGCTGGCGTGGGTGAGGGTGAGTCCAATTCCCCCAGCCTTGAGGCTCATGACCATGATCGGCTCCGTCAGGCCGCGTTGAAACCTATCGACCAGATCGTCCCGGTCGGCGGCGGTGAGTCCGCCGTGGAAGAACGGGGCGTCTACGCCGAATTGCTCGACGAGGTGTCGCCGGAGCAGGTCACCAGTGGCCCGGTACTGAGTGAAGACCAGAGTGGCTGAACCGGATTCGAGGTTGCTGGCAAGGACATCGGTGCAGGCGTCGAGCTTCCCGGACCTACCGGCAAGGTCAACTACATTGCCGTCGATCAGCCCAGGGTGGTTGCAGAGTTGCTTCAGCCTGGTTAACGCTGCAAGGACCTTGCCGTGTCGGGCGACCCCGGAACCAAACCCGGCATCAACCGTCTCGGCGAGGACCCGGTCATACATTTCTGTCTGCTCGCCACTGAGGTCGCAAAGCACCGGATTATCGATCTTCGGCGGCAATGACGACGCCACGTCCGCTTTGGAGCGCCGCAACATCACCGGTGCGGTGGCGGCCCTCAGCCGGGTCAACGCATCGCTGTCGCCGGCTGTCGCGGGCACGGTGAAGCGGCGCCGGTACACGGCCCGGTGGGCGAAACGCGATGCCGCGACGAGATTCAGTAGCGACCACAGTTCGTCGAGATGATTCTCAACCGGAGTGCCCGTCAGTGCGATACGTGCCCGGGAGTTCAGGCCGCGGGCGGCGCGAGAAACCTGCGTTCGTGGGTTCTTCAACGCCTGGGCTTCATCGAACACCACCGTTTCCCAGGTAATACGCCGAAGCATCTCGGCGTGATTCCGCAAAGTCGAGTACGTCACCACGGTGACCGAGCCAGAGGCTGCCGACGACTCCTGTGGGTCGTGCGGCGACCATCCTCGAGCGTCGAGAGTCGGTGCGAACCTCCGAATTTCGCGCAACCAGTTGCTGACCAGCGACTTGGGGCATACGACCAAAGCCGGCCCGTGCACACGAACAACTAGAAGTCCGATGGCCTGAACGGTCTTACCCAGCCCCATCTCATCGGCAAGAACCGCTCCTCCCTCGACGTCAGCCGTGGCTGACAGCCAGCTGATCCCGCGCGCCTGATACGGCCGCAACGTGGCGTGGACCGTGTCGGCCAGGCCCCGCTCGAGCGTCTTGGTGTCGGCGAAGACACGGCGGACGTAGTCCGCACTGGTCATCGAGGTTCCCAGCTGATTAGGTACGGCGTGAGCCGCAGGCGGCATCACCCCAGGGACCGTTCCAGAAGCGAGGGCGTCCACCCACACACGCATCGACGCCGTCTGCGCGGGCCGTCCGATCAGCGATTCCGCATCCACGAGCTCGCAAGCAATCTCACGTACTTCGAGGTGATGGCCATCGGCCGCGGGCACTGTCAGACGAACTGTCGATCTGCTCTCCGCGCTGGCGTCGTCAGGAGACCACAGGGCGAACAAATGAAGGTCTGGGAGGTAGGTGGCATGCACTGCGATTGGCGCGTCCCCTAAAGTTGTACGCTGTACGGAGTGGTTAAAACTGTACAGCATACGGAGTTGTCTTGCGTTGTCGAGAGTGAGAGGTGGTCGGATGTCTGCCGAAGACGAGGCGAGGGCTGTGGTTCGGCTGCTCTGGCGCGCGCACGTCGCCGAACAGACACGGCGCGGGCCACGTCAACGCCTGACCGTCGACGACGTGGTCGGGGCCGCCGTCGAGATGGCCGATCGCGACGGACTGGGAAGTCTGTCGGTGCGAACTGTCAGCGCCACCCTCGGCATAAAGCCCATGAGCTTTTACACCTATGTTCCGAGCAAAGATGCTCTCGTCGCGTTGATGGTGGACGCAGTCGCAGCCCACGATGAGCCGTTCAAGACCGGTGAGCCGTTGCGCGCACGTCTGACGTGGATAGCCACATCGGTCCGAGACGAACTCCTTCGCCATCCCTGGCTGCTCGAGGCGTCCAGCTGGAGACAGGTGACCGGCCCACACCGACTTCGACGATACGAACAGCAACTCGGACAACTCGTCGACACCGGGCTGTCCGACCTCGACTGCGACCGAGTCATCTCCACACTCACCGCCTTCGCGGTGGGTAACGCACGCGAATCCCTCGACGCCCAACGGACGCCCACCGAATCGACCCTCACCGACTCAGAATGGTGGAGCATCGTCGGACCAGCTCTATCCGAAGTGATGCCACACGACGACTTCCCCCTCGCGGGCCGAGTCGGCGCTCACGTAGGCGAACTCTTCCAAGCACCCGGCAATCCAACAGGGACATTCACCTTCGGCCTCGACCGACTCCTCGACGGCATCGAAACGTATGTGGGTCAGTAAGCCCGCGAGGATCTACGGACCTTGCGAAAGGCGTAGAGCGAACAAGCTAAAATTCAGTAAAACAACGCATCCGCACCAGCCAATTTCGGCACCGGTTGACGTAATCTATGTTATCGGCACGCGAGACTGATTGCCCAACAGTCATCTTGAGCGACTTGTGACATAACCACGCTTTGGAGTCACCGGTCGACCAGGCATGGCCTCGACAAATGATGTCGCCTGGCTTCGGCGTCGTTGCTGCCTCGGAGGACCATTAGATTGTCGCAACATCACCACGTCTCGACACTCCTTGGGTGTCATGGCATCGCGGAAGACGTCGCAGCACGCTCCCAACGCCTGTGACCATTCGCGCGGATCCGGCGGGGCATACGGGTCTGTCGCTATCCGTTGCGCGTAGTGGTTCTAGTACGAAAATTCCAGGGCGATCCGGGCTAGAAGCCGGGTGTCGGGGTGGCGCCGACGGCGGCCGCGGTTGCGGTCTCGATGGGGCAGTGATGCTCTAGTTACGGCCGTGCATTGCGTAGCGGTCATGACACCTCCCGACGGCTCCTGACCGGAGCCGACACCACCGCACCGACCTTCGACGGTCGGCTGTTTTTTGTGCTCCGGCGCCCTTCGAGCCCGCATCCCTTCCTTCGCGCAGGAGCACAGTCATGCCGTCATTTCACCACCGAGCCCGCTACGTTCCCAGCGGTCTCGCTCAGATAAGTATCGCCGGAGTCCTCTGGGGCACAGCACCGATCGCTTTCGACACGATCCATGTCCGCACGTCACTTACCTCCATGGCCACCAGCGCTCACCGGCTTCTGATCGCCGCTCTCGTCCTGATCGTGGTCACAGCCTCCCTCGGGTCACTTCGTTCGTTCGCACGTGCGGCGCGCACTCATCCACTCCGAATCGCGATGATCGGCGCCGGGGTTGCCGGCTACCAAGCGTTGTGGTTCGCGTCGATCACGTACGTCGGCGCCAGCATCGCCACCGTTTTGAGCCTCGGGTCAGCCCCCGTCCTTGTGACGATCTGGGAGAACGGGTGCGCACGCACGCGTCCCTCGACCGGCCAGTCGCTCGTCGTCGTCGCGGCGCTCTCGGGCCTCGTCCTGGCCAGCTCTCCTGCTGGAGACCTGAGCAGCACGTCCGGCAGTCGCACGCTCGGACTGGTGATGGCTGCCGGATCGGGGGTCTTGTACGCCGTGACGACCGTACTGACAAGGCGCGTGGCAAACGAGGTCACACCGTTGACCCTCACGACCGCCACTACAGCCATCGGCGCTGCGCTGCTGCTCCCGGTCTCGGCGCTCGCGGGCCCGGTCGCGACGTCGGACCCCGCCTCGGTACTCGCCCTTGCCTATCTCGGTGTCGTCACGATGGCGATGGGATACCTGCTGCTCTATTCGGGATTGCGTACTGCACCGGCGAGCGCAGCAACTGTCGCAACCCTCATCGAACCTGCCACGGCGACGGTGTTGGCAGTCCTCGTTCTCGGCGATCGCCTCACCGCTCCAGCGACTGCAGGTGTGGTTCTTATTCTCGTCTCGGTCGGAGCACTACCGCTCGTCAAACGACAGCTGAGCAATCGCGTCACAGCCAAACGCCTGGCCGCGCGGGATCCGGCCGACGGTGGTCGACCTGAGTTCGCCACCGATTGCTGTCGGCTGTGGCGCGCTGGGTGCGCTGGCCGATTACCGAAGGATGTATTGCGCAACGTATCTTTCGGATATACGGTGGCGTGCGTGACCGCGAATCGGAAGACACGTGATGGCGTCAGACGGGTATCGACCTTGACCGAGCTCAAAGCTCTGTCACATCCCACCCGGCTGCGCCTGTTCTACGCACTCAAGGCTCACGATTCGTTGACGGCGACTCAGCTCGGAGAAATGGTCGATGAATCACCAGCGTCGGTCAGCTACCACCTGAATCAGCTGGCCGCGAGTGGGTTTGTCGAGGAGACCGACAACGCCAGCGGTGACGGTCGGCAACGGTGGTGGCGTGCGGCGGCGCACGGAGTTTCGTGGTTTCCGACTGATTTCAGTGACTCACCGGACGGGGCCACGGTAGCGGAGGCAGCCAAAGCCGTGGTGCTCGAGCACCAGTGGTCGCGTTTGGTCGAATACGGCCGCACCGCTACATCGTGGGGACACGATTGGACCGACGCGGCGTTTAGTGCCGACAACGTCCTACGCCTGACCCCATCTCAGACCGACGCCCTAGGTGTCGAGTTGCTCGAGGTCATTGAGCGGCACCGCTCAATCGCCGCCAACGAGGAATCTCACGACGCGGCAGTAGTGATGGTCCTGCTGCACGGATTCCCGACCCAGATGTGAGGCGACAATGTACCCACTCGACCCATCCGACCACCTACAGGTGCTGGCTCAGGATCGCGTCCTGCATATGCAACGTCAACGTCTGCTTCGCATCGCTCAGGCTCGCGCAGACCTCACCCGCCGGGAGCGCCGGGTCGACGAGGCGCGGCGCGAACTCATCCAGGCGCTCGACAACGCCAGCAGCGCCCGTCGCACTCTCATCGCAATCGGTCCGCCAGAGTGAGTCGGATTGGAGCTGGATTGCACTGTCTAGCAATGGTTTCGGTACGTTACCTGACATCGGCTCGGAATATGTTGGGCGACAACGGCATTAGTGCACCCGGTCAAGCTGCGATTTGGTCGGCGAATCCAGCTAACGTGCCGCCGCGTTGGTAGGCGGATTTGAACCGGGATGACTCGTTGGGTGTCATCGGTCGTTCGAGCATGGCTTCGACGATTGTGGCGACGGCTACGACGTCGTCGAGGTCTAGGCGGGTCGGTGTCATGGTCTCGAGTCTGGGGGTGGGTACCGACATTCCGGCGTTGACTGCGCCCGTCCACTCCCCCGCCGGGGGACTATCCTCGGCGGTATGACCGATCCTGTTGACTCCGCGGCTGGATCGTTCGCCAACACGCAGCGACCGAAACGCGCACGCGCGACCATCAACCGAGCTGGCGTTGATCGTTCGGCCGCCGGGTAATCCGTCTGCGGTGCAGGCGTTCACCGCAGACGAGGCCACTGAGGCGCAGCAGTATGCCGACAGGATGGGCGCGCACGTCGAACCGCTCGCCGGCGCCTGAGGTGTTGTCCACGGGTGTGGGCCGGACGCGGGGGTGTGGTCGGGCGTAGGCCCGGCGGTAGCCGGAGGCCGTCCATCAACCCCGGGCAACGGCGGTCCATCACCGGTGGGCAACACTCCCCCACCATCTGCTCAGCCTGCCGCCCTCACGTCGAAGGCGTCGGCCAGATACGTGTGCATGGCGGCCGCGAACTCTGTGGGGTCCCGGCGGTCGCCGGCGGTGTCGATGGCCGCCGCGTCTAGCTCGGCCAGCGCCGTCCAGGCGGCTTCGGCGCCGGCAGGTTGGTGTCCAGCACCCATGACCACAGCGACGAGCATCTGGACTGAGTCACGGCACCGGAGGTGGAGTTCGTGCATGGCGGTGTCTCGGGTCGCCTCGAGGCGGAGCTCAGCACGGATGAGGACCTGGCGGCGGGTGGTGAACAGGTCCCGCATCGCGGGGTGCACTCCCCCATCAGTGCCCAGGTTCCGCCACCGCATCGAGGTGTCTACCGCGTCGGCGACCAGACACTCTGTGTCTGCGACGTACTGGGTGAAGGCTGCCCGCAGCAGCGCGGCGCGGTCGGCGTAGTGATAGGTCGTCGACCCGAGCGAGAGCCCGGCTTCACCCGCAATGTCGCGCAGGGTGGTTGCATGCAAACCTTGCTGCGCGATGAGCCGCAGTGTCGCTGTGATCAACGCGCCGCGACCAGTGCCGCGCTTGACCGTCCGTCTCGGAATCATATGGCCACGACCCCTGTCCTAGAGCGCTCTGCGCCCGTTATCGTTGTCCTGCATTGATTATCTGCGCTCGATCTGCTGGATTCGGGCCGCTACTCCCCCGCCGTGTGCCGTTCGCACCGGCCTGGCGATCGGTGCGGATGGCAGTGATCTAGTCGCACCGGTCGCATCGGTTCGTGATGCTGGCCAGGTGCGAGGTTGTGGATGACGTCGCCGCAGGTGCGGCATATCCAGATCCGGTGCGGCGGCTCAATGCTGGAGTCCGACTTGTGTATGGGGCTACGCCGGGTGTTCGAACTGACGGGTTCCGATTGGTCTCGACGAACACATTGACAGCTAGTGACTGGAAGTCGGATTGCCGTCCACAGATCACCCCCTGCGCGCCGTGTCTGACGAAGGGAGCTCGGAATGATCGTAATAGGTGTTGACCCGCATAAACGCTCACATACAGCTACGGCTGTAGATCCCAGCACCAACAGGGACCTGGGGTCGTTGCGGGTGCCTGCTAGTGCGGCCGGATATGCCCAGCTCAGTGAGTGGGCTGCGCAGTGGCCCGATCGGCTGTGGGCGATCGAGAACGCGAAAGGGCTGGGTCGTCATCTGGCGCAGTGGCTCATTCGGATCGACGGTGCGCACGTGGTCGATGTTCCGCCGACAGCCACCGCACGAGTGCGAGAGCTGTCACGAGGCGGGCGGCGGAAGAACGACCGTATCGATGCCGCGGCGGCTGCCTGCGTGGCGTTCACCCAGGGTGACTATCGGCGTGTCGAGGCCGAAGACATCACCGACGAGATGCGCGTTCTGGTTGAACGTCGTTCCGACGTCATGGTCCATTACCGGAGGTTGATCAACCAGCTCCACGCTCTGGCCCGCGAAATGATCGCCGGCGGTGTCCCCACCACCCGAGCGGTTGAACGCATCGTGACCCAGATCCGTTGCCATCGACCGATCAGCCCGACCGATCAGGCCCGCCACGATGTCGCTATGGATATCGTGGGCGACCTGCGGCGGGCGAAGTTCCAGATTGATGACCTCACTGAACGACTCGCCGCTACGGTCGAACGCTCGCAAACCCGATTAACCGAGACCCGCGGATTCGGACCCGTCACCACAGCCATTGTCCTGGCCAGAGTCGGCGATCCGAGTCGGTTCCGATCCGAGGCCGCGTTCGCGGCGTTCCGGAACCACACCCATCGAAGTCGCCAGCGGCGACAACTCCCGCCACCGACTCTCCCGAGCGGGCGACCGACAACTCAACTCAGTCCTGCACTTCGCTGCACTGAGTCAACGACGAAAGCATGGCTCAGACGGCCAGCGCTACTACCAACGCAAAGTCGACGAAGGCAAAACACCCCGAGAAGCGATGCGCTGCCTCAAACGCCAAATCTCCAAACGGGTCTGGCGAACCATCAGTACCGACCACAGATTGCCACCTGACCTCACCGCTGTTGCATAACTAGATTCCAAAGTCCCGCGTAGTCCGCCCGCGTAGTCGAGTGACGGTCCGGCGTGGCTGTAGTCATGACGCCCGACTCCGCCCAGTGGCCATCACCTGTCT
>Ga0073913_10000049_pt1 | contig 21303 bp, 27 predicted proteins | sample GWRWT4_25Nov14_FD_70188 | JGI IMG/M metagenome (GOLD analysis project Ga0073913, IMG submission 70188) | Sand microcosm microbial communities from a hyporheic zone in Columbia River, Washington, USA - GW-RW T4_25-Nov-14 | ecosystem: Engineered > Artificial ecosystem > Sand microcosm >...
GCTGCTCTGCTGCGTCGGATCCACCTGGGTCGACCGCCCGCGGCCACACTGCAAACATCAAAGCGGCCACGATGACGACGAGGCACACGCCGATACGTGTCGAATTCGACATCCGCAACCCATCCACACGACCTACTATACGCAATAGTAGGTCGCGAGCCGGCCCTCGCGCGTCGGTCGCGCGCGTCACCGCCCGCTGCGGGGCAACGGGCCGCCAGGCGACCAATCCAAAGGCGCACCCACTGCTCAACACTCGAGCGAATCGTGTTCATCGGCAGGAACCCTTACACCCGCGATCAGAATGCACCGACGAACCACGGCTATTCGGCCACAGTGGCTACAGCGGCTACCAGGGCTAGCTACTACCTGCATTAGTAGTTGCCGTGAGATTCACCGTGCGACTGAGGTACGTTCGTCGACATGAACGACCGCGCGTTGGCACTGATTTCAAGTCCCCCCCAGGGCGTGTGGTACGTCGGGCCGTTTCCGCTGCGGGCGTACGCGCTGTGCATCATCGTTGGCATAGTCGTAGCAGTGGTCTGGGGCAGCCGCCGCTGGAAGGCACGCGGCGGCCGTGACGGCGAAGTGCTCGACATCGCCACCTGGGCGGTTCCTTTCGGACTCGTGGGGGGCCGGTTGTACCACCTCGCCACAGATTGGAGAACCTACTTTGGCGACGGCCCGAAGACACCGATAGATGCGCTCAAGATCTGGGACGGCGGGCTGGGCATTTGGGGGGCAGTGGCGTTGGGCGCGGTCGGTGCCTGGATTGGTGCGCGGCGCGCGGGATTTACGCTGCCGGCAATGGCAGACACCATTGGCCCCCCAATCTTGTTGGCGCAAGCGATCGGCCGCCTCGGCAACTACTTCAACCAAGAGCTGTACGGAGCCCCTACCAGCCTCCCCTGGGGGTTGAAGATCTACGAGCGCGTCGGCAGCGGCGGAACCGTCGGGGCCGGCGTCATCGACGGCAAGTCCAACGGCACCGTCATCGCTATAGTGCAACCGACCTTCCTCTACGAGCTGCTCTGGAACATCTCCGTCGTCATAGCTCTGGTGCTGATTGAGCGGCGTTTCACCATTGGACACGGCCGCGTTTTCGCCCTGTACGTCGCTGGATACTGCCTGGGCCGATTCGCGATCGAGTTCTTGCGGGAAGACACAGCGACACGCATCTTTGGCACGCGCATCAACGTGTTCACCGCCGCACTGGTGTTCTGCTGCGCAGTCGCCTACGTCGTCTATGCCCGCAAAGGCCGCGAGGGCCCCACCGAGATCTACCGCGACGTGCCGACTGCTGCAGTCGCGAGCAGTAGGAGTAGTACGAGCGAACGATGAGCCGGCGTTCCAATGTGTCATTGAGCTTCGCTGGGTGCGGCGCAACGAACAGGCTCCCAGGGGAAGGGATCCTCATGCACCGTGGCATGCACAATCATCAGGTGGGCACGGCATGAACAATGTTGCGTCGCACCAAGCTTGTCGACTACTGACGCGAATGGTCCCGGCTGGGCACTTGCTACTATCAACGTTAGTAATCGAGGTCGTGCGAAGCGCACATGCCTGCGGCGGGGTAGCCCACCGGATCGAGCTATGTGACCATGAAGGAGACCAGCGTGGCAACGATGTGGAAGAAGGTGGCCATCGGCGCGGGAGTGGTTGCCGTGCTCGGCGGCATTGGGGCATGCGGCAGTTCCATGGGGGGCATGGATATGGGCGGGTCGTCGATGTCGTCCATGAACTCGGCGTCAGCGACGCAATCGTCCACCGCAACCACTGCTGATTTCAACCAGTCGGACGTGACGTTCGCCAAGGACATGTATCCCCACCACGCCCAGGCGGTTGAGATGGCGGGGTTTGTTGAAGGTCGGACCACCACTACGGCTGTGGTGGGGTTGGCCTCACAAATCGCCAAGGCGCAGGGCCCGGAAATGACCACCTTGAAATCGTTGCTGTCGCAGTGGGGGCAGCCCACCCCGGCCGACACATCCATGTCGATGTCGATGCCCATGGACGGGATGATGTCCGCTGATTCGATGAACAAGCTCAAGACGTTGTCGGGAGCGGCGTTCGATCGCGAATGGTTGACAATGATGATCGAGCACCACACCGGAGCAATATCGATGGCAAACACCGAGATTCAGTCCGGCAAGAACGCTCAGGCCAAAGGATTGGCGCAGAGCATCGTGCGTGCTCAGCAGTCAGAGATTTCGACGATGAAATCACTGCTGGCCGGATAGATGGCCGCGCTGGCCGTTGCGATGTCCTCCGGGAGTTTCGGATACATCGAAGTTTCGGCCCCTCTACAGAGTGGGTCGTGTCCAGTTGCAGTCTTGGATTGCCCCCGATCAATTGTCGGCGTGTGCAGCCTGTCGTGAACTGCGTCCTGCGCTCAACCCGTCGGACTTCCGGATGTCGAATCGAAAAAGCTGCTGGTGCGCCGAATAACGGATGACACTGTCGGCGACCGGAAGATCCGCCAGCACCGGTGCGATCTCCCCCTTGGATATCAGCCGGAACGGTGAACGGTCGAGACGGTGCACCGTTCGCGTCGCCCGCGTCGACACCAGGTCGTAGCCGACCAGGTGCCCACCAGGCTTGAGCACCCGGATCGCCTCACCTAGCACCGCTTCCCACTGCACGGTGTGATGCAACATCAAAAACGACACCACGACATCGAACCTGGCAGCCGCGTAGGGCAGGTCGGCCGCGTCAGCGCGTTCGACGGTTGCGCGCCCACCGTGGTGAGCCAACCGTGTGTGCGCCGCCGCCACCATCTTCGGGTCATAATCGGTGACCGTCATCGCAACATCAGGTGTATCGATCATGATTCGGTTGGCCATAGCTCCATGGCCGGCACCAATCTCCAGAACGTCGCTCCCGAGATCAACTCCTTGCAGCGACCACGGCACCACGTAACGATGCGCCAGAGCGCCCCACGACGAGCTACGACAAAAAGCGGCCTCGACCGCAGACATCGTCGGCATGCATCCCTCCTTCGGCATCTGTAACTTTACTCTGAACAATTACTCGCGGAACATGACTCGGCACGACTGCGACACCCGGGAACTTTTCATCGTCGACCATCCGCCAGAACGTCGGTTGCGTCTGCACCCGTCGCCAAATTCCTTTTGGTATCACCTTCACGCCCACCTCGACACGCGCACTGACTCGGCAACGATTGCGCATCGATCAGGTTCGCAACTACTAACAGCCTTAGTAGACGTGTCTACTAAGGCAAATAGTAATGAGGTTGAAGCGACTGCAGGGAGCATTGGGACGTATGGGTGGTTTGGGTGTGCCGGTGCAGTGGAGGCGCAAGGGTGTCACTGTGGTGGCATGTGTACTCGCCTTGGTGACCGGCGCAGGGAGTGCGACCGCGTGGGGCGCTCCGGTACCCGGTGGAGCACCAACGCCGGCGTCGCAGATCGCCGACCTTGTCGCCTCGATAGCCGACACCGATCAACAGGTAGCCGATCTTGAACGGGCCGCGGCATCTCGTCGTGAGGGGGTTAATCGGTCACTGGTAGATCTGCAGTCCGCGCGTGATGCTGGGCGGTTGGCGGCGGTGGCCGCCGGCGGTGCCCGCGATCAGCTCTCCACCGCCACCGCACAAGTACGTGCGGCCCAGGTGCGGTTTGATGGCCTCATCAAGGACCTCTATCGTCAAGGGAGCTCTTCGAGCGCGACCGAACTGCTTGTAGCTGACGACCCTGCAGCACTGGTTGATCGCAGCGCGGTCATCAGTCGGATCACCGCCGCTCAACGGGTAGTGGTCGAGGATGTCAAACGGCGCCGCAACGATGCTGCCAACCGCTCGGCGATCGCCGCTGTGACGGTTCGCACCGCTCGTCGCGCTGTCGACGATGTTCGCCGACAACAACGCGCCGCGCAGCAGGCAATGGACTCGGCGGTGAGCGCCATTCGCGCGCAACAGACGCGGCGAGTGTCGCTGGAGTCTGATCGGGCCGCTGCGGTAGTGGCGTTAGCCAAACTACGTCCTAGCCGTCCCGCGCCCCCCGTTCCCGGTGTGGCAAAACGCTCCACCGTAGCCGGGACACCGCAGGTACCCGCGTCGACCGATGCGCCTGCAGGCACGGCGCCGGCGGGACGGGACACAATCGCTGCGGTGCGCGACGCCGCCGCCAAACTCGCGGCCAACGTGGTCCAGCAGGCGCTCGCTGCTGTGGTTGCTTCACTGACCCGCCCACACACTGATATCAACGGCTCACAGCAGCCGGACGCCTCACGAACTGACCCGGCGGCTGCCGGTGCAGCGCCCGCGGCACCGACAGGTCCCAGTGTTGACGGTGTTCCGCCGGAGGCCACCGCCGGACCCGCAGCGGTGGAGACGGCAGTCAATCGTGCGATGTCACAACTCGGCGTGCCCTATTCGTGGGGTGGGGGCAACGCCAGCGGCCCGACGGTCGGGGTTCGCGACGGCGGCGTCGCTGACAGCTTCGGCGACTACAACAAAGTTGGATTCGATTGCTCTGGTTTGATGATGTATGCGTTCGCGGGCGCGGGAATCTCGCTGCCGCACTACTCGGGATACCAATACACCGCCGGCCGCCAGGTTCCCTTAGCGCAGATGCAGCGTGGTGATCTGATCTTCTACGGCACCAACGCGAGCGAACACGAGTCGATGTATCTCGGTGACGGCACAATGATCGAGGCCCCGCAATCAGGCGACGTCGTGAAAATTTCTCCGGTGAGAACCAACGGGGCAATGCCGTACGTCGTTCGACTCCTCTGACGTACCCCACCGCCTGAGCAGCCCCTAATGTGACCTCGAATAGCTGGCGGGGTCAGCGGCGAATTTCCGCGCGCACCCCGATGAATAGAACGCGAATCGATTCCCTCGTGGCCCAGGACACCGACAGCACTGTCTAGACGGACCCGCATGCGACACACCGGGTCAAGGAGCGCAGGACGAGGGGACCCGACGTCGAGGGCATACAGCCGTAAGGGCACGGCAACATTTCGTAGTGCCCTCGGACCAAGATCAACTACGGACATCCCACCAGCGAGATCGACCAGGACCACCGTCTCACCGGCGTCTAGTTCGCTGAGATCGTCGATACTGACCCGCCTCGGCTGTGCGGCAAATGGCTCCACAGGTTCACCGCGATCACGAGCACGTCAACAAGCCCAATGCCGCCGTGACCGCTAGCGCTGGGCCCACCACGCAAAGGAGCGTCGCGGCCGCGACACCCACGCCCCCCGTGATCGGCGAGCCTGGTGTGCGCTGGTTGAGACGGTCGAGACGACATGCCAGCGAACCGTGCGCGGCGGCGAGCGAATGCGGCGGCGGCTCGGCCCTGTCAGGGGTATTGGCAAGCTTGATCAGAGCCGAAGCGACTGTCGCTCCGCCGTACCGAGACGCCGCCGCGGCATCGGCAGCCTGTTCACTGAGTCCGCGCACGGTGCGGGCGCCGCGGTGAAACAACGGCACCAGCGCCATCGTCGCACCCACCGACTCCGCCCAGGCAATGATCATGTGATGTCGATGCTGGGAATGCGCGCGCTCGTGGGCGAGAACTGCCGTGAGCTCTCGCGCGGTCAGGGATGACCACAAACCTGTCGAGGCAGCGATACGTGCGCCGCGACCCGGTAGGCAGAACGCAACTGGGCGTTCATCGTCGAGCCACCACACGTCGGGGTACTCCGGTAGCCGAAACCCGGTCAACGTAATGGTGTCTGACAGGCGGCGGCGGTGGCAGCGCTGACGGTGGAGCCGTCCGACTATCTGGATAGCCACCCCGGCGGCGGCCGCCAGGACCGCGGTCGCCCCCACTGCACCCACGAGACTCTCACCCGCAGCAGGAGTTGCGTGGGCCAACGAATCCCAACACTGGCCGAGTAGTGAGGACAGGAACGTCGTCGCGTGCCCGGGAATGATCAACGTGACCGCGGCGCTGATCACCCCTGCCACGAACAGCAGTTGGGCACATGGCCACGCCACCATTGCGATCCGCGGATCAAAACCATGTTGATGCCGCAGCATCCATCGCGGCCACACCCATCCCAGAGCGACGGCCGCAGCAGCGAGTGCCAGCGGCACATTCATCGGCTGCGGGCGCGCCGTCGTAATCCGCGACGCAACGCATTGGATTCGTCGTCGCTCGTCGACTGCGCGAAGTGCAACAAGATCGCCTCGGCTTCGTCGGACTCGTCGAGGATGCCGCGCACGGCCTCAGCTACTGCTGCGGTTTTCGTCAGCCGCGGCACATAGTGATAGGCACGCCCCACCCGCTCGCGCGTCACCCAATTTTTCCCGTGCAAATTATCGAGAACGGTCATTACCGTGGTGTACGCCAGCGGTCGCGTCTGATCCATTGTCTCCATGACATCGCGTACACGCATCGGTTCCGTTGCTGACCACAGGGCGGTCATGACCGCGTTCTCGAGTTCACCCAATCCGCGCATCGACAACTCCTACCTGCGGTGACACCACGGTGTCGGGGCCCATTTTCACCTCATCAGAGTACCCATCCGCGCCCGAATCACGTGCTAGCACCGCAGCAGTCGATTCTGCTGTCCCGCACACGCCCGCTGGGCATGTCGCGCCGCGCCACCGTACGACCACCGCCGCTGCACACATCAGCACCGACACCGACGCCAGCACGGGCTGCACCGGCGCCCAGACCCCGACCGCACCGGACACCCCCAGCGCGGCGACCACAATCTTGTTGCAGACCGGGCAACCCACCGCCAGGGCGCTGCCGATCACACTTGCTACGCCGCGGCCGTTGGCAGAGTGCGCTCGCTCGTCCACGCTGATTCCCGCCCACATGAACATCAACGCTGTCATGATCACGACAACCGCAGGTTCCCACCATCGCACCGGTGTCATACGAGTGAAGTACCCCGTGTTGATGACGTCAGTGGGAACACCCACCGCCAGTGCAGTCATCGCGGCCACCACCACCGCCCGCGGAATGTTCCACGTAACGCCGCGGACCGCTTGCGGCAGTACTTTGCCCACTACATCCACGACGCATCTCCTCGGTAGCGCATCATCCACCTCACATACTATCGTCGATAGTATCTACTGATGCCATCATCGGACACATTGTCCGCCAGGACTGAGAAGTGCGAATGACGTTGCCCCACCAAATCGAGCCCCTACCCCGAGTGCTGAAGTTTGCTGCGGTCATCTACACGGCCGCAATGACCTTCGGTTTGGTCGTGTTCTACACCACCACCCTGGAGAACGATCACCAACAGCGCAGCGTCGCCGCACTCGCCAGTTCAACCGCGCTGCACCACTGGCTGTGGGGTCTCGGCGGCGCGGTGGTTGTCACTGCCCTCGTCGTGCGCATGGCACACCTGCGCCCGCACCACTAAGACAACCCCGCTGTCCCCCGTAGCTTCCCAACGACGTCGCCACACTACTATCGTCGGTAGTAGTTGATGCATGTGAGATGGGATTGTGCGGATGGGATCTGCGTTCGAATCGGCCGCGGCGTCTGGGCCTTTGCTGCTGGCGCTCGGCGCGGCGCTTCTCGCCGGCCTGGTCTCATTCGCCTCACCGTGCTGTTTACCGCTGGTCCCCGGTTACCTGTCGTATCTCGCCGGTGTGGCGGGCACCGAGGTCGCCTCGGCTGAATCCGATTCGCCCACCGCGGCGGCCATGCGATGGCGGGTCACGGCGGCGGCTCTGGCATTCGTGGCCGGGTTCACCGTCGTCTTTGTCGCGGCCACCGCATCGGTGTTCGGCGCGATCAGCATGTTGGCGCTCAACCAGTCTCTGCTGCAACGGATCGGAGGCGTGGTCACAATAATCATGGGCTTGGCGTTCTTGGGGTACATCCCCGTGCTTCAGCGCGATACCCGGCCGCACCCGCGACCCCTCGCCGGCCTGCTGGGGGCACCAGTGCTGGGCGCGGTCTTCGGATTGGGGTGGACACCATGCCTGGGTCCGACGTTGGCCGGGGTGCTGTCGGTCGCCGCCGGCACCGACGGAACCACTGCCGCACGTGGGGTGGTGCTGATCGTGGCCTACTGCCTGGGCCTGGGCGTCCCGTTCATTGCGCTGGCATTTGGGTCATCACGCATGTTGTCGGGTATTGGATGGCTGCGGCGACACGCCCGTGCAGTGCAGCTGTTCGGCGGCATAACACTGCTCGCCGTCGGTGTCGCTCTGGTCACCGGCCAGTGGGCGGTGTTCACGCTGTGGCTACGCGCCGAGTTCGTCTCGAACTACATCACACCGATTTAGGGTCGTCACGTTACCTCGCACACCGGGCTTATCGCCCGCCTGGCACCTGCGATCAGCGGCTGTACTACTAGCTCCGATAGTAGATGACCTACTATCGTGGTTAGTAACACCAATCGTGGTGTGACTCAACACTGACGGTGAGGCCCATGCTGCAACTACTGTTGGCGCCTTTTCGACGTCGCGGCGTCGCTCACGAACCGGTCCGAGGCCATCGCACCCGCGCGACGGCCGCTAGCGTGGGCATCTGCGTGCTCACGGCGATTTCGCTCGCCCTGGCGTCGTGTTCGACTGGCTCCGACGCAGTGAAAAGCGGAAGCAACTTCCAATTCATCTCGCCGGGCGGCAAAGTAGTCATCACCTACGATCCCCCCGCAGCTCGTAACGCGGTCCGTGACCTCGCCGGAACTGATCTCGTATCTGGTCGACCGATCCGCCTGAGCGATACCGGGTTTGCGGGGCAGGTTGTCGTTATCAACGTGTGGGCGTCGTGGTGTGCACCGTGCCGGTTGGAAAGCACTGAACTCGAACAGGTCTACCGCCAGACCCACCCGGCGGGCGTTGCCTTTCTGGGAATCGATTTCCGCGACGACCGTGATACCGCCCGCGATTTTGTCGGCGACCGGTCGGTGACCTATCCGTCTTTGTTCGATTATGGCGGCCGCAGTCTCGCGGCGTTGACCACGCCGACTTCGGTCGTGCCAACGACCATTGTCCTCGACCGCGCCCATCGCGTAGCCAAGGTCTATCTGCGCTCCATCCGAGCCACCGAACTGGGCCCCACCGTGATGGCACTGCTCAGCGAACCGCGCTGAGGCGCCGCACTGCCCTCTGCGGCGCCTGCTGAAGGCCAGCTACCTCAACCCCTCACCACCACCATCCGGAAAGGATGGCAACATGCCTCGACGTCGAATCCAGCAGGCCCCCGTAACCACGGGTCCCCGTCTGCGGACACCGGTCAAGATATCGACCCAAAGCGGCTACCGTCGGTGGCGGCTACGACGAGTGGCAGCGATCGCGGTCATCTCGATCGGGATACTCATGGCGCTTTCGCACATCATCGAACATCTCGGGCGTGTGCACCTGTTGCCCGGCGTCGTACAAGACCTCGTGTTGGGGTATCCGATGGCCGGGGCGTTCGTCGTCGCAGGGTTGTTCCTTTATCCGAAGTAACACACCGCGGCCCAAGCCAATTGCTGACGCGCCTCAACTCGCCACGTAGGAGACGACGGTCATCATGCCGGCTTCCCCGTGATAGATGTTGTGGCAGTGGGTCAGCCACTGACCCGGGTTGTCGGCGTCGAAGTCGACTTCAACGGTTTGGCCCGGTACGACCAGGACGGTGTCTTTACGCGGGCCCACCGCGGCACCGGCGGGGCGAATCTGGAAGGTGTGCCCGTGTAGGTGCATGGGGTGAAACATCCCGGTCTGGTTGACAAAACGCAACCGGGCTCGTTGTCCCTGCTGGACGGGCAGTCCCCGTGCCGGGTCATAGGTTTGACCGTTGATCGTCCAGTTGTATTGAGCGTCGGGGCCACCAAGAATGAGGTCGTGGCTGACATCGGGTGTCTTATCGCGCAGTCGGACCTCTCGCGTCGCTGAAGCATTCGCGGTGTTGAACGGGGACTGCCCCAGCAGCACGGTGACAGCGGGTTTTACGTCAGCGAGTGCACTGCCCGCCACTTTGATGACTGCTTGGGTAAGACCCGTCTTGCCCTCGGGGAGAGCAAGTATCGGTGTCGTAGTTGCGGGAACGGTGATGACTGCGTCAATGCGCTCCCCCATCCCGAGTAGCACGGCGTCGACTGTTCGCGGTTCGACAGCGAAGCCGTCAGTGTGGGTGATGGTCAGGGGTGCGCCGGGCACGGCGATACGGAAAGCAGTGTCTCCACCGGCATTGATGATTCGTAGGCGGATGCGTTGCCCCGGGCGGGCGGTGAGTGAATCGGAATCCGCCGGCACCCGCCCGTTGATGAGAAAGTAGGGGTAGACAACGTCGCCGGCGTCTGATCCCAACGGGGCCTTCGGCGATAGATCTGGCATTGCAGTCATCGAGCCCATCGATGCCATCCCCTTGGTGCGTAATCCCGCGAGGACGGTGTCCGGAGTGGTGGGCGGCACACCGGTGCCATCAATCCAATCGTCGACCACCAGAACCCATTCAGTGTCGTAGTCGACACGCTCGTTGGGGTCTTCAACAATCAACGGCGCGTACAGGCCGCGGTCGAGTTGCGTTCCCACATGTGGGTGAAACCAGTATGTCCCCGCATCAGGGACGGTGAATTCGTAACGCTGCGAACCGCCCGCAACAATTGGCGCCTGGGTCAGCCCGGCTACACCATCCATGTCGTTGCGGATCGCCAGGCCGTGCCAATGCACCGATGTCGAAGCCGACAGCGCGTTGGCCACATCCACCTGCAGCCGCTCGCCCTTGCGGACGCGGATCTCAGTTCCCGGCAGCGCACCGCCGTAGGTCCATGTCGATACCGTCGTGCCACCGAGATCGACATTGGTCGCCCCCGCCGTCAACGCCACCGAACGCACCGGAGCACCCGCAACACTGCGAGCCTTCTCCGCCGCGGCAACAGCCGGATCGCGCGACGACACACGCGCAACCGGCCGACTGTCGTTGGACGAGGAACATGCAGCCATGATCCCAGCCAACGTCAACGCACCACCAGCCACCAACACCCGGCGCCGCGACACCAGCGAATGACCGTCATCCTCACCCACCCGATTGCCATCCAGGGGTCCAGAGCCACTCCACACGTCATCCACCTAGGTACTCCCGTTCCGTGTCCCGACCCGCCATCAACTACTGGCGATAGTAGTCCCAGAGCACGCCGTGTCACCCGCCCGCGACATCGCCGCAGCTACCTCTTCCTTTGCAGCCGACTACTATCGCTCATAGTATGTGGGTATGATCAAGGACCCCCACCGCACCGGACTCAGTCGCCGGGCGCTTCTTTTCGCGGGCGCGTCTGTGGCCGCTGCTGGCACGCTCGGAGCGTGCTCAACGGCCAAACCGTCAGTGCCGTCGGGCTCCGGGGCCTCGACACCACAATCGACCACCTCGGCAGCATTGACGTTCACCCCACCGCCTCAGGCAACGAATGTCGACCCGCTCACGGACGTATCTGTGACGGTGTCGGGAGGAACGCTCGCCACCGTCACTTTGACAAACGATGACGACAAGAGTTTCGCCGGAATAATGACTCCGGACCGGTTGACGTGGAAGCCCGGCGAGCCGCTCGGGTACTCGAAAACCTATACAGTCACAGCGACCGGCCGCGACCCACAGGGCCGTGAGACCACAACGTCAAGCACGTTTCATACCCTTGAGCCGCGCAATCAAACCATGCCGTCGCTGACCACCACCGGCGGCACCGCCATCATTGCTGGTAATACCTACGGCGTCGGCATGGTGGTAGTCGCGCATTTCGACGAACCGATCAGAGACCGGAAAGCAGCGCAACGCACGCTGACCGTACGCACCAACCCGCCGGTTCCCGGTGAATGGATGTGGGTTGACGACCAAAATGCGCATTGGCGACCCGAAAAGTACTACCGCCCCGGTACCCGAGTCGACGTCGCCGCGTCGGTATACGGGGTTGCGCTCGGCGATGGTCTCTACGGCCAGGACGACGTGTCCACAAGCTTCCAGATCGGCCCGGAGCACATTTCCATTGCCGACGACATAACAAAGATGGTGACGGTATACAACGACGGAAAGTTGGTGCGCACCATGCCAACATCGATGGGAATGGGTGGTTCGGAAGTCGTCAACGGACAAACCTTCACATTTTGGACCCAACGCGGAATCTATACAGTCCTCGACAAATCCAACCCCGTCATCATGGACTCCTCAACGTACGGCCTACCCATCAACTCACGACTCGGCTACCGCGAAACCATCTACTACGCAACCCGAATCAGCAACGACGGGATCTACCTACACCAACTCGAAAGCACCATCTGGGCACAAGGAAACACCGATACCTCCCACGGCTGCCTCAACCTCAACCCAGCCAACGCCCAATGGTTCTACGACTTCTCCCAGACCGGCGACGTCGTCGAAGTCCGAAACACCGGCGGACAACCACTCACCCAGAGCCAAAACGGTGACTGGAGCGTCCCGTGGTCCACCTGGCTCGCAGGATCAGCCCTTCGATAAGCGCAACACAGACGACGTTCTACCAGCGATGTGCTGGCGTGTGGTCGTCACGGGCTGACGTGTGGTCGTCACGGACGCTACGAAAGTGCGACTCCCCTTTTCTGCGCAGAAACCTAACTGGCTTAACGGGCCGGTGTGGCGAGTTCGCGGATTGCGTCGGTCGCGCCTTTCTCCACTGCCGCCGACAGACCCACCGCAGTCGTCCGAGGCGCACTGCCAGGCTGAGTCACACCTACAGCTCGTCAACCTTGCTCAACCCCTTGAAGGCCTACCCCCTAGGGGTATACCTTCGGACGGTCCGATAATCGCAGGTGGACAGCTGTGAGGAGTTCGGCCAACGGACGCTATCGGGCATGCGTTGTCGCTCACCGGGTCGATGACCTGGGAAATTCTGTGGGCGTTGATCCTCGGGTTCGCGTTGTCTGCGGTCGTACAGGCCGTGGTGCGTCGAGCGACGATCATCCGACTTCTCGTCCTCGCACGCTGGCGATTGCGACGGGTTCGGGATGGCGTCGTCGTCGTGCTCGTTTGCCGCGGTCGCACTCGCGCGGTCGCTGTTCCGTAAGGGCGCGAACTTCACCGCGGCGATGGCGTTCGAGATTGCCTCGACCAACCTGGTCCTCGAGCTCGGGGTCATCCTGTTGCTGTTGATGGGGTGGCAGTTCACCCTCGCCGAGTTCATCGGCGGCCCGATCATCATCATCGCTGTGGCGGTGATGTTCCGGATCGTTTTACGTAAGAAACTGATCGACGCCGCAGCCGAGCAAGCCGACCGGGGAGTCGCGGGCTCGATGGAAGGTCACGCCGGGATGGACATGTCCATCCAGAAAGAAGGCGGGTTCTGGGCCCGACTGATCTCCGCGGATGGCGCGACGTCGGTGGCGCACGTGTTCGTCATGGAATGGGCGGCGATCTGGAAAGACCTCGTCGCCGTCGTCAGCTTCGTGTGCTCCATCGGCAACGTCCCACTGGCCGTGGTCCTGTGGTCAGGCGGCATCAGCTTCGGTGGGGTCATCGCGTTCATCTTCGCCGACCTGCTGATCCTGCCGGTCCTCAACATCTACCAGAAGTACTACGGCTGGAAAATGACCGGCGTCCTCGTCGGCGTCTTCTACCTCGCGATGGTCATCGCCGGATACCTCGTCGAACTGATCTTCACCCCACCGGCCTCACCCCCGACAAATCCACGGCACACATGCCCGACGAAGGCATCAGCTGGAACTACACCACCTGGCTCAACATCGCCTTCCTCGCCCTCGCCGCACTCCTGGTCTGGCGATTCATCCGCACCGGCGGAACCGGCGTGCTCGCCATGAATCCCCCCAGGTTTCGTGCCGTTTCCTTCTGAGTTCGGAAGGATGGCGTCATGCCGAAGAAGATCGATCCGGAGGTCCGCGAGCGGGCGCTGCGGTTGTTGGAGACTCATGGCGGCGAGTACGCGTCGCTGACCGCGGCCGCTGAGGCAATGGCTAAGCAGGTCGGCGTCGGGAAGGAAACGGTGCGCCGCTGGGCGGTGCAGGCTGAGATCGATATCGGCGGCCGACCCGGTGTCACTTCGGAGGAGTCGGCGGAGATCAAATGACTGCGGGCTGAGAACCGTGTCCTGCGAGACAACGTCGCCGTGCTGAAAGCAGCAACGACTTTCTTCGCGGGGGAACTCGACCCCCGCAACCGATGATCATCGCGTTCATCGATTCGATGCGTGCGAAAGGTGTTGCGGTCGAATTGATCTGCCAGATCCTGTCTGATCAGGGCTGTCGGGTTGCCACACGAACCTACCGTGTGTGGCGTCGCCGTAGCCCCGCGAAGCGCACCATTACCGACGCCCAGACCGTCGATGCCGGCCGCGACATCGCCTGGCGCATCGACCACGAAGGGCGACGTCGAATGACCCCTGAAGGGCTCCACGGGCGGGAAAAGATGCGGGCACTACTTGACCGGACCGCGATCCCCGGAGTCTCGTATGGGGCCGTGCACCGCGCCATGTAAACATTGCAGCTCAATGGTATTCGCCGATCGCGAGGTATCCGGACCACGATTCCGTCCGCGGATGGGATCCGGGCCGGCGATCTACTCAACCGCCAGTTCCGGGCTGATGAACCCAATCGCGTCTGGGTCACTGATTTCACCTGTGTCCGGACGTGGGCCGGCTGGGTGTACGTCGTGTTCATCATCGACGTGTTCTCCCGCAAGATCGTCGCCTGGCACGCAGCGACGAGCAAAGAAGTATCGCTGGTGACCACCCCGCTGCGGCTGGCGCTGTGGCAACGCGCCCACGACGGTCACCCGGTGAAAGATGGTGAATTGATTCATCATTCGGATGCCGGGTCGCAATACACATCGACCAGGCTGACTGAGAAACTGTCTCTGGAACACGTCGCGGCATCGATCGGGTCGGTTGGCGACGCCTACGACAACGCGTTGATCGAATCCGTGAACGGCCTCTACAAGACCGAGTGCATCCGCACCACGATCTTCCACCCAGGCTCCTACAACCATCGACGACGTCGAATTCGGGACCGCTGCGTGGGTCCATCGGTACAACTGCAGCAGGCTGCACTCGTCGATCGGACTGGTACCACCCAGCGAGTACGAGTCCGTTTTCTACGCTCGCCGCACCACCAAGGAATCACCCACACTGGAGGCGGCACAAAACCTGGGGTGATTCAAGTCAGGTGTGGACTCCCGGCTGCGACGGAATTCGAGGCCGCCACCTCCACCTACGGCGGGACCACTGGCGACAGTTGACTAGGTAATCGGTCTCTTTCACTCCGGGTTCCACTCTCGGAGTAGTTGTTCGGTGCGGGCGAGGAGGTCGGTGGTCCGGGTGTCGATGTCGGTGTAGACGGTGTCGAGGATATCGAGGGCGCCCACCGCGTGGCGGCGGGCGGCGGCTCCGTCGACTGCGGGTGGCGGCAGGATTTGGGCGAATGCGTCTGGTTCGTAACCCATGTCGACCGGCTCGGCGTGATCAGGCGCGGTGCGGGTTCGCGACGGGGGTCTTGTGGGGGGCCTGCCCGCCGTGGGAGTGAGGTGGGTGGCCAGGATGTGGCTGATGGCGCGGGCGGAGATGGATTCGGTGGAGTCGATGTGGCGGGGTTGTCCCCACCGGTCCAGCGCCGGGAACAAGGCGGCGTCCGGATGCTGTGATTGCGGCGGGCCGGTGACTACCGCTGTGTGCGGCTCGGGTTCGGTGACGGTGTCGGCGGTGTGCAGGGCTCCGGCCCAGGCGCGGGGTGAGGGGTAGCGGATCATCCGTTCGCGGACGACGGCCCAGCGCCGCCACACCGCGTATAGGCCGTAGGGGTTGGTGGTGGCGGTGATGTCGATGTGGTGGCCGGCGCCGATGCGCACGGTGTGAGTGTCGGGTCGGTAGGTGAGGTCCCCGCACGTCAGGGCGGCGGTGGCGGGGATAGCTAGTCCTGCAATGCATGTGAGGGTGAGGATGAGGGCGTCGCGGCGTCCGAACATCGCTGCGGGCCACCCTGAGGTCGGTAACGTCGCGATGATGTCAGCAGCTCGCTCGGTGTGGCGGTCGCGGTTTGAGAGCAGGACCCGTATTGCGGTGACGGTGCCTGGCGCGGTCAGACCCGCCCCGATGTGGACTGCGTTAATGGCGGTGACCCGGCGCCGGAGGGTGGTTGGGGCGAGGTGGGGTTCGAAGTCGAGAAACCGAGAAACCGTTACCGGTGACGCCGGCAGCGTCTGCAGGTTGAATGCGCCGCACCAGTCGGCGAACAGGGTCCAGTCCCGTCGGTAGGTTGCCGGTACCGCGACGCCGCCGGCGACGGTGGTCATGCTTTTAACCGGTTCAACGACATGGTTATAGACCGATGGTGGCGGCGGCGTTGCCGGAGTGGATGTTGTGGTCGCGGGCGTAGATCAACAGGGACTCGACGCTGCGGTGGCCGGTTTGGCGCATGATCTCGACGGGTTGGTGGCCGGCGGCGAAGGCTTCGGTGACGAACCCCGCCCGTAGCGAGTGCGCCCCGTAGCGGGTGACGTCGACCTCGGGTCGGGCCGCGGCCAGTCGTTTGCGGACGATTCCGTGGATGAGTTGTCCGCCGGGAGCTCGGTCGGTGAGGTCGCTGGCTGCGGTGATCGACCGAAACAGCGGGGCCACAACCACTGTCACCGGCGCCCGGCCGCAGATGTGACTGGTGTGGGGGTCGGGGCCGGCCAACAACCGGATGAGGCCGGATCGGCCGCGGGCGTTGAACGCGGTGTGGCATTGGACCCAGCGGAGGTAGGCGCATGGCCCGCAGGTGACGAGGTGCTCCCCCACCGGCAACGCTTTACGGGTACCGGTGCCGGTCTGATCGGTTTTCGCCACACCGAGGCGGATGGTCCAGCCGTGTGGGGTGAGGGCGACGTCGTCGGTGGTGAGACCGACGATCTCGGAGCGCCGCATCGCCCCCACCCAGCCCAACAGCAGGGCGGCGGTGTCGCGTCGTTCCCGCAACCGGCGCCGCCAGGAGAACGCGTCGGCTCGGGCGGTGGTGATCATCGCCGACAGATCCGACAACAACAACGGGTCTTCCCGGCGACGCGGCCGGGCCCCGGTACGGGCGTAGCGGCGGCGGATCGCAGCCAGGGTGTCACCGATCAACGGGTGGGTCCACAACGGGACTTCCCCCACTCCCCCACCATCCGACCCGGCTGCGGACTGTTGGCGGTGGACGTATTTGATGGCCGCAGCCGCCAACTCGATCCGCGCCAACGAAAACGCTCGCGCTCCGTCGGGGGTGAGGGTGTCCTCGAGGTGCAGGAGGTAGTCCGCGACCGCCGCGGACGGCGCCGGAGCGACCCGATACCCACGGCTATCGGCAAAAGCCGCGAACCCACGCCATTCCCGGGCGTAGTTCCGGCGTGTCGAGGGCGCCCGCCCATCAGCCAGGGACGACTCGACCCGCGCCCACACGTCGTCGGGCACCCCACGACCGACAACCGCGTGACCACCGGCGGGCGCAACAACCGACGTAAGGGCCGTATCTCTGGGCATACTTGCACCTCCAGACGCGATCGACAGCTTTAGCGGGCTTCTCAGGCTACTGTAGCTGGCCACGCCCACGCGTCACGCGCTAATATGGATTAGCGCGGAATCTAACGTAGTTTGTTGCAACGACTTTGGCCTCTGACGGGTGATTGGAGCTAAGTCGCGCTACTACCCGGCATAGGCGCTGGTCGTGCCAACAAAATGGTTTCACGGCGGGCGTCTTGACACTTGACGGGCCCGGTTCTCAGGTGGCCTGACGTTTTGTGCCTGGTCGGTCACCGACTGGCTATGCCCACTTCACGTGGCCCGTCCCCGAGTCCTGCATCGACAGCCCGCGTAGGGCGCGGCCAGTTGACGCCATGTTCAGACGCGTTCCCCCGGCGGCGATCGGACAATATTCGGCAGAGCGTAAGTCCTGATCCAGGTCCAAGAAGCGTGATCATCAACGCGGGGTTTCATCTTCCTGGGGCGAGGGGGTCGGCGTCGGGTTGAATTGATCGGCCGTCGCAGTAATCGCGGGCGACGATTGCGAGTTGCCCGACGATTGCTTCGCGCATGAATTGGGCGAGGGTGTAACGGCGTCCGGTGGCACGGCTAACGATGCGTACCGCGGCGCGGGCCTTGGCATGGAGCTCGAGGTCGACGTTAAGCGAGCTAGTTGTGCGTTCCACTGCGTTGGTTTTCGCCCGGTTCAGGCGGATACGGCAGTGGGCTGAAACAGGCCCTGGGATTGCATGTGGCTGACGACGGCTTGGTAGTCATGGATGACGTCTTTAGCTTTGTAGCCAAACAGCGGAACGGGGACGTAGTTGGTGTACGCGGCGTCGACTGCGGAGGCCTGCCGGACCGGAGGAGCGACAAGGTCGCCGAAGGCTTCGATGAGGTCCTCCGATTGCTCGCGGTAGACAGCGCCTCGGGGCGGGACAATGCACGGAACGATCGACAAGACTGGGATGTCAATACGGAACGTCTTCTTTAGCGTCCGGAGTTCCTTGAAGAGAGCGGGGATTCCTTCGGCTTCCTTGCCTGCAAGCTTGGTGCATGTGATGGCGCCCCAGGAGCCGGGGCTGCCTTCTTCGCTGATCGAGGTCGCGAGGAGTCCGGCGAGGACGAGGACATTGAGGGATCCGGGGCAGTCAATGAGGGTGACGTCGACAGGCTCGGCTTCGTCCAGGGCGTCACGTAGGTGCATCACGCCGCCATTGATGGCGGGGAGTTCGACAACGAGCTTGTCTAGCGAGGACCGTGCTGCGGGCAAAATCGTCAGGTTCTGGATGAACGCGTCAGGGTCAGTTGGGTCATTGCTGTCGCTGTAGATGGGGGTGCCACCGTCGGCGAAGCCCTGGATGATGCGAGCGGGTCGTTCAACGTTAGCGACGGTCGCAGCGCGGCGCAGGAGGTCAGCGACGGTGATGCCGTCAGCGTGTGGCCACCCTAGCCAGGTGGAAGCGTTGGCCTGGCTGTCAAGGTCGACGACACGGACGCGGAACCCGGATTGGGCGAGGAGAACAGCGATAGTGGTGACTGTGGTGGTCTTTCCGGCGCTGCCGGCGAGGTTCGCGACGGCGTAAGTAGATCCGGTCATGGCATGTCCTTGGGGTGTAGGGCGGGTGATGCAGCGTGCATCACGGCGGCGTGAGCGGTCTGGGTGATGCACGGCACATCACAGGTGGGCGGCGCGGTGATGCAGCGTGCATCACCGTTCGAGGGCGGCGTCGATTTGGACCTGTTCCCAGCGGGTGGGTTGATAGCCGACCCGCTTCATTAGTTGGCGCAGGTGGGCGACGGCGGGTGCGTCCCATTCAACGGTGAGGGCGCTGGTGTGTATCTCCCCCGCTGCTACGGCTCGCATCCATGCCGCGGCCTGGCGTGCCTTGTCACCGTGCGGGCTGGCGTCCGTTCCCCACTTTGCGACAAGGGCGTCGGCCTGCGTGGAAAAGCCATCGGCGGCGATTCCTGTGACGTATTGATCGATGAGGATCGCGGCGAGATCGGTCCTTGACGGCACGGCTGAGGCGAGGTTGCCGCAGCTCTGGCGGCGGGCCGTGAGGCTCGCTGCGCGGGCTTGCTTGTTGACGTCGACGGGCGGCGGGGTGTCGGCGTTGTCGTTCAGCGTGGTGTCACCGGCCGCCGCCCCGGCGGTGTCGTCGATGTCCGTAGCCACCTCCGCCTTTGGTGCCGCGACCGCCTTTGGGGGGGGCGTCAGGGCATAGAGGACAAGAGTGCCAATGTCGGGGTCGATTGCTGCGACGACATCGTCGTAGTCATCACCCTCGAAGACTCGGTGATCGTAGAACGTTGGACCGAACTGCTCCCGCGGGTCTGCAATGATCTCGATATCCTGGGCGGCGGCGGCGTCACGGGCCTGCCGTTCAGCCCGGATTCGGTCGACTGCCCGGCTCGCCGACATCCCACGGTCGATCACCAATCGGTAGGCCACGGTCTGGTCGGTGCGGCGGGTGGCACTTTCCTGGCTGGGGTCCGGCGATTTCTGCCACCGTCGTTTCGGGCCGAATGGGAGGGCGCCGGCGAGGATTGCGGCGTCGGCGGACGAGAACTCTCCGGCGGCGACTGCGTCCTGGACTTCGGGGGCCAGCAGCAGCAGCGCGAGACGGCGCGACACGGTCGCCTGGTCGACGCCGAGGCGGTCTGCGATGGCACGTTGGGACAGGCCCAGTTCGGAGTAGCGGGCGAACAGTTCGGCCTCGGCGAGGTCGGATAGGTCTTGCCGGCCGAGGTTCTCGGTTGCCATGGCATCGAGATCGCCGTCGGCAGCCATGATGGTGTCGTCGACGACCGCAGGGATGGTGGCGGCGTCGACAGCGAGCGCGGCGGCGCGGCGGCGGTGCCCGTAGATGATGACCCAGCGAGCGTCGGCAGGAATCTGGTCACCGAGGACGGGACGGGACGAGAGGAACGCTTTGCGGGTGACAGCGAGGACTGGGAGCTGCACGCCGTTTATGCGAACGCCGTTGACGAGCTCTTCCCACTTCGGCTCCCCCGGCTTTGGCACGCACCGTGCGGGGTCGTTGTAGGGGTGTGGCGCAGTCTCGGTGACCGGGATTTGAATGATTCGGTGGCCCTGTTCGGCGGTGGCGGCGGCGATTCCAGCCATTAATCCGCCGGCGTCGGCTACAGGTGCGGCTTCCGCAGTGGCAGAGGTGGTGTCGTCACCGCCCGCAAGGTTTGCGAAACGGTTCGCCGTTCTGCGGTCACCTCCCACCTTCGCGCGTTTACGTGCTGGTGCTGCCGCCATTAGCTCTCCCTCGCTTGTCATTACATGTATTGACGGTGATGCTAGGCGAGATGCACGCGAGCGGGAGGTCGACGCGCTGGTGATGCACTGTGCATCACTAACCGGTTGTTGAACTCTCGCTTCCGCCTATTCGTCACAGTGACGTTTCTGAACCTTCGGGTGTCCCCTGTCACTTCGCGCTGAAGGTCGGCCCTTCAAGGGGCATAACGAGGAAACCACACCGGTTGCCCGGCTGGGTCGAGGTGGCCGGGTTGTGAAGGAGTAGCCGTTGATGCGTCCGGTGGTGGGGGACTGGTCGCGCCAATACCCCACCCTCAAGCCCACCATCTCGCGCTCGAAGTGTTCGCGTCCCCAGCCGACGGCGAGGTCAGCCGCGGCCCGAACTTTCACACCAACTCCGCCCGCCCCGAAACAATATGGAGTAAGTAAGCTCGGCTACCCAAGATTTCTACTAGCTGCCGCAAGCCGGAGAGATTCGTCGTCGGCCCGATACGATTCGGTTACTCGCCCACATTCGAGACAAATCCAGACCTGGTTATTGAATCGCCCTGGGAATGGTGGAGGCTCTTGATCTTGGAAACGAAGATGGAGCCATGCCGAAGAAGCAGCCACTTGATAAACCGACGACACGCAGATACACCCCAGAGGAGAAGGCATCC
>Ga0073913_10000051_pt1 | contig 20836 bp, 37 predicted proteins | sample GWRWT4_25Nov14_FD_70188 | JGI IMG/M metagenome (GOLD analysis project Ga0073913, IMG submission 70188) | Sand microcosm microbial communities from a hyporheic zone in Columbia River, Washington, USA - GW-RW T4_25-Nov-14 | ecosystem: Engineered > Artificial ecosystem > Sand microcosm >...
GGTCAATAACGGATCACTTATACGTTACGATCTATCATGGATTGAGACTATTACCGGCACTCGTTACGTGGGTGTGATCGTCGGGCTGGGTGAGGCGGCTTATGTCTGGGGTGCGCAGCTTGTTATAGGTACGGAGTCGCTTGACTACGTCCGCACCGACAGCGAAGCAAACCCTACCTACGATTTATTCACTGGCTTCATTCAATCTATTGGGCATGGTGCTGAGCTAGGTAACCGCTTCGCCACCTACAACTGTTACGACTTAATTCAGACGCTTAACCGGGCCAAGATAGACTCTTCTGTGTTCACAGACACGCCGGTCAATTCTTTAGTGTCGGCGGTGTGTTCGCTGGCTGGTATATCTAGCTATACTAACATTGACGCCATAACAGATATAGTCCCTTATTTCTGGGCTAACAATCGTGAGGCGGTGGGGGTTCTCGATGAGTTGGTGCGCTACGGTCATTACTATATGTTCGTTGATGGTGGTGGCATATTCAACTTTGTTGATCGCAACGCTTACGTTTCAGCAACGGCGCAGCAATCCTACAGTGAGTTCTATGGACTGAGTACTCAATATGTTGAAGATAAAATATTCAACGAGGTATCTATCAGCGGGCAGACGCGCCGCCAGGCGTCGAACGTGGGGACGATTGCCTGGATCAACGACGCCATCACCGTCGCCGGTAGTAGCTCGGTTCAGTTCTGGCTACAGTATGTCGATCCAGCCGCCCCCACTGAGTCCGCGCCTGCTGTCGGGGTAGTGTCGCCAGTTTCTTCAAGCGACTACCTTATGTCCTCCACCGTCAGCGGAAGCGGGGATCGCACAAGTACATCGTCCGCCACCATCTCCGCCTTCGGTGAGGCTGCGTTGTGTACTGTGTTTAATGGGGTGGGCGTTGCTTCGTACCTTACTAAGTTTCAGCTACGCGGGTTCAGTTTGCAGAAGACGCCACAAATAAGACAGACCGTAGTTAACTCCGCATCCCAAGCTATATACGGGCGGAAACAGTTCATCCTTGATTCGGCCCTTATGCACTCCACCGACTACGCGCGCGGGTATGCCGATTTTGTTGCGGATAAATATAAAGACGCCTTCCCGAGCATCTCAGCTTCGCCGCCAAAGAACAGTTGGCCGGATACGTTGACTATGGAGGTCGGTGATTTGATATCGCTTACTAACAGCCATCTATCTGTCAATTCGCAGTATGTTATACGGCAACTTTCCCACTCCATATCAACGGGGGGCGGTATACAGCACTTACTCGAATTAGATTTGGAAGTGGCGCGCACTGGCTCCTACTTAATACTGGATGACGCTACGCTAGGCGTCTTGGATGATGAGAGAATATTGGGGTTCTGATTATGGCATATTCGTTTCAAACTTTTACCACGGGGCAGGTATTAACGGCTGTCCAGATGAACCAAGTGGAAGCCAACGTGCGAGACCACACACACGGCTCGTCGGGAGTGAATGCTAACTTCGTTTCTTTTGTTGGCAGTGCGTTGACGGCGAACAGTCTTAGCGCCCTGGTTCTTACCTCTAGTCGCGCGGCTGTAAATAGTTTGTCCGCCAACAACGCGATAGTCAATAGCACCTTCAACGCCGCGAGCCTACTATATCACAACACCACCGAGCGACTTAATATTTATCATGGGCGTGTCGCGGGGGACGGCTCAAATATAAGACTTCCGACACATCCAGCGACGTGGGTCACCTCATTTAATAGTAGCTCAGGTACCTACCTAGTAACCCATAGTTTTCAGAATGCCAACTATACTTTAATGATTGAAATAGATCATGTTATAGCAGGGGGTGGCCCGGCGGGGCCCTATAGTGTACTTACTGATCAAGGCGGAAATACCTTCACATACAGGACAGTTCAGCATAGCACTAACGGCAACGTGGCGTTCGTAGCGAAGCCCGTTAAGTTTTCCATCTTTAGAGACTAGGAGGTTACAGATGGGTATTCCAAACAAAATCATCAAGCGACTCGGCATCAATCTACCGGAGAAATACCAATGGCTAGGCTCTGCTATACTCGGTGTCTTAGCGTTCCTAGCCATGACTCTGTTGATGTGGGGTGTTGCACAGGCGGAGGAACGTGACGGCTGGCTCACTGCCACTAGCACGTATTTACTGATTGAAAACAACATTGACGGTCAGCATAACTTCTGCGCGGTGAAAGCGGGTCATCTAACCTCAAATCTAGGTGCCGACGTTACGCTATATAAGCGAGGATGGTTTGAGTGGCATGGCAGACTCACTCACCACTCATGCGCGTTTGGCCCTGATGCGCCAGACTATAACGCCGTTGGAACTGGTATCGTTTTAAAATTTGTTCGCGACTAGGAGCCGTCTCCTCTCCTCCCACTACGTCGAAAAATAGGATCCGGCCGGCGTGTCGCGAACAAAGCCGGATCCACCTAATTAACGAGAATGGAGCCCGTAGTATGTTTGAGAACGGTAAGGATTTTGTGCAGTACATCCCTTTCCTAAGTATGGCAGTCCGAGGGGACGACCGTGGTACTCCACGCATAACAAGGATCATTGAATCATCGCTGCCTGGGGTGTTGGTGGCTATGGTGGGTATATACGCTAACGACAAAGTTCAAGATGAGCGGATTAGAAATTTAACGGCGGTGCAGAAGATAGAGATAGCGGCTGTACGCGCGGACACGATGCGAATAGAAGCCGCCCTGAATGAACTGCGGAATAAGTTGCTAGATAGGAGGTAGTATGATTAATCCGGAGTGGCGTTGGATTGTTAAGAAGGCGTGGAGTTTTAGATTAATGGCCATCGCCGGGCTACTATCGGCGGCGGAGGTAGTGTTGCCGCTATTCGCCCATGACATACCGCGCGGGACGTTCGCTTTGATTAGCGCGGTCGTGATTCCGCTATCAATGATCGCTCGGCTAGTTGTGCAGAGGCGGCAATCATGAGACGCCAAAGCGTAGCCGCCCTTGTACTGTCAGCCACCGCCTTCATCGGCATTGCCGTCCATGAGGGGTATAAGGACGAGGCCTACATACCAGTGCCGGGCGACGTGCCCACTATCGGATTTGGAACAACCGAAGGCGTGAGGATGGGGGATAGGACCGACCCCATACGTGCGTTGATAAGACTACAGCAAAGCGCCGATGGGTATTCACAGGCGGTAAAAGATTGCGCGTCTGTACCGATGCATCAACATGAATTTGACGCTTACGTTTCTTTAACGTACAACATTGGGGCGGGCGCGTTCTGTAGATCAACACTGGCGCGTAAACTGAAGGAGGGCGACTACGAAGGAGCCTGTAAGGAAATATTAAGGTGGGATAAATTTAAAGGTGCGCCGCTTCCAGGCTTGACCAAGCGTCGCCAACAGGAGTATCAGAAATGTATTGGAAAGTAGGTGCTGTAGCGGCGGTGTTGGCGTTCGTGATGGGGTGGGCTGCTAATGGCTGGCGGCTAGGGCAAGAGATGGAGAAGGAGCGTGTGGCGGCCGCCGAGGCGTTGGTGCAGGAAACAGCCAAGGTGCTCGCCGCTGAACAGCGCGCCACAACACAACGTAACGAGCTGGAGGTAGAAAATGCACGGATCAATAGAAGGGTCGAAGAAACGCTTGCTAACAATCGCCGCCTTGTTCGTGAGCTTGGCGGGATGCGCGACCCAGGGCGCAGCGAGGAAGCCTGTGCTACATTGTCCGGAGCCCCCGGCCGCGTTGCTGGCGGCACCGCCGGAGCCCGGCTTTCAGAAGCGGCTGAGGAGTTTCTTCTTGAGCTCGCCGCCGACGCCGACCGAGCCGCAGCCTACGCCCAAACCTGCCACCAATGGGCCACGCTAGGGCGGCCTTAGCCCAGCCCAGCGGCTACCCTACAAGTGCCGGGCTGGCGCGGCGTGGCGGATCTACAGCGGCCCCGTGGCTAGTAGGGGTTTATACCTATTGCGCAAGGTGTGTGGCTATGTTATGGATCCACTGCCTGTGATCACCCGAAACGGGCGCTGTTCCTTCTCACCGCCGCCACACCTACACACATAAGAAAAGTTCATCATGATCAGTCGCTGCTGGTTAACGACAAGCCCGCAGCGATCGCACGCACGCGCCACGATCCTAAAATATTTACGGTGCTTATCTATCGGCGTTACTGAGCCCATTGTCTATCCCCCTAGTTAGCCGAAGGAATCCACTCAAACACCGCGCGTCCTAATTCCCTTAAAGCCAGCGCGACAGACCTAGCATCTCTCGGGTGTGATATAACCACTTCGCAGCTCTGCCCATTATCAAAATCAGCGCGGATCGAATGGTCGCCCACCTTCCGCGCACCGTTTGGGTCTGTGTCGTTAAGATATAGGCTTACTAACTTAGGAAACATTGTCGTTCTCCACTATTTCAAGATCACCTTCAGCCAGCCACATCGGAGCGTTCTCTGGCCAAGATTCATCATCGGCCACCCACACCGATTCACCTGGGTAGCGTTTGTCATCTCATTCTCCCGCGCCTACTTTGACTGGAGCTAGTTCGTAGTGTTCAAGCAGGTCGCGTACCAATAACCACCCGCCACCCTTAAAATGAACCGTCGGCATATCTGGCAGAAATCCACCCCCAACCCCGAGTGGATCATTCTGCGTAAATCCTACAACGGTAGCCCTCTTTTTCTTCCCCTTGAGGCAAACATCAAAGGGCGCCTTTTGTGAAGTCAGTTCATCTTTTGTCATACCACCTCCCCGTCTACTGTAATTACCCGCCAGTCATTTCTACTATGGTAGTAGCCGCTACTATAGCCGTGTGTAGAGGCGGCGCGTCGCTGTGCCTCCGCGCTTAGTGCATTGAGCTTAGTATACGCAGAGTTTATATCTCCTATAACTACGTAGACGATAGTTTCATTGCAGCATATAACGTGAGCTTTTATGTTTTCTGTTTTCATCGTTTCACCTTCGCTTCGAAGTGGCGGCCGTGTTTACCGCACAGATGTTCATACTTACGACACGCATCGGCGTATGGTGTAAAATTAATTCTAGCCAGTTTTTCGCACAGATACCCACGCTTTAAATGTTTGCAGTCTTCACAGTGCGGTACAGATAAACGCTTTATAAAATCTGCGGCGCGTTCCAGTATGTTCATACCCCCACCTTTAATATAGTTGATGGTAGAGCCGCCCTATTTTCTCCGCGTCCTCGCGTGAGTACCCGTGTCGCATTATGTCGGCTGGACACGTGTGGCCTAACACGCTGCATAGCATTCTACACACGTCATCAGGTAGTCGCAGCCAAACCATGTCGTCTTCAACTCCATCCGGCGTAGCTTGTTTATATGTGTCCTCGTTTACCTCGATAGTTATTTTCATAGCTCCCCCCACGCGCCATCGGCGCTGTTTCTCTTCGCTGTTGGGTATGGTGCCCCGAGCTTTTCCGCCGCTGCATCAAGCCGACTGAGGTGTTTTTGTTGGCTGATTTTGAGGGCACTAATTACGCGCTGCATGCCGGTGACGCTCTCTAAAATAGTGATTGCCACGTCTGTGAGAACGATGTCAGTATGTGCGGTACTGTAGTCGTTCAAATGTTTCCGCCTGGTCTTAGTATCCATCATCATCCTCCCGCGCCTACTCGGCGCCCATCGTTGTATTAGGTGTTTTTAAACCCAGGCAAAAATTGTACTCCACATGTCCTGACCACAGCAGGTCGCCAACAATGACCGCATGATTGACAGGCATGGGTGTGGTGATCCGGAATCTCATCGTCATCAATATGACGGTCTCCACACTCAGGGCACCACAGAAGCATTGGGATTGGTGAGTTGTCTGCCAGCCCGCTTTTAAATTGGGCCGAGTTGTGCCAACAATCCATCCCAACAACGCCGATGCAGATCGGGCAATAACTCCCGGCCTTTATGCACACATCTCTCTTCATCGCATCACCCTCCCGCGCCATCGGCGCTTTTTGTCTGATTCGAGCTTGTCGTCAGCCCCAGGCATGCTCTGCTATTCGCCCCGCCTCTTCGTCTTCTTCGGCAAAGCGTTCCGCGTCGATCCTCCGGCAAAACCGTAAAGCTTCCATATGGTCAGCGGTCCATGCCGGCAATCCATCCCGCATTGTTCTGTAACGAAGTTCATCGCCCTGCTTTCCGTTTTCGACAACCCAACCGTATTCAGTTTTTCTGGAGTCGAACCCAAACTCGTCCTTCTTGTCTGGGCAGCCTATCGGGCATCTCCAAGGAAATATGCTCATCTCACCCTCCCGCGCCTACTCGGCGCTTTGTTGCGTATCGTCAGCGTCGGCTGTCGGGATTAACTCTCCCACGCCGAGCATGTGCTTAACCATTTCGCGCGCCTGCGTGGCCGTGAGCAGATTCGTCCCAGTTGGCCAGTACGGACTGTCATAGTCAGTACGATAGTAAAACGAAATACCAGCGTCTGGGCTAAATTCCTTTGGAAGCTTCCAGCTAAGAAATCGATTAACCAACCTATCTACTAATTCGTCTTCAGTCACCACGATAGTTATTTCCATTACCTCCTCCTTCACCAAAGATTTTCGAATGTTTTACCAAGCGGGATAGACACACGCGCAACGTTATAGTCGCACGGCGGAACCCAGTCGGCGCCTCTATCAAGGTTGTGACAGCTATGATGGTACACGGACCACGTAGCGCCCCACGCATCTACCCCAACACCGACGCGAAGCCCCGCCTTCGTTGGAGCGGATGAAGTGCCTTCGTAGTACGGGGCTATCTGTATCATGGTTGACTTATGAGAGAGGTAGAGAGAAAGATCCAGGCTATACACCGGCGGATCGCCGTGGTACGCCATCCATCCCGACGGGGCTTGTGCTTCAAGAAAATATTCTCCGGAAACCTTTGCGCCTAAGTCCATCGCTGATACGTTGTGGGCTATAAGCATACCAATCACGATCGCCGCATATTTATTCATATATGTAAACTCCCAGTTTTCATTTTAAGATAAAAGGTGCGCCATAACTCAGCATCCACCTCGCCGTAGTGTACGGCCATTCTATTGGCGTCCTCCAACGTAAAATCATTTAGAGCTGCAGACAAATGTCCTGAAAATAAATACACCACGTCGCCCACACCGACTATTATCCAGCACCGAACACCGACGCTAGTGTAGTCGCGGAACCAGTTTATTTGAGATGGGCGCATCCCATGTTTGCGGAATATGCGGCTGGCGGGGCGCTTTACTTCTTCTTCCTGCTTTAACTCTATCCACCCATCGTTCGCCCATATGCGTCTATCGGCATAGTATATGTCTGGGTCTCCATCCCCCACTTTATTCTCAACTCTACGCAAGATTAAGTAAGGGCTGAGCCCGGCTTTAACCTTACCCCAAAGACCGTCCTCGCTCTTTCCCACTGTTCCTCCTTTCCACTAACGCTTCTTTACGAACCTTTTTAGGCATCTCCACACACCCTATAATCTTGGCCCTTCGTAGAGATAACGATCGTGGGCTCTTGCGATACATACCGGGCAGATGTACAAATATTTCACCGCTGACCGGGCAGTGAGAATAAACCACGCTCCACCCATTGAATTTCATAAGTTCATCTTCCGCCCATGGGGCGGTGAAGTTCTTTTCTGTCATCTACTGCTCCACGTATTGGTTAGAGGGTTCGGCGACCTTGTACTCTTCAATTAACTCTATAGTGTTAGCTCTAGCTATGACTAGATAAGCTGCGACGTGAGACATATGCCACTTGATCATCGCCTCTATAGCCTTGCAGCGTGGTTTGGAGAGCCTATTAACTTTAAAATACGTCGGGAGCACCTCCAGCAGTATAGTAGATCTAAGATCGGGGGGTACTGTCGTAGGTCTGTTATCTACCTCAATCTTAACGCCGCACACGTCTATGGTATAGGTTACACCACCTTTACCCTTCGTCTCTAACAGCTTATCAATACAGTGCAGCGCCTTCTCTAAATCCAACAGCCCTTCCTTTTCGCGCGAAAGATACTTTGTGGCTGTGTGTGTTATGCCGTCTAGATCAAGCATCAGTGAAAGATCCCAGTGCTGAAACTCACTTTTGTAATGACTACCGCCCACTTGTTTATCATTTGCTGACATAACGTCATCTCCTTTATCTATCGATTATGCTTTCCGCTGAGTGGCGGATCATCCAATACACTTGGCGCTCATTATCCGTACGCGCTAAATCTACGGCGTACTCCCGATACCTGACGTAGACCGAAGTCATTGTTAGATTTCCCATACCTATCTCCGTCGCACAGAACCACATCCCCTCTATACAGTCCGCTAGTTTAAGAATGCGCTGCTCATCAATGGTCAGCGATATATCCGGCATACCCGCCTTTGACATAATGTCCGACTCTAAAGCGCCTAGATTATTTATTGCGCGCTTCGTCGGGGCTGGTATGTCGCCCATCTCCGCCTCAGCTACGTCGTGGATTATGGCGGCCATCATCAACTCCGCCCTACACGCCCCGCCAGTTAACTCCCAGCACAGAAAGGCCACCCCCGCCGAGTGGCGGCCGACTGTGTCGGTGTTTATCGTGGTACATGTATGATACCTACGCACCATAGACCCACGCCGATATAGATCCAATCTATTTCCCAGCATTGCGTTTCTCCTGTACTCGCTTAAGCCAAGAAATACAAGCAATCCGCCAGTCGTCCGCAGCTATAGTGCTGGCGCTAAGTATAGCTTTATCTATAGTGTCATTTTTATAGTGAATCCATGATTCGTACATTGGCTGTGCGATACGTTCGAAGAATGTAGTGTAGTAATCAGCGCGCTTCATGGGGTGTTCTGAATTAAAGAATAAGATTAAATCAGCGTCATCTACAGGGGCGCCGCTAGCTCCTCCGCCTCCGTCATATAAATCATGCACGCGGGCGTCTCTACTCATGTCCATAAACGACTCAGGCTTATATATGTCGGTGTATATGTGTAGATCGTTGCTCACATGAGTATACGTTCCAACTTTGAAAGCGCACAGTCGCGCGATATACTCCTGAAGAATACTGAAGTGAACGGCGTTGGCCCCATAGCAGCCCCACACTATATCGTTACTTCTACAACAAACGGTCATGTCTAGTGTGTCTTCAAACACCGAAAAATAAATGTGTGTGTTGCACGGTACGTCCGGCCCATTATTATCCACCTCCGATACATCTGCGTTTGGATCCCACATCGCTATCACAGCTCGCCGCGAATTGGGGCTGCGTACAAGCTCCCTCGCGACAAATCTTATTTGATCATAACCAAAGTGATTTCGCCACCTAAACCCATACGCCCCGTGGATAACTCCACTGTCCTTTCTACTGTACTCGCTGAATCGTTTGTTAAACAGCAGCGGAAAGGCTAGGTCGTTTCCACCGTGCAGCATCCACAGCGACTCCATGAAGTGAAAGAATGGGTTGGCGTTACGCATAGGGGAGAACAGTACGCGCTCTTTCGGGTGCTTGTATACCGTGGCCACCGGCTCCGGAAATGATAACACTTCACCTACCCCGGAACCTTTACGACGCAGTCCGACAGCTGCGACGCTACGCTCATGGAGCATTCGCATAACTTGAGAAAAAGCATCGTTAACGTTGGTCGCATTTATTACTATCATTTTCCCGCTCCTTTATACTTTTGTTTCGGTCTACCTTCGCCAAGCCTTACCCGCTCATACTTATCAAACTCACAAAGACAATTCTGTAGATCTTGCGCGTCTAGTGGCGGCATGCTGCTCATCGCCGTAAGCACGCTCACTCTAACGTGCAGGCGTTCCATCCACCAATTCCACTCTCCTTTCTTAAATGGTGAGTTAACCGGGCGGTCCAATATGCGATTCATACCTCGTCTACTGCCCGGCCCGTCAACTGTAAAAGTAAACCAGTCAGGCGCCCGCCTAAGGACCGGCGCGTACTTCATATCCGCTATGATCTGCCCCGCCATGAAAGTACCGAGCCCCTGATACTTAGTAAGTCGCTCGCAAAAAATCCTAAGGTGCTCATCTTGCTTCGGGCGTACCTCCGCCGCGTACTCCCATAAAGGATCAAGTACCTCGTACACTAGATAACTCAGCTTATCCATCTTGCGGCCATTGGTGCTTACTATATAGGCCGCGTTAAATACATTCAACTTATCTGACTCTCTACGTCGCAGCGGCGCTAGGAACTTTTCAGGGCGCCACGGCACTGGAAACGGTATCTCCGATAGTGAATCTGGTAAATTTATAAGCCGCGCCACTACCATGGCAAACCATAGATCCTTGTTGTCTTTGTTAGGGTGTCTCCAGTTCTCAGCTATCCATCTTGTAACACTATCCAGCTCGCGGTACACGTTGCAGAATCTATACTGCTGCAAGATTGGATCTTTAGTCCATGGCGGCTTCTTACCGTTCTCCTTCAATAAATATATTTTATGACGCTCACGCATAAACGCAACTAGATCTCTGACACGCTTATCGTTCATACAGCCCCCTCATTAGTTCTATATACTGCGGCGCCACTACTGAAGATCTATGCGCGCGAAGAATAGACTTAGCACTGTTGGCCAGCTCCTCCGCTTTACTGAGTGGCGTAGATTTAAGAACCTTGGCCAAGCTCTCCGCGCCGCCGGCCGTTAGGCAGTTAACCCCAGGCTTCATCTCCCCCTTCACCACGCACCACTCATCATGAATAACACAGCACGCTCCGGCGTCTATGGCCTCTAGGAATGAGTATTGAGTGCCGCCGCCATCGCCTTTTATAACTGACATATCCACCGCAAAGCGCGCGGGCATAAGTAGGTCCACCGCCGCACTCTGCGTCCTTGGAAAATCATTTACGCTTTGCACCCATTCTGGAAACTGCCTCATCAATTTAAATTTGGTGTAGAGTCTATTCTCAAACCCGCGCACATCTATCTTTCTATTACTGGGAAGGAGCCTATTGGCTCCCAATAATATGTCGGTGTTCTTATCAAAATCTATTCTACAAATACTGCGCGCATGGATGGTCTTTTTAATCGGCTTGAAAGACCACGGTATATAAGGGTGTGGGATGTAGGTAGATCCATCCACTAGCTTAGCGTTAACCTTTCTAATAACGACACATCTTCCGGATACATCTACCCACTCTAGGTGTTTCAGCTCATCCTTATCATGCAGCACAACAGAGCACGATCTATCGTGCCGCAGGATGTCCCCAGCTACCCCCGCATAGTTTTTCTGGATAGCTACGATTATGGAGTAGCCTTGCATACGTACTATATCCGTCGGTGATAAGGATGCGTACTTCAGCCCATATCCAAAATCTCTTAGCGTGCTACTGCTAGAGGCGCGCAGCTTTACCAGCCTTACATCGCAGCCGTGAAGTGTGAGTGCGCTATATAGGTGGCGCGTGTACGTCACCCATCCGCCGTGTCTATTCTCACTGAGATATATTAAATTAATCTTCATTTCTTGCGCTCCCAGTCTCGCCACACTGGCACAGCGTACGACTTGCCCTTACACGCCTTCTCCAATACCTCCACATCCGCCGCGCTGGCTTTGGGCAGCTTGGCGCTTCCGGAGTTATCCGGCAACAGCCCATTCCTGAATGTAGTGTGATCACACCCCTTACAGGCGCCGAAGTCACGTTGTCCATGAAACAACTTTCTTCGCATGGCGTACATCACATCGCTGTGCCAAAGTTGCTCTATATTTGTCTCGCGTACGTCGCCCACCTTAAGCACGCCCCGCCAGTCGTTGCAGCACCCCGCTATCTTACCGTCGTACCTGACACTGAGCTCCCTGAACGGCTTAGCACACCGCTTCCCCGCCTGTTCATTGTTAGGGGGTGCAGCCGCGCCGCAGTGGTTGCTCAGCTTGGCATGCGTGCCTTTAGAGGCGGATCGTATGTCTTGCACCACGATAAGCACGCGAGCACTCAGCGGTCGTCTTATATGTGGGTTGCCTATGGGGCCACAAGAAGGGTAGTCGTACATATCAAACCCTTCTACGTTATCACGGCGCAACGCCTCCACGATCTTATCTACTATCTTGACGCCGTCGTAGTTATCCAGCGCCAACACGTTCAGCCCGGCCTTAAACAGATTTGGAATCTTGGTGCTGGCGTCCTTCAATAGCCCGCCCCCATTGGAGGTCATCATTATATGGTTCTTGGGTAGGTGTTTGCGAAACGTTGACACTATATCCAGCATGTACGGATTCATGGTGGGCTCGCCGTGCATGGCAAACTCAATTCGGCTGCGCCACCCAGCATCCGCGATCTGCCGAGCAGTAGTCTCGGCTATCTTTGGCGTCATAAACTTAAAGTTTTTAATAGTCTCGTCACGTATGCCCCTCAGACCGCAAAAGCTACAGTATAGATTACACCCCTCTGTCAACTCTACCTGTATAGTAAACGGCGGGTGTTGTTTGTATTTCACGCTTTTGTCCTCCTGTCATTGTGTAGCTGCTGTAACGCCAGCTTAAGGTCGTCTTGAGTACGATTCTTCCTACGCAATACGCTTATCACATACTCATCAACGGTGTTCTTGGCCGTTAGGTAGTGGATGCTGACGAACTTACTGGCCGCCCCTTGTCGCGCGATGCGTCCATTGCCTTGCTTATAGATTTCCAGATCCCAAGGCAACGTAAACCAACAAACATGACTGCAAGCCTTTTGCAAATTAAGCCCGCGTCCAGAGGATTGCGGCTGTGCCAGCAGTAGTTCTATTTCGCCGTTATTCCAGTGTCGTTGTATAGCCTCCAGCTCTCTAACCTTACCATCAAACACCACGGCGTTCTTAAACTTCTTTGTTATTCGCTGTAGTTCGTGATCAAACTCATAGAGCAGAAATAGCGGTTTACCCTGCAACGACTCTATCAGTCCCTCCATCGCTTCCATCTTATCATCATGTATGTGAATCCACTCGGTGTTGTTTGCCCGCTCAGATTTATATAGCGCGCCGCTAGTCACCTGTCTACATTTCTGCGTAGCGACCGCAGCATTCGCCACCTTAATTTCTTGCCCTTTAAACACCGAGAACATTTCATCTTCTATTTCGCAGTACACTTTATAGGCTGCGTCGCTTAAATTAAAATAGATGGGGTTGAGTAATTCCTTAGGGCGCTTTAATCTTGGATCGGGCTTCGGTCTACATATAACGCCGCGCAGCCTTTCATATATTAATTTGTCCGCTCCGTCTTGCAGCTTCCAGTCATAACCCTTGAACCCAGCCGGTTGAAAGTATTTATATCGATAATGGGTGACATACTGCCCGAGCGCGTTGCCCATATCTATGATGAACACCTGCCCAAACAAATCAAGCAGACCCTTAGGGGCCGGCTCACCAGTCATTATCCAACGACGTTTAAAGTACTTAAGAATCACCTTAAGTAGTTTGAACCTTTTCGTCGTTGTGTTTTTGAACATAGTAGATTCATCAACCAACAATAGATCCGGCTTTATCTTACCGATAGCGCGTGACTTTAGCAGCCACTCCAGCCCCTCTGGATTAATCAAGTATATCTCTGCCGACTCATTTATAAGTTTGTCTTTATCTTTGCCGTGTAGGAATACTGTTCGTAGGTGCTGGAACTGCCTCCACTCCGCTATCTCCAGTGGCCACGTTAGTTCGCACACCCGCTTCGGCGCCACCAGTAAGATCTTTCTTATGACCTTAGACTTCATCAGGCGTAGTACAGCGTCTAGCGCCGCCGCTGTCTTTCCCCACCCTATATCCATCACCACACCACCACACCTGTGTTCGAGCAAAAAGCGGCTCGCCTCCACTTGGTGGCTCATTGGTTTGTAGTCGCGTATTAGTTTTCGCACGGCCCGCCCTTCTTCTTGCTGTACGCACACCACCCGCACAACGGCCCCGGTGAGGGTTTAAACTTCTTCTCCTCAAACATAGGCTCTATGCGCCCCGTCCACTGCTCAACCAACCTGTTATAAGAGCCTTCGTCAAATATCGCGACCTTATTATGCTTCGGTCCGTGATCTACATAGAACACTTCGGTCACAACCTTTGACGCGCCGCCGATAAGCCCCGCCAAACCATAAAGCTCCATCTGTGTTTTATGCTCAGGATACATCTTGCCCGTTTTGTAATCTATCACCCTTAGCGTATCATCATCTAGCCAATGGTACACGTCAATCTTTAAACGCAGCCACGCGTCCTTATCAAACCACTCCGTAAATCCTTCAAAGTTATCTGTAATAGCGATGGGCAGTTCGCACAACGCATCTCCGCGGGCTCGCAAATCATTAAGCTCCTTTTTGAACAGATGTAAATCTTGCAGGAGCTTAGGCGTTTCTCGTTTAACATACTGCTCAGCGTTTTTGTGAATCATATCACCACGTGCAGCGGCGGGTCCTTGCGGCTCTGGTAGTTTATCTATCACCTTGTATTTGTATTTGCGAGCACAGTGCTTCCACGTTGCCCATCGTGAATAAGACCACGCTGTAGACTTAGACATTACTGCCTCCCATAAGGATCTCGGAGTGGTGCGCGCATATTAAGGACGAAGCTATACAGCTCACGAAGTACTTCAATGTCACCGTCTGTATAGTGTCTCTTACAATCACAGCACGTCCAACCACCACGCCCGTCATACTCCTTAACCATGTTTCCGTGCGAACAGTCCTTCTCCGCTTTTATTAGATCTGCCATACGCATATTATTTCTCCTTAAACTTTTCTAGCTCACCCCAACTGCGCCCCCATTTGCCATCGCTTAACATAGGCACATCCATCTCAACGCCCTCCATCGCCTCGCGGAGTAGCTGCATCTCGCGCTTAGCGGCGCCCTTTGGTGCAGATATGTTGTTCTCGTCGTATACAGTTACTAAAAAGCGCCCCTCCTTCTTTATCTCGTTATAGTTAACTAGAGCCTGCTTAGTTACGTCGGCGGCTGACCCCTGAATAAGATAGTTCAAAAGTTTGTATATAAACTCGCGGACTTCACCATTTATTTCACGCGACGGTTCGGGGTAGTACTGGCGCCCGCCCCACGTAGTTATCGGCATACCGCTCTTAGCTAGATCCTTGATGTCTTTGCTCAGCTCCTTAAGTCCTGGCACAGCGGTAAGCTGTAGCCGCTTAATTTTCTGAGCGTACTCCGGAGAACATTTAAGTTTCTGACACAGCCCCTCAATACCCATGCCGTAAATCATGCCGAAGTTTACAATCTTAGTTTCACGGCGGTGCAGTTCAATGCCGCTGATTTCTTTGATAACCTGTCTAACAAACTCATGTACGTCCATCCGTGGTTCTTCGTTATACTTATCCATTAACAGGCCATTTTCAAAATGGGCTAGGATGCGTATCTCCTGCTGATTATAGTCACGATGCAGCCACGTGTGGCCCTTATCAGGTAGCAGGTATACTCGTGTGAGTGGTAGCTCCGGCATGTTTAGGAAGGCGGGGTGTTCATATCCATCGTCCTTGCCTTCAAAACTTTTAGGTACGTTTAAAAAGTTCGGCGCCTTACTACTGGGTCTTCCTGTTCGTGTGCCGCTATACCCCGCCTCCGCGTTGCGCACCTGATTCCACGATGTGTGTATACGACCGTCTCCTTCTTGCGCCTGTAACAGCCACGGGCGCAGAAATGTAGACAAGCATGTAGCGAGGCGTGAGCGATAGGCCAACACTTGATATACCCGCTTGTCGCTAAATTTATCGGGTGTCATGGTCTTCTTACTTGTGCTTCGCTTTCCTGTTTCAGTTTCCTCCCAGTCCGTTACAATACGACTCTTGTGTAGTGCGTCAGCTAGCTCCACGTCGCTATCCACGTTTAGATCGCTGACCTTCAATCGCTTACGTATCCACTGATCCGCCTTTGTGAACGCCGCTTCGTATAGTTTGGTATCCGCCTCCAAACGTTTATCATCTACCAGTATACCTTCTCGCTCATTGTCCAGTAACATGGGCATGATGTACCGCTCACGATCGTACGCTTCACCCATCCCCCTGTCCACTACTGATTTATGTAGCAGCTTAAACAGTCGGTAAGTCCTAACCACGTCGCCCGCTGCATACCGCCCCACTAGATCACCGGGGGCTTTGGATATAAACCGCCCCCACTTTTTATCATTAGAGCGACACACCTTATTATCAACGAGCCATTGCCTAACCGCGTCACGCTCCTCTGGCGGCATATCCAGCAAACGCTCAGCGGCGGGCTTTAACTCTAACGATCGTGAGTGTGGGTCGTCCAGAAAAAGTAAGAACATGGTGTCGTGGTACATATCCCACGACAAGCGGCGGAGGCCTAGATGCACCTCCGCCACGTCTACGTCGAACTTACCATTGTGAAATATAAGCGGGCGAACACCCCACACAGACTTCAGCGCGCGAACTGCTTCGGCTTTAGAGCAGTTATTACCGGAGGGGTGCCCCCAGGCATAATATTTAGAAGCGCGCGGTTTGGTGGTATCCATTATAGCCACCCCTACCGGCTTCGGCGGATAGTAGGGGCGCGGCTGTATTTCTTCGGTTTCAAAGTCTATGACAAACATGACTCCACCCCTAGTTTATTTTCGCCCCGCGCTTTACCATCTCCATTAAATGCTTCGCTTGTGTTATAGCGTCGTGGAGGGCGTGGTGGTGTACGCCGGATCTATCAAGTACGACGTCTGGGTACATATTCTTCAGCGTACGATAGCAGCGATCGTTGTAAAATTTCCAAGGGCATGTTGTATTCAACCGCTCAAACGCTCTGCGTAGTATCACATTATCAAACGACGCACCATTACCCCACACCCGAACAGTATCTAGATTGAAGGTGGAAACTACCCAATTGTGTAGATCCTCCAGCGCGTCTATTATGTGCTGAGTCCCGCCGCCAATAAGCTCAGCACGAGCCGATTCAGATTGCCGCAACCACCATATAATGGTTCCCGCTTCAACCTCACCACCATTTTTCATTGATGAATTAAGATCAACACGTCGGTAGAACTCACCACCTAACTCTTTCGCTAACGGATCAAACGCAACTGCGCCGATAGCTACAATAGCGGAGTCCGGGCCAGAGCCCATCGTTTCTAGATCAAGCATAATGTCGTTCATGATACGATGTCCTCCCTTTCAATAAAGCCCGCGGACGTCAGCCTATCAAACGGAATTAAGTACCATCGTTTGGCACGTCCATCGCTATGCGCAAACGCCTGTAACTCCCCAGCGCTCACGCAGATTCCCGCAGCCGTGAACATTATGTTGTCTATGATACATACCCAGACGCATAGAACACCTTGTTCGTTTACTTCGGTGTGTGACTTCGGCGGTATCCTACCGTTGGATCGTATGCTGTACTTCAGCACCCACTCTTCCTTGCTCATGTTTTCTGGATTTATATAGTACCCCATGGTCTTCTCCTTAATAGTGATTAATAGCGCCTCGTCTCATCAGCTCCGCGGACGAGGCCACGCGGTCCACGCCCACTAACCTAGGAGGATCAGTTAGCGGCTGCTGACTCGTTGTTTTTTACCGGGCGTTCTTTTCTTTAGCTTACTACCGCGCTGCGAATCTTCTTCCCTACGCCGCGAAGCACGCTCCATCATCTCTTCTTTGGTGGGGTACTCCTGGAACGCAAGCTCCTCAGTCTTATCTTCGCGCAGCCCCTTAACAACCTTAAGTGTATCTTTATCCAGCGTGTCTTCCACCGTGAACGTTACTTCATACTGCGAGTTGCGGTTAGGCTTGGTGGAGATTGATACAATGACTGCCCAATACGGCTTCCGCATCTCCTCGGCTACGCTACGCGCAAACTCAGAAAAGTTCTTAACAGAGGTGACAGGTACTTTAAGTACGCCCAACGCGGGCTCGGCCTCTTCATCCTCGTCATCTGGCACCCACACAATAAGGCGCCGAGAATTTTTACAAGCCTTACCGCGCCCAGTCTCAGCAGAACCGAACTCATTCAGGGGGCAGGATGTACAGTCATCGCTTTGCCGCTCCTCTGCTTTTTCTGAGGGCTCCAACTGTTCTTCGTCGCGGCCTAGCGCATAGCATGTCGGCGGGTGCGGGTCGGTGGGGTCGTACTTCTCGGCGTAGTAAGTATTCTCAAATGCGTAGTCCACCACCACGCACGTCAGGACGTTGCCCTTCACTTCTTTACCGCCTACCGTTAGCACGCCCCCCTTCGTTGAAATTTGAGTGCCACCGAATCCACGTCGCGCTTTCTCCTTGGACAGTACTGCATCGGCTTCGCGCGCCAGTTCATCGGCCATATCATCGTTTCGTTTTGTTGCTCGCACCATTAGTCTTCTCCTTACCTTTTAGTTTAGATAGTTTCACATAGACACGCGTGAACACCTCCACGCCCGGAATCTTTTTACCGTTTTCCCACCGCTCCCTTATCGCCTTGGTACTAAGTCGCCGCTGAAGTAAATCAAAGGCGTCGTTCTTTTTGATGTACGCTTGTATCTTCCCCCAGTCCTTCGGGGTGGGTATATCCTCGCGTTCAATCTGCGCACGCGCAGCTCTGCCAGAAATGCCAGTAGATTGCGACTTGGGTAGGTTGTTTATGATGTGATTTTTTAGCTGTGTTAGTCTCTCCTCTTTCAACCCGATAACTTTATTTAGATCTTTTATTTCCTCCTCTAGCTTTAGCGCCTCGTCAGCACATAGGGCTAGATTCTTCGGTAGTGCTTTGCTCATGGTTATGCACCTCTTTGGCTACGATGATTAACGCGCCCTCCTCTGTTCGTTGTATGAAGAAATCCTCGGCGTGTTCAGGATGGGCGTGTAGCACTTCAAGAACGCAGTTGAAAGCATCCTCCGCCTCGTCTGAGGAAACGTCTGTGAGTAATATGACGTCCTCCACCGCGTCTTCTAATAGCATTATTTGATATAGTTTCATTGTGGCTCCAGAAATAAAAAAGGGGGCCTTGTGAGCCCCCCTCTTTACTGCGCTGTTTATCTACGGTTAGTAGAGTTCAATCACCTCTTTTTCCACGTAGAAGCGGATGTCCAGCGTGGCCAGCCCTTCGGCATATGCGTCGCCGACGGTCTTGCATTTGCGGATGATGTCAAAGCGCTCACCACGGTTACCACGGAATGACGCCTCCTTAGCGGCGGGTAGCACTTTGATGCGCAGCTTGTCTTCCAAAGCACGACGGCCAGCGCGCTCCGTCTCGTCGGCGGGCTTGCCCTTGGATGCAGCCTTGGCCTTAGCGGCGGGCTTACCCTTGGGCGCAGCCTTAGCGGCGGCAGGCTTACCTTTGCCCTTGGCCTTAAAGGCGGCCACCTTGGCTACGTCCTCATCGTACGTGGACTTCTGGGCTTTGCTGAGCCGCGTCTTGCCTTTGGACTTGGGCGCTTCTTCCTCGTCCTCGTCCTCGTCCTCGTCTTCTTCCTCCAGGTCCTCTACCTTCGCGCCCTTCTTACCTTTTTTGAACGGGTTGGATGCGGACGAAACAGCAGCGTGACCATCGCGGGCAGCGGCTTCTACAGCGGGGAATGATTTTTTCTTGCTCATGTTGTGTCTCCTAGTATGTTGTTTAAAGAATCGTTTACCTATTTCTACGATCCGTTTTGCATCTACCGATCGTATGTTCAAATTTACCACGTAGTGAATCAACAATGCAAGAGAATCAAAAACGTCCGATAACACATTAGAACTCAAACGCTTAGACTCTAACTGCTCAAACGGAACCGAGCAAATACGGGCGCGGCCGAAGTCCTGCTCTACCTCTACAATGAGCGGGGGCTTTGGCCACCCTACTACCTGTTGATAACACACGGACAGTCTCATAAACGTGCCCGCAGCATGGACAGGCGTGTAGCCTGATCCTGCCTACGTTTGTATCGCTCAATCAACGTTTCCGCTTCTGCTCTGGTGCGCGCCCAACCGCGCACACCAAGTTCGTATATATAGTAGGAGACCGCGGAGCATCCCTCTATATTATCGTACATCACTGTGAGCTTAATGGCCTCGGCCATGTTACACCCCTCCGTTTAAATCTTTAAGTGCCTCCACCAGCCCATCAAAGTCTTCATCCCGCCCAAACACCGCGGCCAGCATCTTCACCAGCTCCAGATCCGCCTCGTATTCTTTGGCAAGGCTGGACAGGTAGTGTTCGCGGTTATCGTAGCCGTGTTCGGCGTATACGTTCGGCTCCGGCAACGCAGCCAGATCAACTAGCTCATTAAACGTTGAGGTTACATCAACCGACGGTTCAGGGTCGGTGGTGCGCAGCCACCCCGTTCTGCTAACGTAGTTCCACTCACCCAACAGCTCCTCACTGTCTCCGGTGTCCACCGTGGCGGTGGCGCATAACATTCGCGGGTCGTTCACTTCGCCGCCTCTATTAATCACTTCGTTACCCCACTCGGTAAACGCGGTGTAGGTTTGTTTCTTCATGGTGATTCCTTAAAAAGTAAAGAAGCCGAAGATGAAAGCGCCGAGGATGCAGGCCAACAAGGCGGAGTTGATTAGGATGTCTTTCATAGATCTTTCTGCCCTACGGTGTATTCAATGGGGAAGATGGATACCCCTGGATCATCTTTGTATGTTGATACGAAGCCACGGCTCGCAATAAATCCAGCCCCGTTTGCACAAACCACCGCCCACGCCGTCTTCTTCTCCGGCACGTTGATTAGGTCGAACTCTGTCTCCCCCCCGTTATAGTAACGGCCGTCCACTTTATACGTGCAGATGACCCTCTCTCCATCCGGCTTAGTTACTTTACAGACTATCGGATAATCACCGCTCAAGTCCGTACAAAGTATTTCCGCCTTATAGGCGGGGTCGCGGCACGTGAAAGGCTTCGTTGGATCAAAGGTTTTCATGGCGTACCTCCCCGACGATCTCGAGAAATTTCTTCGTCTGGTCGGACTGTGCGGCGTCCCCTGCGGCGTCCCCTGCGGCGTCCCCTGCGGCGTCCCCTGCGGCGTCCCCTGCGGCGTCCCCTGCGGCGTCCC
>Ga0073913_10000054_pt1 | contig 20007 bp, 20 predicted proteins | sample GWRWT4_25Nov14_FD_70188 | JGI IMG/M metagenome (GOLD analysis project Ga0073913, IMG submission 70188) | Sand microcosm microbial communities from a hyporheic zone in Columbia River, Washington, USA - GW-RW T4_25-Nov-14 | ecosystem: Engineered > Artificial ecosystem > Sand microcosm >...
GTCCAACGCACTCCCAGATCCCACCTCGGTGCACTGGCACGGATTGGCCATCCGCAATGACATGGATGGGGTTGCCGGGCTTACCCAGCAACCGGTGGTGGCCGGCAAAAGCCAGCGTTATGAGTTCGTCGTTCCCGATGCTGGAACCTACTGGTTTCATCCGCACGTCGGAACTCAACTCGACCGCGGCCTGTATGCACCACTGATCGTGGAGGATCCCGCCGACGGGGCTGCCTATGACGACGAATGGGTGCTGGTTGTCGACGATTGGATCGACGGGACCGGAACTCCAGCGACCACGCCCGACACCGTGTTGGCTGGGCTCCGCCAAGACGGAATGTCGGCGATGGGTGGTATGGACGGTATGACACCGGCGTCAGCGTCTGAGCCGTTGGGCTCGGACACCGGCGACGTTGTCTACCCCTATTACCTGATCAATGGGCGGCTTCCGATCGCGGCGGATTCTCGGACTGTCCGTGCCGGGCAGCGAATTCGGTTGCGGCTGATCAACGCGGGCGGCGACACGGCATTTCGGATCGGTATCCCGGGGGTGCCGATGACGATTACTCACACCGACGGGTTCGCGGTAGAACCGACCTCGAGGGAAGCAATTCTTCTGGGAATGGGGGAGCGGGTCGACGCGATCATCACTGTCCCTCCGTCCACGACCCCGATTCTCGCCATCGCTGAAGGGAAAACTGGCTCTGCGCAGGCGGTTCTCAAAGTCGCCGGGTCGTCGCTGGGTGATACCGGTGGGGCGCTCGCCAAGCTCGCCGCGTCAGAGCCGTTTGACAGCGCGCGGACAGCCGCGGTGACGGCAGTTCGTCTGTCGCAGAAGGCCCCCGATGTTCGACACGAACTCGTATTGGGTGGGCCCGACGGGCAATACAATTGGACTATCAACGGTCGCGGTTATGATCCCGCACGCGGGCTGCCTGTGGTCCAGGGGCAGCGCGTGCGACTGACGTTCACCAATCAAACCGGAATGTTTCACCCGATGCATCTGCACGGCCACACCTTTCAAGTGCGCCCCACCGGGGGCGGTGCGGGGCCGCGTAAAGACACCGTTTTGGTGCTACCCGGTGCCAGCGTCGATGTCGACTTCGACGCCGACAACCCGGGTCAGTGGCTGACACACTGCCACAACATCTATCACGGCGAAGCCGGCATGATGACCGTGGTGTCGTACATGTCCACCTGAACTGGCGCCTCCCGGATGCCGTGGGTCTCGCCCCCTGCGCCACGGACCGGAGTCTTCCTGGGTTCGTGGTGGTTTAGCGCGGATACGCGATGAGGCCGAGCACAATGAGCGCGGCGGCCATGGGATAGCCCAGGACAAGGTCTTGAACCACTCCAGGCAGAACGTGCAGTCGTCCGAGGTGTTCGATCATGTGCGACAGCGCCATCGTTATGCCGACGACGATGACGCCGAGAGCGAGTGCGCGTCGACGCCGCCACCGGCGGTATGACGGTTGTGTGGTAATCGCGACGGGGATCCGTGACCGTGGACCGTCAGGCGTGCGTGTGGGTGGTGATGTTCGTCGGCGAGGCATCAGCCTAGGGCCCTTCTGCAGCAGGAACGTCGATGACTGGTTCACGAAGAAGCGACACGACCTCGGGGCCGAGTTCGGTTGCGCGAATCGATCGCAGGTAGACCTTGGCGACGCGGTGTTTGCGATCGAGAACAATGGTGGTCGGGACGACCGACGTCGGGGTTGTCAGAGCTGCGAGGCTACGGCCGGCATAATCAAACAAAGAGGGATATCCCACCTTTCGGTCGGTGACGAAATCGCGGGCGGTGTCGCGATCGTCGCGAAAATCGATGCCGAGGAACGCTGAACCCATGGGCGAAGTTTGAGCAAACACTTGCTCGAGTTCGGTGCTTTCCAGGCGGCAGGGAGCACACCACGACGCCCACACGTTGATCACCACGACACGCCCGGCGAACTGTGTGAGCGGTAGCGGTCGCCCCGACATCAGATCGGTACCTGTCACCTCGCGCACCATCTGGCGAGAAGACGGCGGGTCGTAGCTGATCACGACCTTGCCGCCGGGGGAAATGAACTGGAACGAGCTGCCCTTGTTGACGGCATCGTTGCCGGTCGAGCATGCGGCGAGAACCACTGCGACAACGCTGAGCACAGCGACCATCTGCGGGCCGCGCCGCGGCCGGCGACGCGCATAGGAGGTGGTCACAGCACCCACACGATGACGGCCGCGACGACAACGCCTGCGGCCACACCGCCGGTCCATAAACGGCCCCGGCCCGAGTGCGGGTCTTCGCGCAGCGGAAACAGCAGTTGACGAAACACTACGTATGCCGCCATCGACGCGACAAACACAGCGCCGGAGTTGTCGGTCACGCCCACCAGGAGTGCACTGAGGGTGGCTGCGGCGACTACAACAGCAAAACCCGCTTCAATCAGCGGAACAGGATAGCGGCGCACCCCGATCCGTCGATCCGACGACCATATCGCCCACCGCGACGTTGTCGGTCGCCCCACGCAGCAACCCGCCAGTACGCAGCCGGGTCGCCCGATCGCGATTCCGACGAACACCCCGGGGGTGGTGGTGTCGAGCAACGTGCCGATTGGAAGGCCGAACAACGCGGCTTGACCAATCATGGCGGCCACCGCACCGAGGAGGAAACCCTGGATACACGATCCCGCGGACAGGAACCCACGGCGCTTCCGATCGCGGTGCAGCGCCACGTAATACAACTTGGCACAGGGAAAACCCACACCGCAGGCAACGAGTGTGATCACCGCCGCGGTCCACCAACGGTGGTCGACGCGGGCGAAAAGCAGCGCCTGAATCACGATGGCAGCGAGCGCACCGATTCCCACCAGCGCGGGCCATGCCCCCCACCGAACCCCTGGACCGAACGTCGTGGGTGCGAAACGTGTCGTGGTGGTGAACGTATTCGGCGACAACGTGGAATGGGCCCGGCCAGCCGCGGTCAACGGACGCGCCGACACCGTCCACTGACCGGCAGTAATGCCGTGCACGCGGGTGGTGACGCTGAGGTGGCCGATCAGATGAGAAGCCGCCACCGTGCTCGTCTTCTCGAAGCGGTCCCCGGCCGCAGTCGACGGTTTTCCGCCAATCCGTCGTCCGATGAACCGCACCATGACGGCCTCTTGCGTACCTGGAGGAGCATCGAAGGAGTACGTTGCCGCGATACCCGGCTCCGCCCGAGCCATGAGTTCTCCGCACTGAGCGGCATCGTCGGATTCGGGACCAGAAGCCACAGACGGGCGACCTGACGCGGGGACGCCCTCTTGTACAACCGAATTACTGCGCACAGCTTCTCCCTGGGGTCTTGTTCCGGCACGCAACCGCCCATCCCGCACGCGTGATCGCACCGTCACTACTATCCAGCATAGTAGCTGGACTACTAATGAAGGTAGTAGTAAATCGTGCGGGGTGGTGTGACCGCAGCTCAGATGGGGGTGAGGTAGGTCGAGACGAACTCCGCGCGCAACCACAGGGTGAATTGAGCCCACTGGCCCGTGACGAGGAGCACTCCGACCAGGATGAGGGTGAGCCCACCAAACAGCTGCACGCCCCGTGCGTGGCGCCGTAGCCAGCCAACCCCGGACATCAACCGCGTCGAACCAAAAGCCAGGGCGATGAACGGCACCCCCAAGCCCAGGCAGTAGGCGACGATGAGAATGACACCGCGCACCGCTGTCGTGCCCGAAGTGCCTGCGGCAACCGACAACACCCCAGACAGGGTGGGACCCAGACACGGCGTCCAACCCAGTCCGAACACTGCCCCCAACAGCGGGGCACCCACCAACCCGGAGGTGGGTCGCAGATGCGGGCGGGTGTCGCGCTGCAACGCGGGGATGAAGCCGAGGAATGCCAGGCCCATGACGATGGTGACTACACCGCCGACGCGTTGTAGCAACGCTTGGTTGAGTTGGAGGACGGTTATCAGCCCGAAGACCGACGCCGTTGCGGCAACAAACACCGCGGTGAACCCCGCCACGAACAGTATTGCTGCAGCTGTGACCCGCCATCTGCGCATCCTGCCCGGGGTTTCGCCGGCGGAATCTGCAGAGGTATCGGCACCCGCCAGTCCCGCGAGGTAGGACAGGTATCCGGGAACAAGGGGAAGACAACACGGCGATGCAAACGACACCAGGCCGGCGAGAATAGCTGCCCCGAAGGCCAGTAACAGCGGACCCGAAGCGGCCGCAGATTGAAAGGCAGTACCGATCGTCTGACCCCCTTCTTTGCAAATCCCCCACGAACTACTATCCACGGTAGTAGATAGTTGGTTTGGAGTGGCCCCCGGGGTTAGCCGAGCGACCGCAGGTAGCGCAGCAGGACTGTTGTAACCAAGGCCGAACCGGTGAGTCCCCAGGTCCAGTGATGCAGCTGCGACCACTGCAACACCGTCGCTGCGCCGGGGCCTAGCCCGCCGTGCGCGAATTCCGCTGTGACGAAAAGGATTAAGCCCAGAGTCATGCCAGCGCAGTAGGCCACCGTGATGTAGCGCAGCAGCGCTGGGACATGACCTGCAGGATTCGGGTCAGCCATGACGCAGGCATCCTCGCTGTTCAAACCCTCTGGGGGTGGACGATCAACTACTATCCCCAATAGTATGTCATCAGGAAACTGGTCGGTGAACGGAGAAACGGTGTGGTGAGGGTAGTCGGCTCGGTGACATGGAATGTGCCTCGGGCGCTGGTGGCGGCGATGCTGACAGTGGTTGTCGTGGGTGTGCCAACGGATGTGATCGATACCGGATTCTTCACGCGGATGACACCGGTGCGGTGGTGGGAGCCGGGTGTGGTGGCGGCAATGGCGGTGTTGATGTTCGCCTGGGCCGGTATCGAGGCCGCGCCGCGCGCCCGATCGTCGAATGTGCGCAGTGTGTTCGGCGTTGTGGGGAGTGCGCTGGCGGTGGGGTGTCCGGTGTGCAACAAGATCGCGGTGTCGCTCTTGGGTGTCTCGGGGGCGTTGAGCGTATGGGCGCCGGTACAGCCAATTCTCGCGGGAGTGTCGTTGCTTGCGAGTGCCGGTGCGGTGATGGCGCGTTGGCGGGGTGCGCGATGCGGCGTTGAGCGTTGCCGACGCACCGAGGCTGAGACGACGGTGGGCGACGTTGTCACTGAGTATCCTGGCTCCACTGGGACCCGGTCTACCGGGAGCGTCGTCGTGAGAGAAGGTGGCATTGGCCATGCGAGGGTTGGGTGAGCTCGAATCGGCGGTGATGGCTGCGCTGTGGTCGAGCGCTGAACCGATGCGTGTGCGCGACGTGATGGACGTGATGGACCCCGCGCGACCTTTCGCCTACACCACCGTCATGACGGTCCTGGACAACCTGTATGGCAAAAACTGGGTCACGCGTGAACGGGTGGGGCGCGCTTACCACTACCGGCCCCGTCTGAGTAAGACTGCGGCGGTTGCCGAAACCGTCCGCGGAATTCTCGACGAATCCGATGAGGCCGAAGCCATTTTGTTGCATTTCGCGCAGTCGACAAGCGACAACGAATCCGATGCGCTGCGGCGGGGCTTGCGCCGTCGAGCGCGACGGTCGTGAACGTCCCTTTCGCGTTCATCGCGACAGCGGGCGCTCTGGGGTGGGTATGGCCGACGTGGATGATCCGGCACCAGCATCGAATCGACCCGCGACTGGCGATGGCGGCGTGGCCGGCCGCGCAAGTGCTGTTTGCCCTGGTATCAGTCGGTGCGGCGGTGACCCTGCTCGTTCCGGGCCACGCCACCACCTTCGTGTCGTCGCTGGTGGGTCGGTGTTTGAATTCACTGGCCCACACGACACCGGCCGCGGGTGAAAATGTCGCTGGTGCGGCCGGGTCGGTAGCACTGCTCGTGGTGTTCAGCTGCGTATTCGTCCGTATCCTGCGGCGCCGCAACGCCCAACGTGACCGGCGTGAGCAGTTGTCCGACACCATCTTCCTCACCGGCTTCCAGCTACCGGGTTTTCCTGACGTGTGGTGGCTCGACGACGACCGTCCGGTCGCGTTCTGTCTCGCCGGGCCTCGCACGCGGATCGGTGCGTCGACGGGGCTGTTCGGTTTCCTCAACGACAACGAACTCGACGCAGTGCTGAGTCACGAACGCGCCCACGCACGAATGCGCCACCACACCACCATCGTGTGGGCCGAGGCGTGCGGGCGAACCCTTTCCGCTATACCCCTGTTCCGGTACGGAGCACAGTCGGTTCGCGGGCTCAGCGAACAGGCCGCCGATGCCGCTGCCGCGTCGGCCCACGGCCCGATGACGGTCGCCTCGGCGCTAATCAAACTAGCCAGCGCTCCCCGGCAGGCTACTCCGCCGCGGGGCTCGTTGGCCGCAGCTCAGGGCAATCTGGGGTTTCGCCTCAACACGTTGACGCGGCAGGGTCAGCGGTCGCATCTCTCGGCAAGCCTGCATATCGCGGCAATCACCACCGCGTGTGTGCTGGCGCCCGCCGCGACGGTCACCATGGTGCTAGCAACTTTAACCTGCTCGTAGCACAGGCACGGAGTGTTGCCGCGGGTCAGATGGCGTTTCAGCGACCACCAGCGCTCATCGAAAGAGAATCGATCATGGCAACAGAGATAGATCTCCACACGCCCGGCGAGGGCGAAACGGTGATTTTCGTCGACCTTGCCGGGTTCACAGCGTTGACCGAGGCCCATGGCGATCAGCATGCCGCCGACCTCGCCGATGCACTCACCGACCTGGCGCGCACGGCCTTGAGCGACGGGGACCAGCTAGTCAAGTCCATCGGTGACGCGGTATTGCTGACCTCGGCGACACCTCGAGCAGCAGTACACCTGGTCACTACGATGGTTCGTGACAGTCACCGCAATCAGGACTTCCTCGACCTGCGGGCCGGCCTGCACCATGGGCCGGTGATCCACCGTCGTGGTGACGTATTCGGCGCCACGGTCAACGTAGCGGCCCGGGTTGCCGGCATGGCCACAGCCGGTCAGGTGCTGTGCACGCCCGACATCGCCGACGATGCCCGTGCTTGTGGGATAGCCGTTTTTGATCTCGGCCTCACGTCTATGCGCAACGTCGCCGCTCCGGTCCATCTGTTCGCGCTCGACGTCGCGGCGCCCCGAACGGGACTCGTCGATCCGGTCTGTCGCATGCGGGTGAGACCCGAAAACGCCATCGGCACTCTGCGCCACGCCGGGGCGACGTACGCATTCTGTTCGTTGCGCTGCGCCGGCCTGTTCGCGCAGAACCCGGACCGGTACTAGTCGACGCGCGCTGCGCGTGGGGTGTCAGAGCAGGCGAACGACATAGGGCATGGCGCCACTGGTGCGCAGTGCTGACACCTTGACGACATCGCCGGACTGAGGCGCCTCGATCATCTTGTTGTCGCCGATGTAGAGCGCGTTGTGCTCGCTGGCGTTGGGACCGTAAAAGATGATGTCACCGCGCTGGATGTCTGCCAACGGGATTTGGCGGCCTGAGGTGTACTGGTAGCCGGTGTAGTGCGGCAGCGCGATGCCTGCACCGGCAAACGCATACAGAATCAACCCGGAGCAATCGAACCCGACCTTCGCGTAGTCGCCGAAGCTGTCGGCGACGCCACCATCGCGAACACCGACGGTGGGTCCGCTGGCGTTGCCGCCGCCCCATGAGTACGGCACACCCAACTGAGACATGGCCCGGTTGACCACGGTTTCCACCGCCGCCGGCCCCGCCGTCGCATCGGGCGGAATAGGGCCTACAGCAGAGGGTGTGGACGGAGGTGAGCCGCCCTCACCTTGTGTAGGTGGCGGTGAGGCTGCCGCCGGTGGGCTGGGCTGTTGTGAACGCTCGATATCGGTATGAGGACGACTCAACGACGCAACGATCGCCGCCAATGCCTGCTGAACGGCATTCTTGGCCAGCTTCACCACAGCCTCACGCACCATTGCGGCCGGGTCCGGGACAGCCCCCGGGGTCGCTGATGGTGGGGCCGCCGACGGCAGTGGCGCACTGCCAGCGGCCACCGGCGTACTGTCAGCGGCCACCGGCGTACGACCGGTGGCTACGGCGGGCCGCAGCCGAGCGAGTTGCGCTGCGGCTTCACGCCTCTGGGTTGTCAGGGCTGCTCTGCGTGTCTGCTGCTGGGTCACAGCAGCCATGGCGTCGGTAAGCGCTGAGCGAGCGACTTGCTGTTGGCGCTGGGCAGTGGTGGTCGCCCGCCGGGCCGTCGTCACTGTGGTCTCGGCGATCGCTGAACGATTGGCGGCGTCATTACGACGACGTTTGACGTCATCGACGATGCGCCGCTGCTCTCGTGTGATCCTGCCGATCACTCCGGTGCGCTCGAGGAACGAATCCGGATCCGGTGACAGCAAGAAGCCCGTGGAATCCGATGAATTGCCCTGGCGGTACAACCGGGCCACGACGGCGTCGAATTGCTGCTGCGCGGCGTTCGCGGCGGCCGTGGACTCACTCAGTGAGCGACGGGCTCCACCAGCAGCAACAGCGGCCAGCTGCTGAGCATCGCGGGCCATCTGCAAATCGACCAACGTCCGATTGACGCCTTCACGTTTACCTGCTGCGGCGCGCTCGAGGTCGGCGATTTGTTGATCGACATCGGCAATGGAGGTGACCAACGCCGCGATCCGATCACCCGGCGACTCCGGTAGCGGCGCACCCCACGCCACCGCACTACCAACCACTAACGAACTCGCCACCGCAATCACCGCAGCGAACACCGACCGCCGACACACCGCAACACCCATACGTCACACTGCTCCCTGCAGTCGCTTACACCTCAGTACTATCCGACATAGTAGACACACCTACTAGCCGGGTTAGTAGTTCGATGGCCTCTTCGTTGCGCAATCGTTGCCTCATCCGTGCTCGCTATCGGGCAGCGCAGGCACGGAGTGTCTGGGGGATTGGGCTGGTCGCTGGGGGAGCGGGCCACATTGCGTGCCCAGGCAGCGTCGCCTGCCCGGCATCCCTCCGCGCACCATTGCACCGATGCTGAACATCCCCGGTTTTCACCGCCGATGCCGTACCCCTAGGGGGTAACGTGTGTCCACGTACAGGAGGTTGGGCATGCCCACGATGTCAGCGGTTGAGTCGGCGTTTTGTCGGAGCGCGTCATGGGGAGCGATGGCTCACCGCATCATCGTCCCGTGGTCGCTTCAACAAGCGCCCTTGGGCAGCCAAGTCCTGGAGATCGGGGCCGGAGATGGTGCGATGGCAGCACGGATCCTTGCCGATCACCCCGACGTCAACATGACGGTCACCGATGTCGATCCGATCATGGTCGCCGCGGCGCGGCAGCGGTTGGCCAGGTACGGCGCCCGAGCCGACGTGGTACAGGCGGATGCGACGGGTCTACCGTTCGCCAGCGAAGTGTTCGGGTCGGTCGTGTCGTTTTTGATGCTGCATCACACCCTGAGGTGGGAGCTGGTGCTCGGGGAGGCGATGCGGGTGCTGCGACCAGGGGGCTGGCTGGTCGGTTACGACTTGCTGTCCACTCGATCCACCCGGGTGCTTCATCAGCTTGATCGTTCACCATTTCGCCTCATCCGCAGCGACGAGATCGAACCAGCCTTCGAACAGTTTGCGGTGCAGCGTGTTGTGATCCGGCAATCGGCGCGAGGACAGGTGGTCCGGTTCATGGTGCAAAAGAGCCAATAACCCTTGCTGCCTCGCACTCATCGGTATGACGGTGGGGCAGTAGACGGGGTCAGTCGAGAAGCTTGTTCATGGTCGCGATCTCGGTGCGTTGGGCGGCGACGATGCTCTGGGCGAGGGTCTTTGCCTCGGCGCTTTTACCCGACTGGATCTCTTTGGTTGCCATCGCAATCGCTCCCGTGTGATGGGCGACCATCATGGTCAACCATTCGCGATCGAACGCTGTACCGGACAGGGTTTGTAGCTTGCTCATATCGGCTGATGACATCATCCCATCCATCGCCATCGAACCCGACATGTCCATCTGCGCCGACGGCGCCGGTTGCCCCCACTGGGTCAAAAGCGATTTCAGTGTGATCATCTCCGGTTCCTGCGCCTTGCTGATCTGATCGGCGAGCGCCAGGACCGCCGGGGTGGTGGTGCGTCCCTTCACATAGCCCGCCATCTCCACGGCTTGTGCGTGATGGGGATACATGTCTTTGGCGAATGTCACGTCGGCCTGATTGAACGCGGCGTCCTGGGCGACCGAGCTGGTCTGCGCGCTGCCGCTCATGTTCATCTGTGACCCGCCGCCCATGTCCATCCCGCCCATCGACCCCCCACATGCGGAGACCCCGACAACGAGTGCCAGGGCAGACGAACCAATTGCGGCTGACTTCCACGTATTCACGGTCTGACTCCCTGCTGTGGGCGCGCAACCTGAGGTCCTGTTGCACGCGATGTGAGACGGTCGATAGCGGTCGCACCGTCCTGGGTCCTACACCCGGTTCTACTATCACCGATAGTACCAAATCGGGCGGGGTGGTTGACTCGACTGCAGCGCATCAGCCTGATCAGCACACGCATGCGCATACCAAGGCGCACTCTGATGCGTGGTCGCCGTCGCCGCCGAACCCGTTGGGTGTCAACAGGGTTGCTTGCCCTCATGCCAGGACGTCGCGGAAAGTGGGGGCAAAACATCCCTGACCAGTGAGGTCGTTTTGCGCTGCTACAGTCGCGGCTCGTGAGGCCTGCAAACCGTTCGACCTGGCGCCGCGAGGTGGCAGTGACGGTCACCGTCGGGGTGGTTGTGGCCGTGGCCATGCTGTGCGGTGCGGCCGGGGTGGCCGGGGTGAATCAGACGCCGGGCGGGGCGCATCCGGTAACCCCGATGGCCCAGCAGGCTGAGGAGCACGCCCCCGACCACGGTCATCTCACGACCGGGGGACTCGCCGTTCACCACGACACCGTCGAGGGTCACCTGGCGCGCGACACAGGTGTGCGGCGCGGGATCGTGGTGGCGTGGCCGACTGTCGCCGAGGCCCATGGACTACCTGCGGCAGTGGTCGCGGCGCACCGCGCGCGGGCTCCGCCACGACCGTGGTGTTCCCTCTGGGGCCGTCAGCTCCTGCTGGCTGTGTGTATCGATCGCTGCTGAGGGGTGCGCGAGACATCAAACACGTGCCGCGACCGCCGGCATCTGACGCTCGTCACCAATTCAGGAGATCTACCCCACATGAGTACAACTGACCTGACCTTTTCCAACCCACCCGAAACCGCATCCCGCTCAACCGCCGATGGCGGTGCACCAAGTGCTCTGGTGGGCAATACCCCGCTACTACGCATCGGCGACCCGTTCGCATCTGGCGGGTCGGGGTTCTGGGCGAAACTAGAAGGGTGCAACCCCGGTGGCATGAAAGATCGACCGGCCCTGCACATGGTTCAGCGAGCGCGATCTCGTGGGGACTTGGCTCCGGGTGCGCGAATTGTCGAATCAACCAGCGGCACTCTCGGTTTGGGTCTCGCCCTGGCGGGCACCGTTTACGATCACCCGGTGACCCTGGTCACCGACCCCGGCCTAGAACCGATTGTGCACAACATGCTGCACGCCTACGGAGCCGACGTGGAGGTGGTGTCGGTAGCCCATCCCAGCGGCGGGTGGCAGCAAGCCCGGCGCGATCGGGTGCACGAGCTCCTCGCCGTTCATCCGGGGTCGTGGTGTCCTGACCAATACTCCAACCCTGACAATGTTGCAGGCTACAAATCGTTGGCACTCGAATTGCTCGAACAGCTCGACCGCGTCGATGTTCTCGTGTGTTCGGTCGGAACAGGCGGCCATTCCGCTGGAGTGGCGCGCGTTCTGCGACAGCACTACCCCGATATGCGTCTGGTTGGTGTCGACGCCGTCGGATCGACCATCTTCGGGCAACCAGCGCGACCACGCCTCATGCGGGGATTGGGGTCGAGCATCTTCCCGGCGAACGTGGACTACGACGCGTTCGATGAGGTGCATTGGTTGGCTCCGGGCGAGGTAGTGACTGCATGCCGGGCCCTCGCTGCGGGCTATCACGCCAGCGGGGGGTGGAGTGTTGGTGCTGTTGCCCTGGCGGCGGGCTGGGTCGCGCGCAACTCGGCCCGCGACACCAACGTCGTGACGATCTTCCCAGACGGGCCGCAACGGTACTTCGACTCGATCTACAACGACGACTTCTGCACCGAACACGGTCTGCTGAACGCCACCATGCCCACCGACCCAGTCACCGTCAGCAACCCGGCCGACGTCGTCATCGACCGGTGGAGTCGCTGCGCGGATATGACGCAAGTGAAAGGTCCCCGCCGATGATCGACGTGACACGACAGTTTCGTACGTTCGATCGACCCAGCCAAATCTTGATGGTCAACCAATTCACCATCAACCTGGGCTTTTACATGTTGATGCCCTATTTGGCCGGCTACCTCGCCGGTCCACTGGGTCTGGCCGCATGGGTCATAGGTTTCGTTTTGGGAGTCCGAAACTTCTCACAGCAGGGACTGTTTTTGGTGGGCGGCACCCTCGCCGACCGCTTCGGCTACAAACCCATGATCATCGCTGGGTGCGTGTTGAGGACGGTCGGCTTCGGTCTCCTAGCCTTCGCATCATCGCTGCCGCTCATTGTGCTCGCCTCTGCGCTCACCGGGTTTGCCGGTGCACTGTTCAATCCCGCCGTGCGCGCCTACCTGGCCGCGGACGCGGGCGAACGCCGGCTCGAGGCGTTCGCGGTGTTCAACATGTTCTATCAAGCAGGAATTTTGCTGGGTCCCCTGGTCGGATTGGCGCTGACCATGCTCGATTTTCGGGTGACATGCATCGCCGCGGCAATCATTTTCGGGGCGTTGACAGTGATCCAAATAGTGACACTTCCGGCGCATCACAAAGAAGCGGCGAGCGAACGTACTCGTATACGTGACGACTGGCGCACCATCGTGAGAAACAGAACGTTTGTTCTTTTCGCGATCACGATGATCTCGTCGTACGTGTTGTCCTTTCAGGTGTACCTCGCCCTCCCGTTACAGGCCGCGGTGGTGGCCGGCCCCGGACGAGACGACACAGCACTGGTGACATCACTGTTTGTCGTGTCGGGGCTGGTTGCCGTGCTGGCGCAACTGCGCATCACGAAGCTGTGCACACGGTGGCTGGGACGCGATCGCAGCTTGTGTATCGGCCTGGCAGTGATGGCAGCGGCGTTTGTTCCACTTGTGGTGGTCGGTGAGCCGGCGGTGGCAGGACGCGTGACCGCAGGGGTCGCACTGTTGCTGTGCGCGGCGCTGCTCGCGGTAGGGACCGCGATCGTATTCCCCTTCGAGATGGACACGATCGTCGCGTTGTCGGGAGGGCGCCTGATGGGCACCCACTACGGCTTCTACAACACGATCGTCGGCGTGGGGATACTGCTGGGGAACCTGGGAACCGGTGCACTGTTCGGTGTGTTCCGCGACGCTGACGCCGGCGCATTCGTCTGGGTTGTGTTGGTGAGCCTCGGGGTGATCTGCGCAGCGACTATGGCCCTACTCGTCCGGGCCCGCGACCTCGCCGCCCCACCTGCTGTCGTCGGAGCCGGGTGACAAACCCCGCAGCTCGCGAGGGGACTTCGCTACAAGGCACGCTGCGCACGTAACTCCACCCGGAACTACTATCCAGTATAGTAGTTCCGGTGGCTGGACAGTGGACACAGGTGTCAACGTCGACGCGAGTCGGGGTGTGCATTCTCGTCGTCGTCGCCGCCCTCATCGTCGCTGTGTGGCCGCAGGCGACAGGCCGGGACGACACGGTTCCGGCGCAGCGGCAGAGCGCCGCTGATACGGCATCGCAACCAGCGGCCGCCGCAAGCGATCTCGTTGCGGCACGTGCCAAAGCTCAACTGTCGCCCTGTCCAGTTCCCGGCCCTCCGGTATCGGCCGCATCTCCGCTGCGTGGTGTGACGCTGGACTGCTTAGCAGGACCGCCGGCGGTCGACATCGCACGCGCTGGCGCGGGACGACCCATGTTCATCAATTATTGGGCGTTCTGGTGTGGGCCGTGTCGCACCGAGTTGCCGATCGTCGCTGAGTACGCGTCGCGGGCAGGCCAACGAGTGCAGGTGTTGACTGTGCAAGGCGTTGACGGGGCGCAACGACCCGATCTGTCGCTGAAGTTGCTCACCGACATCGCAGTTCATCTACCGACCGCCGTAGACACACAGGGGCGTCTCGCCGCCGCGGTCGGATTTCCCCGGGTATATCCGACATCGGTACTTATTCGCCCTGACGGGACCGTTGCGGCCCTGTTGCCGCGCGTTTTTCGCTCCTCGGACGAGATAGCGCGCGCTGTTGAGCAGTACTTGGCAGTGACGACGTGAAGCGGGCCGTGATGGGCCGGGACGCCCACCACGGCGACAGGAGCGGCCGACGGGGTGTTAACGCACGCGCGTTGGCCGCATCGGCCGCCCGCTTGGGAGTCGCGGTGGTGTCGGGTTATCTGCTGTATCTCAGTTTTCCACCACGAGGACTGTGGTTCCTGGCCCCGATCGGCATGGCGATTCTGATAGTGACGCTGCGCGGTAGATCGGTCCGCGCCGCCGCGGGAATCGGGTATGTGGCGGGACTGGCGTTCTTCCTTCCACTGCTGCCGTGGGTAGGCGAGTACGTGGGCGCAGCGCCCTGGCTCGCGTTGTCGGCGGCCCAAGCGGTCGCGGTCGCGGTCTTCGCCGCCGGCGTGCCCACATTGGTGCAGATGCGGTGGGCGCCGATGTGGATCGCCAGCGGCTGGGTTGCCGTCGAAGCAGTCCGTTCCCGCATCCCGTTTGGCGGCTTCCCCTGGGGGCGTTTGGGATTTGGACAGGCCGATGGTCCACTGCTGCCACTCGCATCACTGGCGGGAACGCCTGGGTTGTCGTTCGTCGTCGTCGCCTTAGGGGCAGCCTTGGGACTGTCGATGGTCGCGGTTACGGCCATTCGTGTACGGGCGGTGGTCACAATCGTGGGCATTGCACTGGTGGGAGTTGCCGTTGTCGTTGCCCCGCCAACCGGCGGCGGCGGTCCAGAGGTGACCGTTGCCGTGGTGCAGGGGAATGTGCCGCGGCTGGGGCTGGACTTCAACGCGCAACGCCGCGCCGTGCTCGACAATCACGTACGTGCGACTTTCGACCTGGCCACCCGAGTGGCCGCGGGTGACATGAAGCAACCCACTTTCGTCGTGTGGCCGGAAAATTCCTCCGACATCGACCCGTACCGCAACCCCGACGCGGCCCAACAGATCACCATCGCAGCCCAGGCGGTGGGGGTACCTATTCTTGTCGGCGCGGTCGTCGCCAACGGCGATGGCACCACCCGGAACTCGGTCATTGTGTGGGACCCCCGCACCGGCCCGGGGCAGAGCTCCGACAAGCGCCAACTCGTCCCCTTCGGCGAGTATCTACCGCTGCGTACGCTGATGACCAAGCTCTCCCCGTATGCCGCGCAGGCTGGGCGTTTCGTTGCCGGCACCGGAGACGGCGTCGTCGACATCAGCGGAGTTCCGATCGCGGTAGCGACCTGTTATGAAATCGCGTTCGACCGGTTGGTGAGCCAATCGGTGCGCGCCGGCGCCCAACTGATCACCGTACCCACGAACAACGCCACCTTCGGTCGAACAGACATGACGTATCAACAGCTGGCCATGTCGCGGGTCCGTGCGGTCGAACACGGCCGCGCGGTCCTCGTGGCGGCCACCAGCGGTGTGAGTGCGGTCATCACCACGGACGGCCGGGTCGCGCAGCGCACCCGCTTGTTCACCGCCGACGTCCTCGTAGCCCAAGTGCAGCTGCGCTCGAACCTCACGGTCGCTACCCGAGTCGGGGCTCTACCGGAATGGCTGGCGGTCGCGGTAGCGGCGACATCTCTACTCGACACAGCACGTCGACGGGTAGCGCTTCGCTCGCCGCGGGAACGCGCCGTCGCGTGAACCTGCGGCGGTAAGCGGACTGCGCGGGCCGACTGTAGCTATTGAAAGACAACGCCGCGGGCCCGTAACCACGCCGCCGGATCGAGACGCACCGAGTCGCCCTGCCACACCTCGAAGTGCAGATGCGGACCAGTAGAGATACCACGATTGCCGACAGTCGCGATCTGTTGTCCGGCACGGACCCGTTGGCCCACCGCGACCAGTGTCTCGTTGATATGCCCGTACACCGCTGTGGTGCCGTCGTCGTGGCGTATTCGCACCCACAGGCCGAACCCACTGGCGGGTCCGGAGTTCAGGATCACCCCATCAGACACCGAGAAGATCGGAGTACCGATGTCATTGGCGATATCGAGACCATAGTGTTCGGTTCCCCACCGCATCCCGTACCCCGAGGTCACCACGCCGACGACGGGGGTCACTGAACGCGGTCGACGGGGGGTCAAGCGAGTACGCGCAGCGGTGGGTGCTGCGCGCGGTGGCGGTGGCAGGAAAGCCTGACGGCGAGTGGGTGATGCGCGGGCAACGACTGCGGCGACATCTGAGGGGCTCTTGCCCGCGGTCCTCGGCCCGTCTGGGGAGATCGCCCCGCCGGCGACGAGGGCTCCGCATGCCACCGCTGCGAGCAGGACGGTCACCCCGTTCGGCCGCCGGCGATCACCACCCACCACTGACACAGGTTCCGGCGCTGGTTCATCGGTCGGCGGCGCCCAGCACCACCTCCGTTCCCACGGCGCGGGATAACTCAGGCGCAGTGGACCCAGTAACTCCGTGAGATCGACTGTCTCCAAGGACGAAACTCCACAGCGATCGTGCGCGGATCGTGCGTCGCTCTGCATGGCGGCGAAGCCCAGACGTGCTGGCCGTCTCGACGCCGGATCTGCCACCGCGAGCGCCGCCCCGCTGCCACTACGTGCAATCGGTGTGTCGTCAGATTCGTACCTGCGATGTCGCGCCACGTCGTGTCCCTGCCGGTCGAGACAGGCCTACCGCCCATGTCTACTATGTGTCATAGTACTAAGGCACATAGTAGTTGTGTTAGGTGCGGTGTCTCCTTGTTGGGAAAGGTTGTGTGTGAGCGCGTTAGAAACGACACCTGAGGTTGCGGTGGCGCGACGTCCGTTCCCGAACAGAGTCGGTGGGAAGGGCACGTTTGTCTACAAGATGGTGACGACGACCGACCACAAGGTCCTCGGCGTGATGTACATCGTGGCGTGTTTTGGGTTCTTTCTGATCGGCGGGCTGATGGCGTTGCTGATGCGCGGGGAACTCGCGGCTCCCGGTATGCAGTTCCTGTCCAATGAGCAGTACAACCAGCTGTTCACCATGCACGGGACAGTCATGCTGTTGATGTACGCGACGCCGATCGTCATCGGGTTCGCAAACTTGGTGCTGCCACTGCAGATCGGGGCTCCCGATGTGGCATTCCCTCGCCTCAATGCATTCAGTTTCTGGTTGTTCTTATTCGGATCGACAGTGACGATCGCGGGGTTCGTCACCCCTGGTGGTGCCGCGGATTTCGGGTGGACTGCCTATTCCCCCCTCAATGACGGGATCTACTCGCCGGGGGCAGGCGCCGACATGTGGTTCATGGGTCTAGTCGTCTCGGGTCTGGGCACCATCTTGGGCGCGGTCAACATGGTTACCACCGTGGTCTGTCTGCGGGCGCCCGGAATGACGATGTTCCGTATGCCCATTTTCACCTGGAACATCTTGGTGACCAGCATTCTGATCTTGCTCGCGTTCCCGCTGCTGACCGCCGCGCTGCTCGGTGCCGAAGTCGACCGGCAGTTCGGCGCGCACCTATTCGATCCCGCCAACGGTGGTGTGATCTTGTGGCAGCACATGTTTTGGTTCTTCGGTCACCCGGAGGTCTACATCATCGCCCTACCATTTTTCGGGATCGTCTCGGAAATCTTTCCGGTGTTTTCACGTAAACCAATATTTGGTTATTCAGGATTGATCTACGCGACCCTGGCAATCGCAGCACTGTCAGTGGCAGTGTGGGCGCACCACATGTACGCCACCGGTGCAGTACTTCTACCATTTTTCTCGTTCATGACTTTTTTGATAGCCATTCCCACCGGCGTGAAGTTTTTCAACTGGATAGCCACGATGTGGAAAGGGCATATGACATTCGAAACGCCGATGCTGTTCTCCATCGGGTTCCTGGTGACATTCATCTTCGGCGGCCTGACCGGCGTTCTCCTCGCCAGCCCACCGCTGGACTTCCAGCTGTCCGATAGCTACTTCGTCGTCGCGCACTTTCACTACGTGCTGTTCGGTACCATCGTGTTCGCCACCTACGCGGGAATCTATTTCTGGTTTCCTAAAATGGTTGGCCGCATGCTCGACGAAAAACTCGGCAAGGTCCATTTCTGGCTGACCTTCATTGGCTTTCACACGACATTTCTGGTTCAGCATTGGCTGGGAAATCAGGGTATGCCACGCCGGTACGCCGACTACTTGCCGTCCGACGGATTCACCGTGCTGAACATGGTGTCCACCGCCGGAGCGTTTGTTCTCGGGGTCTCGGTCATTCCGTTCTTGTGGAACGTCTTTCGCAGCTACCGGTACGGCGAAGTCGTGACCGTCGACGATCCGTGGGGCTTTGGAAATTCACTCGAGTGGGCCACCAGCTGCCCGCCGCCGCGCCACAACTTCACCGAGCTACCGCGGATCCGTTCTGAACGGCCAGCGTTCGAGCTGCACTACCCGCACATGATCGAGCGTATGCACGCAGAAGCCCACGCTGGGCGAACGAGCAAAAAGGCAGAAATCGCGCGCCGCGACCCCTTGACTGTCGGGTCGCACGAAGCCTCGACCGACCGAGACTGAACGGGACCAGTTCACGTCACCGGTTGGGTGCCTGTAACAGCAGCAACTACCGGCCAGCGCGCGCCCCCAGCCGAACGCGGCGGGTCTAGAAGTGGGTGTGCGCGCAGGTGAGGTCAGGACTTAACGAGCCGTGCGATTGCCGCGGACGCTTCTTGCAGCTTTGTCTGCGCCTCATCGCCGCCCTGTGCCGCGGCGTCGAGCACACAGTGCTTGAGGTGGTCGTCGAGGAGTCCCAATGCGACGCCCTCGAGCGCTTTGGTGAGCGCCGAGATCTGGGTGAGGATGTCAATGCAGTAGGTGTCTTCGTCGATCATGCGATGTACCCCCCGGGCCTGACCTTCGATCCGTTTCATCCGAGCGAGATAGCGCGATTTGTCGCCGATGTAACCGTGCGTTGGGTGGTTTGTGGTGCTGTCCGCCGGCGTAGGCCGTTTCGTGGGCATATTGTTTCGCCGCCTGTCAGTGCGTAGGTGCGTCATGGTTGGTGTTGCTGCGGTCATCGGAGGTTTGTATCGGTTTCGGGGCGAGGTCAAGACGGCGGAGGAGTTGAGCGTTGAGGGCAACGACAACTGTAGAGACCGACATGAGAATCGCCCCGACGCTCATGGGAAGAACGAATCCGATGGGCGCAAGTATGCCTGCGGCCAGGGGCACTGAGATGAGGTTGTAGCCCGCAGCCCACCACAGGTTCTGCTTCATCTTCCGGTAGCTGGCGCGCGATAGCGTGATCACGGAGAGCACCGCGCGGGGGTCAGATGATGCCAGGACCACCCCCGCCGACCCGATCGCTACATCGGTGCCGGCCCCGATGGCGATGCCCACGTCGGCCTGGGCGAGAGCTGGTGCGTCGTTGACACCGTCTCCGACCATCGCCACGGTGCGATCCTCGGCCTGCAGTGCAGTGACTTTGGCTGCTTTGTCCTCGGGTCGGACGCCGGCGTAGACCCGGTCGATTCCGAGTTCGGCGCCCACCGAGTCGGCGACCGCCTGTGCATCTCCGGTGATCATGACCACCTGTATGCCGATGCGGTGTAGGGCGTCAACGGCGTGGCGAGATTCTGGACGGATTTCGTCGGCCAACCGCAGCGCACCGATGACCTGGTCGTCGGCCACCACGTGGAGGATGATCGCGCCTTCGGTACGCCATTGGTCGGCGACGTCGAGTTCGGTGAGGTTGTGTTGGTCGAGTAGGTGTGGTCCACCGACGTGGACAGTGCGTCCGTCGACTGTGGCCGATACGCCGACCGCGGGGGAGGAGGAGAAGTCGCGAGCTGCAGAGACAGGCAATTCCTCGCTGCGTGCGGCGCGCACGATGGCAGCGGCCAGGGGATGTTCGC
>Ga0073913_10000057_pt1 | contig 19214 bp, 20 predicted proteins | sample GWRWT4_25Nov14_FD_70188 | JGI IMG/M metagenome (GOLD analysis project Ga0073913, IMG submission 70188) | Sand microcosm microbial communities from a hyporheic zone in Columbia River, Washington, USA - GW-RW T4_25-Nov-14 | ecosystem: Engineered > Artificial ecosystem > Sand microcosm >...
AAATAATTAGTATCCTAATTGAATGAGCGAGACCTCTGCGACCGTATTTCACGACCAAGTTGGGCTGCGACTGGCTGAATCAGCGCGGCGCTGGCGGCAATTGCTGGATGAACGCCTGCGGGACAGTGGGCTCAGCCAAGCCCGCTGGCTGGCCCTGTTGCACTTGCGGCGTTTGGGAGACGGCATCGCGCAGATTGCCCTGGCCCAGTCGATCGGCATCGAAGGCGCAAGCCTGGTGCGCATTCTCGACGACCTGGAAGCGAGGCGCCTGGTGGAACGCCGCACCGATCCCCAAGATCGGCGCGCCAAGCATCTGTTGCTCACCGCCGAGGGTCTGCTTGCCTTGAACGAGGTAGATGCCATCGCCCGCGCGTTACGTCGGGAAATGCTGGCCGGCCTGGATCAGCAACAGATCACCGAATTTCAAGACGTTCTCGACAGGATTCTGGCCAACGCCGACCAGTTGTCCACCAAACCCCGCCATTCATCACGTATTGAAAAGCCGCAGCCATGACAGACGCCACCGCCATATCCCGCCCCCGTCGTCGCATCGGCCGCCTTGCGGTCGCGCTGCTTGCCGCGATTCTGCTGTTGGCCTGGACCGGTCACTGGATCCACCGGCAGCTCACACTGACCCAGTCCAACGACGCCCGCGTAGCGGCCGACATGATTACGATAAGTAGCGAACGGGCGGGTCGCATCGTGGCGCTCAATGTCACTGAAGGCCAGGTCGTGGCAGCCGGCGAACTGCTGGTCCAGTTGGATGACGCCACGGCAACCGTGGCGGTGGCCGAGAGCCAGGCTGCGCTGGAGAAACTGCGCGCGGAACGGGCGACTTTGCAATCCCGTATCGGCCAGCAGCGCGAGGCGGTCGCCGCGCAAAATGCCATGGCGGCCTCGCGACTGCATAGCGCCCAAGCCAGCCTGGCGGTTCAGAAGACGCGCATGGATCTTGCCCGCCGCAATGCCGAGCGGGCCGACGCCCTGATCCCTGATCAGGTGATCAGTGTGCAAAGCTGGGATCAGATCAAGAACCAGCGCCTGGCAGCCGAGGAATCCACCCACGAAGCCGAAGCGCAGCTCGCCGTGGCGCAGGCAGGCGTGGCACAGGCCCAGGCAGAGGCCAAATCCATTGATGTCCTGGAACATGAACTGGGCGAGACGGACGCGGCCATTGCCCAAGCCGAAGCGGCCCTGGCGCAACAACGCCTGGAGCGCAGCAAGCTCTCCCTGCTCAGCCCGGTCGCGGGCGTCATTGATGAGACCTTCGTCAATGCGGGGGAATATGCCGTACCTGGCCGTCGATTGCTGATGATGCATGACCCGCGCACGATCCGGGTGGAAGCCAACGTCAAAGAAACCGGCATCGACAGCGTCAAGCTGGGCGCGCCGGCACAGATCCGTGTGGATGCCTATCCCGGCCAGACGTTTATCGGTCATGTCAGCGCGCTTGGCCAGGCTGCCACCAGTCAGTTCGCGCTCATCCCCAACCCCAACCCGAGCGGAAATTTCACCAAGATCACCCAGCGCCTGCCGATTCGCGTCGAACTCGACCATCCCGAAAGCGGATTACGGCCGGGCATGATGGTGGAAATCGCCATTGAGCACTGAAGTCTCCGAACTGACCCGCCTCAGCGCCCGCTATGGGCCGGCCTACCGCTGGCTGGCCACACTCACCGTCATGACTGGCACCATCTCCACCGTGCTGTCATCCACCATCGTGAACGTCGCTATCCCCGACATCATGGGCGCGTTCGGCATCAGCGCCACCCAGGCGCAATGGATGTCCACGGGATTCCTCGCCGCCATGACCTCCACCATGCTGGCCAATGCCTGGATGGTGGGACGCTTCGGGCAGCGCGGGGCCTTCCTGATCGCGATCGGCACGTTCTCCGTGGGCTCCATGCTGGGCGGCCTGAGCCCCAACGAGCAGACCTTGATCTTTGCCCGCATCCTGCAAGGCGGCGCTGCGGGCCTCACCCAGCCCCTGGCCATGATGGTGATCTTCAGCGTGTTTCCGCCCGACAAGCGCGGGCAGGCCATGGGCATCTACGGCATCGGGGTCGTTCTCGCCCCCGCGCTGGGGCCCACGCTGGGCGGCATCCTGGTGGACAACCTGAGTTGGCGCTATGTGTTTTTCATGAGCCTGCCGTTCTGTCTGATCGGCATGGGACTGGCCAGTGTGCTGCTGCCCGGACCCGAGCGCGACGTGCCACGACAGCCCCTGGATGGGATCGGCCTGGTGTTGATCGTGCTTGCACTCTTTCCCTTGCTGACCGCGCTCGCCAATGGGCAACGCTGGGGCTGGAGCGAGCTGCCAACCGGGCTGACGCTGCTGCTGTCCCTTGCCGCCTTGATCGGCTTGGTGTTGTGGGAACGGGAATGCCGCCATCCATTGCTCGACTTCAGCTTGTTCCGCAACCCCCAGTTCGCAGCGGCCGCTGGTGTCACCCTCATCTATGGCGCCGGGCTGTTCGGCTCGACCTACCTGATCCCGGTCTTCGTCCAAACCATCCAGGGCTTTACTGCAACGCGTTCGGGGCTGTTGCTGATGCCCGCGGGCCTGGTGCTGGCCGTGATCTTCCCCTTGGCGGGACGGCTTTCCGATCGGCTGCCACCTCACTATCCCGTACTGAGCGGACTGGCCGTGTTCGCGCTGTCCTTCTGGTTGCTGCGCGATGTGGACGCCAATACCTCTTTTGCCTTCCTGGCCTGCGCCATTGCCCTGGGGCGAATCGGCCTGGGGCTGGTCATGCCGGCCCTGACCGCGGGCTCCCTGCGCGCCGTGGATCCGCAGAAAATTGCCCAGGGTTCCGGTACCGTCAACTTCCTGCGCCAACTGGGAGGCGCGCTCGGGGTGAATGTGCTGACCGTGTTCATGGAGCGTCGCACTGCCTTCATGGTGGACGCAATGACCGCAACCCAGACCAGTGGCAACCCCTCGACCCAGGCGCTCATGGACCGCATGACCGAGCTATCGCAAGCCGGCGGCGCCCCTGGCGATCTGGCCCAGGGGTATGCGGCGGACTTTCTGGGGCGGGTGATATACGCCCAGGCCAATACCTTGGCTTACCGGGAAGGTTTTATACTCGTGTCTGTGTTGTTCCTTGTGGCTATGGGACCGGCCTGGCTGATGGGCCGAACCCGGGAGACGCGTCATGTATCACCGGATCCTGCTCGCCTATAACGGCTCCCCCGAAGGCCGCGCCGTGCTCCACCAGGGGACGCAGCTGGCTCAGCTCTGCCAAGCTGAAGTGTGCCTCTTGGCCGTGGTGGGCATCCCCACCGGTCTCACGATGGCCGAAACCGTGGTGACCCCGGAGATGACCGACGCGCTGGAGGCGCCGGCGCGTCGGACCCTGGAAGAAGGGGCCAAGGACATAGTCGCCTTGGGTCTGGCGGTGCAGACCCGCATCGAATTCGGCGAGCCGGTCGAGCGTATCGGCGCCGTGGCCCGGGAATATGGCGCGGATCTGATTGTCGTGGGTCATCGCCATCGCGGTACGCTGGCCCGCTGGTGGGGTGGCTCGGTGGGCAAAAGCCTGCTGGGACAGATTCCCTGCGATCTGCTGGTGGCGCTGGATAATCAGGAAATCGCGGCCCAATCATGAGTCAAACCGCCCTGCCACAGGACCCCAAGTGCATCTTCTGCCGCATCGTCGCGGGGGAACTCCCTGCCAGCCGCGTCTTCGAGGATGATGTCTGCCTGGCCTTGATGGATGTCTTCCCCCTGCGACCGGGTCATGTGCTGGTGATGCCCAAGACCCATGGCGAACATCTTGCGGATTTGTCCCCCGCCTTGCGGGCACACCTCTTGGAAACGGCCAACCGCATCGCCCAGGCCCTGCGGCGCAGCGCGCTTGCCCCGGATGGCATCCATTTCGCCGTCAACGAAGGGCGGGCCGCTCACCAGACCGTTCCGCATTGCCATATCCATGTGCTGCCCCGTCGGCGCGGCGACCTGTTTGGGTTGATCGGCCAGATCCTGTCCAAACCCATCCAGCTTATTCGCGGTCCCCGTGCGCCGGATGAGCGTGAGCGTCAAGCCCGGCTGATCGCCGAACAACTGGAACCTTGAGCAGGACAAGTAACCTCCCGCCCTGATTTCAAAGCGGCATCCATTAACCCTGGCCCACCATCGCGCCCGGCAAAGCACATTCCGGTTGTACCGCGATCGATCCCTGGCGCGCCCCGCATTTTTCCCGCAACCGGCGTTTCCCATAAAAAAGGCCGGACAACTCCGGCCTCTTCCCTATTCATCGACGCAAAAAGTAACGGTCAGGCGATCGTCACGCTGTTGTCCAGATAGACGTCCTGGATCGTCTCCAGCAGGGAAACGCCTTCCGCAAACGGCCGCTGGAACGCCTTGCGCCCGGAAATCAGGCCCATGCCGCCAGCGCGCTTGTTAATCACCGCCGTACGCACCGCCTGGGCGAAGTCGTTGGCGCCGGACTCGCCACCCGAATTGATCAGCCCGCAACGGCCCATGTAGCAGTTGGCCACCTGATAACGAGCAAGGTCGATGGGATGGTCGGTGGTGAGTTCCGTATAGACTTTGTCGTGGGTCTTGCCGAACTTGACGGCCTTGTAGCCACCGTTGTTCTCGGCCATCTTCTGTTTGACGATGTCCGCGCCGATGGTGGAGGCAATGTGGTTGGCCTGCCCGGTCAAATCCGCTGCCAGATGGTAATCCACGCCTTCGTGCTTGAAGGCATTGTTGCGCGTGTAGGCCCAGAGGATCGTCACCATGCCCAGTTCATGGGCGCGCGCAAAGGCCTCGCTCACTTCCTGGATCTGCCGCCGCGATTCGGGCGCGCCGAAGTACACAGTGGCTCCCACACCGATGGCGCCCATGTCGAAGGCCTGATCCACGCTGGCATAGAGAGTCTGATCGTACTGGACCGGCAAACTCAGGATTTCGTTGTGGTTGAACTTCATGATGAAAGGAATCTTATGGGCATAGCGGCGCGACATCATCGCCAGTACCCCATAGGTGGACGCCACGGCGTTACACCCGCCCTCCAGTGCCAGCTCGCAGATGGCGCGGGGATCGAAAAAATCGGGATTGGGCGCAAAAGAGGCGCCAGCGGAATGCTCGATTCCCTGATCCACCGGCAGGATGGAGACGTAGCCCGTGCCACCCAGGCGACCATGGTCGAACAAGGTCTGCAAGTTGCGCAACACTGTCGGGCTGCGATCGCTGGCGACGAACACGCGATCGATAAAATCCGAGCCGGGCAGCTCAAGCCGGTCTTTGGCAATGCCGTGACAGGTGTGAGTCAGGAGGGATTGGGCTTCATCGCCCAACAGCGCTGCAATATCGGTCATGATGTCGGCTCCCTTGAAGATGGATGGGCAGGCAGGTCTTGAACCGGGCTGGAACGGCATGTCAATCGATCTTACCTTGCCCGGCATCCGCCGAACAGTCTGACGAATGCCCATCCGGTTTCTGGAAATAGACTGAAACGTCAACATCCAGAGGCATCCCTAAAAAACATCCCCTTTGGCCTGCGATGAACCACCCTCGGTCGCGAACAAAAAAATCGATCACCCCAGATTCCTGACAAGCGGGCTCCCGGGGTTGGTGCCCGCATGCGAAGCCATACGGGGCTCAAGGTGGCGCAAGCCATCCAGATCGGATATGATTCGCGCTGGTTTGGCGTTGCGCGCCGGTTGCGCATCCTCCTAATAGCCCAATTCTTGGGCTTCTAGAGTCAAACCCGGCAACGCCATTTGGCGCCTGCTTTAAATCTTTTTTCCGCCTTGCCTCCTGAACCGGCATCGCACAATCTGCGATGGGGCGGCTTCAGGAGCTTCATTTCATGAGTTTCACGTCCCTGGGGCTTGCCCCCGAGTTGCTGCGCGCCTTATCCGACGAAGGCTACACCACCCCTACGCCCATCCAGTTGCAGGCCATCCCGCTGGTGCTCGAAGGTCGCGACTTGCTCGCGGCAGCCCAGACCGGCACCGGCAAAACCGCGGCATTCGTGCTGCCGATCCTGCAAAAACTGGCGGCCGGACGGGCCATCCCGCCGCGCGCCCTGATCCTGGTGCCGACCCGTGAACTGGCGGCGCAGGTGGCCGATTCGGTGCAGGCCTATGGCCGCCATCTGCACCAGCGCTCGGCGGTAATCTTTGGCGGCGTGGGGATTTATCCCCAGATCGAGAAGCTGCGGCGCGGCGTTGATCTCATCGTTGCCACGCCGGGACGCCTGCTGGATCATTTGCAGCAGCGTACCGTGGACCTGTCCGGCATCGAGACGCTGGTGCTGGACGAGGCCGATCGCATGCTCGACATGGGCTTCATCCGGGACATTCGCCGCCTGATCGCCGTGCTGCCCAAACAACGCCAGACGCTGTTGTTCTCAGCCACCTTCAACCCGGAGATCCGCGCCCTGGCGGAAACCCTGCTGCGCAATCCCGCCACGGTGGAAGTTGCCCCGCGCAACACGACGGCCGCGCAGATCACCCAGCGCGTGCATCCGGTCGACAAGTCGCGCAAGACGGCGCTGATCGCGCATCTGGTTACCACCGGCGACTGGCATCAGGTATTGGTGTTCACCCGCACCAAACATGGCGCCAACCGCCTGGCCGAGCAACTTGCCGATGTCGGCATCAACACCGCCGCCATTCATGGCAACAAGTCCCAGAGCGCGCGCACCAAGGCCCTGTCCGACTTCAAGACCGGCAAGGTGCGCCTGTTGGTGGCCACCGACATTGCCGCGCGCGGCATCGACATCGACCAATTGCCTTACGTGATCAATCACGAGCTGCCCAATGTGCCGGAGGATTACGTGCATCGCATCGGCCGCACGGGCCGGGCGGGGAGCAGCGGCGAGGCGATCTCGCTGGTCAGCGCAGAAGAACGGCCCTTGCTCAAGGACATCCAGCGCCTGCTGCGGCGCGACATCCCGGCAGCGGCGATCGCTGGCTTCGAGCCGGGTTCGGCGCCTTTGGCTGGCGAGACCGTGCACCGTCCCGCTGCGCCGCGTCCTGCCGGCGATGGCCGTCATTTCGGCGGTGGTCGTTCAGAAGGTTTGCACGGGAATCGCCGTGAAGGCGTCGACGGGAACCGGATGGCCCGACCTGCCGCCACCGGCAACCGGGCGCCAGCAAAACCGCGTCGCGTGCCCTGAAGCGCTGCTGGTCCAGCAGACGGCCCTCCGGCCTTACTCACCGTCCTGAATCAATCATCTGCCCCGGCGCTCAGGCCCGGGGCAGCCGGATCTCCACCCGCAGTCCCTGCCCATTGGCACCCGTGGCCAGCGATGCTTTGCCGCGATGCAGATCCAGCACCTGACGCACAATCGACAGCCCCAGGCCCGAGCCCGGTTCGTCCAGCCCCGGCGGCCGGAAAAACCGTTCCCAGACCCGCTGGCGCAAGCCCTCGGGAATGCCGGGTCCATTGTCCTCGATGACCAACAGCCAATACGGCCCGTCGTCCTGAATCGACACATCGATGCGCCCGCCTTGGGGCGTGTAGCGGATGGCGTTGTCCAACAGATTGCGCAGCATGACCGCCAACGCTTCAGCCTGCCCTTGCAAGAGACAAGGGCCATCCGGCCCATCCAGCCCCAGCTCCTGGTTTTTTTCCAATGCGATGGGAGCCAACTCTGCGATCTGTGCAACCACGGCCGCTTTCAGGTCGAGCGTGCTCATCGGCAAGGTGCCAGGGGCTTGTTCCAGACGCGCCAGTTGCAACATCTGAGTCACCGTGCGCGACAGTCGATCAACGCCACGGAGCAATCGGGCTTGGGCCTCCTCGCGTTCCGCCGCCGTTGCCGCGCGGTTTAATGCCTCGACCTGCAGACGCATCAGGCCAAGCGGTGTGCGCAGTTCGTGGGCCGCATCACTGGTAAAGCGCCGCTCCTGCGCCAGCGCCTGCTCCAGGCGTGCCATCAAATCGTTGATTGTGGCCACGATGGGCTGCAATTCCGTTGGCAAGGCCCCCAGGGACAACGGATGCAGCCGACGGGCGCTGCGCCCGGCAATCTCACGGTCCAGGGCGCCGAGCGGCGCGAGCCCGCGCCCCACCAGCCAGACGATGAGCAAGGCGATCAGCGGGATCAGGGTCAGGCTTTTGCTGAGGGTGCGCCGGGCAATCAGTTCGGCCATCTCACCCCGCACATCCCCCCGCTCGGCAACCTGGATCATCAGGCCGTGATCCGGATCCGGCAGATTGAATACGCGCCACGAATCGGATCCCAGGCGGATCGTGCTATACCCGGGGCTCAAGGGCGCGTAGGAACGATCCGGCGGCGCCGCTGCGGAATAGGCCAGCAAAATTTCGCCATGCCACACCTGGAAATTGAGCTTGCGTTCATAGGGATGGCCATACTCATCAGCCTCAAAGGGCAACGGCCAGACCAAGGGAAGCGCCGGTGGTTCAGGAATCTGATTGGCCAGGAGGTTGTGGATGATGCGCGCGTATTGCGCCAGATGGGCGTCGAAGATTTCTTCGGTTTCGTGGTAGGTGTCGCGGTAGCTCCACGCGGCTTCGAGCAGCGCCAATCCCATGATCGCCACCAGCAATCCCACCAGCAACTGCAAGCGAATGCTTCTCACGCGGGGATGCGCTCGATCAGATAGCCCACTCCGCGGATGGTCCGAATGAGCTTGGGATACAGCTTGCGCCGCAAATGATGGATGTGGACCTCGATGGTATTGCTCTCGATATCCTGCCCCCAACCATAGAGCGCTTCCTCCAGCTGCGCGCGCGACATGACCCGTCCGCAGTGGGTCAGCAAAGCCTGCAGCAAGGCAAATTCACGCCGACTGAGGTCGACGGGGCGGTTGTCCTGGGTGACCTGCATCGAGGCTGGATCCATGATCAGGGGGCCATGGACCAATTGCTCCTGACGCCGGCCCTGCCGACGACGCTGCAGGGCGCGTAGCCGGGCAGACAATTCTTCGATAGAAAACGGTTTGACCAGGTAATCATCGCCTCCGGCATCCAGCCCCTGGACCCGATCCTCCACGGTATCCCGTGCCGTCAGGATCAAGATCGCCTCCGTATATCCCTCCTTGCGCAGTCGCCGCAGATAATCCAATCCGTCCTCGCCCGGCAACCCCAGATCCAGCAGGAGCACGTCGTAAATCTCATCGCGCAGCAAGACTTGAGCGTCCGCTGCCGAGCGCGCCCAGCCCACCTGATGCCCGGCATGGCGCAAAGCGCTTGCCAGCGTCTCCCCCAAATCCAAGTCGTCTTCGATGATCAAAAGTCGCATTTTCTTATGATACCCTGCGCGAGCGTGGCGACGGCCTGGGGGTGAAAATCCCGAACAGGTGCTCTCATCCCGGCGTGACAAAGGCCAGCGGCGGCGTTTGAGACATGATTTCGTTAGAATGGAGTGGGCCCAAGCGATCCGGCCGCTGCGGTGCATCCATCGCAAGGCCGGGCGAAGGTCGAGGTGGGAGCGATTTTTCAAACGGAAATAAGAAAGCAAGTCGTTTTTTCAATGGATTGAGGAGGAATAGTTCGTTATGCAGAAATCTAGATATATGACACGGGGTGCCTTGGCAGGGTTGGGCGTCCTGGCCTGTTCAGGCCTGGCGCAGGCCGCCCCCGAGGGCGAGTTGAGCGCAGCGCGTGCCATGGAGGTGGTGAACCTCAAGGGTAGCGAGTTGAGCGCCCTCAAAGGACAGTCGTTCAGCGACTACTCCGTCATGGCAGTCTCTGGCGACAAGCTGGCCGCGATCCCGTTCCAGTTCGACGATATGAACGAGCGTGGCTTTCCCTTCGTTCCGGGCGGCAAGCTCAAGATCAACGGCACGGAAGGCAAGCTCGACGACAAGGACGAGCTGGTCTTCATGCTGAAGGACACGGGCTCCAAGGCAAGCCCGGAGGCGCTCGCCGCAGCAGGCAAGGTGGTTTCCGAGATCAAGCTGGCTGACGGCGGCACCACTGGCTATGCCTATGTGGTGCAGGGCAATGCACAACGCAGCGACAAGGTCTATGCCCACTACGATCAGAAGACCGGCCTGATCAAGACCGAGAACTGGAGCCTGCAGATGGATCCCGGCAAGCCGCTCAACTGGAGCGATATGAAGGTCAAGACCTTCAAGCAGGATCGCAACATCCTCGACACCATGAAACTGCGGGTCAAGGCCAAGCTCGGTTTCATCAAGGCCACGATCAACAACAACATGGTTCCCAACAAAGTCATCGCGGTAAAGAACGGGCCGGTGCGCAGCATCGTCGAGGCCGATGCATCCATCTCCATCCTGGGGATTCAGCTCCTGTCCGCAGCGGCTGATTTTGTCTCTTCGGCCAATTCGTTTGAAGTGCCGGTTCTGGCCACCATCCCGTCGGCGGCGTCCGCCCTGAGCGATCTGGCGATTGAAATCTCGCTTGATTTCAACGAGCTGGACGGTGCCATGGTGCGCTCAGCGCTGACCAGCGAGCCCATCGTGTCGGGCAAGAAGGCGCCCGGCCCCCTCAAGGTCAGCCTGAAGGACAACTGGGTAAGTGGCTCGCATCCCGATGGCTTTGACATTGCCGCCTTTTTTGCCGTCACTCCGGGCATTCAGGTCGAGCTGGATGGCTTGTACAAGGATGCTGGCAACGGTGATGACGCCGATGAGCCCGAGCGTTTCAAGGGCAGCCATCCCCAGGTGGGCTGGAGTGCGACCAAGATTCCCACGGGTACGGATCTGGACCTGATCGTCAAGCTGTTCTTCGGTGATGGGTTGTGGCAGGGCAAGGACCCTACCGCTGCCATCAAGCAGATCAAGTCTCCCATCAAGCCGCAGGTGAATGCTCTTTAAGGGCTTCACCTCCACGCAGCGATAAAAAAAGGCCGGTTGCGAAACCGGCCTTTTTCAAGTTCGACGTTTGGGTCGAACTGCGATCCTTACGGGATCGCCAATGGATCAGAAGCGACGGGGACCGCCGGGACCGCGACGGGGACCGCCGGGACCACCAGGACCACCGCCACCACCGGGGCCAGCGCCCCGATCCATGGCTTCATTGACCCGCAGGCTACGGCCATTCATATCGGCGCCATCCAAGGCACTGATGGCAGCTGCGGCATCGGACGAATCCATTTCCACGAAGGCAAAGCCGCGCGGACGGCCGGTTTCCCGGTCCGAGATCAGTTTGACGGAAAGGACATTGCCGTGGGCTTCGAACAAGCTGCGGACTTCATCCTCGGTAGCATTGAAAGGCAGGTTACCGACATAAATGGACTTGGGCATAAACAAATTCCTAAACAAAAGGATCAGGGACCTGATGGCCACCTGCGACCGTGGCGCGAATCCGAGCTTGGATTGCGACCACACCGAACAATCGCGGCGCCGGAAAACCTGCGCAGCAACGTCACCGAAGCGCTTAAGGCGAACCGGCGCCGCTAGTATGCACCCATTCATGTTGCAATACATTAAAAATTTCAAGGGCAATGTGGGGCACCGGGCGTGCCGGATAGGGCTTGGATACTTCCGACCAGCTCCCCGACATGGCGCATGCCCTGCGCGTCGAGGTAGGCGCGGATGCCTGCGGTAATCCGCGGCACGATGAGCGGGTCATAGAACAGCGCAGTCCCCACTCCCACGGCGCTGGCGCCGGCGATGAGAAATTCCAGGGCATCCTCCGCGCTGGTAATACCGCCCTGTCCGATGATGGGAATGCCATGGGGCCGGGCAATCTGGGCAACCTGATAAACCTTGAGCAGGGCGATGGGCTTGATGGCCGGCCCCGACAGACCGCCCTGGACATTGCCCAGGATCGCCCGGCGCGTGCGCAGGTCCACCGCCATCCCCTGCAGGGTGTTGATGACGGCAAAGGCATCGCTACCCGCCTCGATGCAGCGGCGCGCATTGGCCTGGATGTCGGTCTGGTTTGGCGACAGCTTGGTGATGAGCGGTTTACTGGTCTGTTGTCGGCAAGCCGCCACCACCCGCGCCGACATCTCCGGATCATTGCCGAAAGCGACCCCGCCTTCCTTCACATTGGGACAGGAAATGTTGATTTCGATCGCATCGATCGGGGAGTCGTCGAAGCGCCGGGTCACCTCGGCGTACTCCTCCACCGTCGATCCGGAAACATTGGCGATAAACCGCGTTTCGGAGAAATCCAGTGTGGGCAGGATATCCCGTACCACCGCTTCCACGCCCGGATTCTGCAAGCCGATGGCATTGAGCATGCCCCCCGTCGTTTCCCAGATGCGATGCGGCGCATTGCCCAACCGCGCCGTCGCGGTGGTCCCCTTCAGGCAGATCGCCCCCACATCCCGGTTGGAGAATCCCGCCACCCGCGTGTACTCTTCGCCAAACCCCACACAGCCCGACAGCAGCACCACCGGGTTGGCGAAATCCAGTCCGCAGAAGCGGATGCGCAACGGATCATCGGGACAGTCGGGGGCCATCGGTTTTCCTCAACCACAACAGCAATGCGGGACGCGGGCGTGACCGCCATCTTATCAAGCTCGGCAAATACCTCAGAGCAACCGGGGCTGCATGTCATCCTCTATCAGCCCGAGATTCCGCCCAACACCGGCAATGTGATTCGTTTGTGCGCCAATACCGGGGCGCGCCTGCATCTGATTCATCCACTGGGTTTCACGCTGGACGAGGCGCGATTGCGGCGGGCGGGGCTCGACTACCGTGAATTCGCGCGCATCGCGGAGCATCCGGATCTGGCCGCCTGTCTCGACACGGCGCGGCCTGCACGAGTCTTCGCCCTGTCCACCCGTGGCACCACCAGCCTGTTTGCGACCCGCTTCGCGCCGGGCGATGCCCTGCTGTTCGGTCCCGAGACTCGCGGCCTGCCGGAGGTCGTGCTGGACAGCTTGCCGCCAGCGCACATCCTGAGGCTGCCCATGCAGCCCGGCAATCGCAGCCTGAATCTGTCGAATGCGGTGGCCGTCAGTGTGTTCGAGGCCTGGCGCCAGCTCGGTTTTTCCGGCGCGCAATGAGCTTTGACGAGGCGCGGTCGCGGTGTCCAAGCGTCTCCGGAAACCGCACTCGCGCCCGCCAGTGCTTGCTCATCGAATCCTGTCCGTTCGCTGCTGACTGCGCCTACAGGAATTCGGGCTTGGCTGATCCTTGGGTGAGCGCCTCCACCGCCGCCAGCGGGCTCAGCCCTTCATACAGGATCCGGTAAACCTGTTCAGTGATGGGCATACGAACCCCCTCGCGCTGGGCCAAGGTCCAGACCGCAGACGCGGCTTGCACCCCTTCCACCACCTGACCGATCTCCTGGTGGGCTTGCTCGCTGGTGAGCCCGCGTGCCAGGGCCAGACCCATGCGGCGATTGCGGGACTGGTCATCGGTGCAGGTGAGCACCAGATCGCCCAGTCCGGCCAGCCCCATGAAGGTGGCGGCCTGTCCGCCCAAGGCCAACCCCAAGCGCATCACCTCGGCCAGTCCTCGGGTGATCAGCGCGGCCCGGCTGTTGGCGCCAAAATGCAGTCCATCGGCGGCGCCGGTGGCGATGGCCAGAACATTCTTGACCGCCCCCCCCACCTCCACCCCGATCAGGTCGGGGCTGGTATAGGCGCGAAACCGGCCGTTGTGGAACAGCTCGGCCACCTCGCGGGCAAAATGCTGATCGCGGGCAGCCACCGCCACGGCTGCGGGCAGCCCCGCCGCCACCTCACGTGCAAAGGTGGGGCCCGAAAGGACGGCCATGGAGCACGTCCCCAGGGTTTCCTCAACGACTTGATGGGGCAGGCAGGCCGTGTCCAGTTCCAGTCCCTTGGTGGCCCAGATGATGCGCGTGCCCGGCGCAATGAACGGCTTCAGGATGGTCAGCACACCGCGCAGGGCATGGCTGGGGACCACAACCAATATCGTGTTGATTCCGGCAACCGCAGTGGCAAGATCCGACTGCACCGAGAGGCCAATGGGGAAGGCGGCATCCGGCAAGTAGCGGGCATTGTGGCCGGCGGCAATCAGCTGCGCCGCGTGCTCGGGGCGATGCGCCCACAGGGTGATGCGGTGCCCCGCCCGCGCCAGGTGGATGGCCAGGGCGGTTCCCCAGGATCCCGCCCCCAGCACAGCAATGGATTGTTGGCTCGGCGCTGTCTCCATATCGCTGAATCGCCTCAGGCGTTGGGCTTGACGGCGCTGGCCTGGCGCTGCTGCAGGCGCTGGGCATAGAGCAGATCGAAATTCACCGGCGCCAGCAACAGTTGCGGCAGCCCGCCTTTGGTCACAAGGTCGGAAACTGCCTCGCGGGCGTAGGGGAACAGGGCATTGGGGAAAAATGCGTTGCTCACGGCATCGAGTTCGATGGTGTTGAGCCCCTGGACCAGGAACAGTCCCGCCTGATGGACTTCTACCATGAAAGCCACCTTGCCCTCGATCTGGGCGGTGACCGATACCCGCAACACCGCCTCGTATTGGTCAGCAGTCAACTGGGTGGCGCTGTGGTCCATGTCCACCTTCATGACCGGCTGGACATTGAGACCGAACAAAGTGGCGCCCATGGGCAATTCGAAAGACGCATCCTTCAGGTAGACCTTGAGAATCTGAAGCTGGCGCTGGGTATTGCTGTCTTGCATGGGTTGTTCCATTGAGGCGGTTCCTTAAGGGTCAGATCAAAGCAGGGCTGGTCCGCGGAGGATCGCCAGCCCCATTCAGAGGCCAAGAATCGCCCGCAGCCGTCCGGTGCGGTCCAAGGCCAGCATTTCCTCGCAATCGCCCACATGGCGACCATCGACAAACAGTTGCGGCAAGGTCTGGCGGCCACTGCGGGTCCGCACCTCGCTGCGACGCACAGGGTCCCGGTCCACCGGGATTTCCTCATAAGTCACGCTGTAACGGTCCAATAGTGCACGGGCCCGGACGCAAAACGGACACCAAGCCAAGGTGAACAGTTCGACCTTCATAGCCGGTTCAGCGTTTTTCCAGGGGGAGTTCGGCCTCCCGCCACGCGCGCAGCCCGCCGCGCAAGAGCAACGGCCGGGCAAAACCGGCGCGAGCGAGCCGTTCGACCACCGACGCCGCACGGTTGCCCTCCTCGCAACAGACGATCACCGGACGATCCTTGTGCGGCTCCAGGGAAGACAGTGACTCATCCAGCCGCGCTTCCGGTATATTTCTGGCCTCGATGATGTGCCCCTGTTTGAACGCAGCCACATCGCGCACGTCCAGCACCCAGGCGTCCTCGCGATTGATCAAGTGAACTGCGGTGGCAGCATCGACCCCGCCTCCCCGGCGGCGAGCCCGCTGCACTTCCATCACCACGATGAGGATCAGCACGATCCCCAGGGCCCCGAAGAGGTAGGGATGGGCAACGATAAACGGCATGATGGACATTCGGATAATCCGGTATGACAGGTCGAAAGGGCCCCCGCGGGGAGCATCAAGCGCACCATTATAGCCTTGGCACCTCCAGCCCACACATCTGGCGTGGGTGGATGGCGCTAGCGGGCATTGCTGCCTTGCTGTACCTCCCCTTCAACGCCCTGGCTGAAAAGAACGAGGCCCGGTTGGCACGCATCGAAAGCCGGATTGCCACGCTGGAGCGCCAGATCGACAAGGACCGCAGCATCCACGGCCGCGCCGTGGCGGCCCTCAAGCGGGCGGAACAAGCCCTTGCGGATGCCGCCCGCAAAACCAATGCCTTGCAGGATGATCTGGCGGCCGGGGCGCAACGACTGGCTGCGACCCAGACTGCTATCCACGAGCAGGAAATCCAGTTGCAGCGCAACCGCGCCAACTTATCGGCACAACTCCGCGCGCGGCAGGCGATGGGGGACGATCCCTGGCTCAAGGTATTTCTCAGCCCCACCGACCCCGCACGCACCGGCCGTTGGCTGACCTACCTGCAATACCTCCAGCAGTCCCAGATTGATCAGATCGACGTCGCCCGCGACCAACTCACCGAACTCGCGCGACTGCGCGCGGCTGCACGCGAAGAACAGGAAACGACCGCCCGATTACTGACGGAGCAGGTTGCGGTGACCGAAAGCCTGCGACAGGCGCGGGCCGAGCGCGAGCGGGCGGTGAAACGCCTGGCCGGCACATTGGCCAGCCGAGGCGAAGCCATCGAACAGCTGCAGTCGGATCGCGCACGCCTGGAAAAAGTCGTGGCCGATTTGCCCACAGGCAAGGCCGCCCCACAGGCGCTTCATTCAAAGGAAGTCCTTGCCGCCCCCACAGTCTCCACCGCTTTCCCAAGAGGCTCTTTCCGCCCGCTCAAGGGCCGCCTCGGCTGGCCGGTCCAGGGCGTGATCAAGGCACGTTTCGGGACCGAGCGCCAGGAAGGCCGGATGCAATGGCAGGGACTGCTGATCGGCGCACCGGAAGGCGCACAGGTGCATGCAGTGGCGGATGGCGAAGTGCTGTTTACCGCCTGGATGCCCCATTACGGCCTGGTGGGGATTGTGGATCATGGTGGCGGCTTCCTGAGCCTCTATGGCCACAACCAGATCCTGTTCCGCCGTCCCGGCGAACGGGTGCGCGCCGGCGAGGTGCTGGGGCGCGTGGGAACCAGCGGTGGCCGTGCGACCCCGGCGTTGTATTTCGAAATTCGCCAGGGGGGAAATCCCGTCAATCCGGAGCGCTGGCTAGTTGCGAACCGAAAGTGAAAGAAATTACCCAGTTGCGCATCACTGGCCGCATGAAAAGCGTTATAGTGTCCGGCATACCATCGCGCCGATCGCTTCGGCTTTAGCAGCCGGAAGTCTTGGGCGCGCGGAGCTGGCTAGCTTTCCAAATCACAAGGGCAAACGATGAATTCCAAAGGACGCGGCGGGTGGTTCCTCTTGATGGGCCTGCTCCTGGGCCTGGGTCTCGGCGTAGGTCAATCGGTACTGGCCGACAAGGCCAGTAACCAGAAAGTCCCGCTGGACGATATTCGCAACTTTGTCGAGATCCTCGAGCGGGTCAAGCAGGAATACGTCGAGCCGGTGGATGAGAGCGCGCTGATGCAGAATGCCATCCGCGGCATGCTGTCGGGTCTCGATCCGCACTCCTCCTACCTGGATGCGTCCGAGTTCAAGGAAATGCAGATCAATACCAGCGGCCGTTTCGGCGGCCTGGGCATTGAGGTGCAGATGGAAGATGGCTTCGTCAAGGTGGTTACCCCCATCGACGATACGCCCGCCGCCCGCGCCGGCCTGCAGCCCGGCGACCTCATCATCAAGCTCGACGACACCCAGGTCAAAGGCCTGAGCCTGACCGATGCCGTGAACCGCATGCGGGGCGAGCCCGGCAGCCAGATTCGCCTCACCATCCTGCGTGAAAAACAGGATGCGCCGTTCGTGGTGACCCTGACCCGCGATGTCATCAACGTCCAGAGCGTCAAGCGGCGGTTGCTGGAGCCGGGCTATGGCTATGTCCGCATCACCCAATTCCGCAACGATGCGGGCAAGGATCTGGAAGATGCGCTGAGCAAACTGGTCGCCGAAAACAAAGCCCCCCTGCGCGGCCTGGTGCTGGACCTGCGCAACAATCCCGGCGGCTTGCTCACGGCAGCGGTGGAGGTCACTGACGTCTTCCAGGATTCGGGACTGGTGGTCTATACCCAGGGGCGGGAAAAAACCAGCCGCCAGGATTTCCCATCCAAGCCGGGTGACAGCCTGCGCGGCGCGCCCATGGTCGTGCTGGTGAATGGCGGGTCCGCCTCGGCCTCGGAGATCGTGGCCGGCGCCCTGCAGGACAACAAACGCGCACTGGTCGTGGGAACCCGCACCTTCGGCAAAGGCTCGGTTCAGACCGTGCTGCCCCTGCCCAGTGGCGATGCCATCAAGCTCACCACGGCCCGCTACTACACGCCCGGAGGCCGTTCGATCCAGGCCGAGGGCATCGACCCCGACATTGCCTTGCAGCCTGTCAAGGTCAGCAAGGTGGACGCTCCGGCCGGGCTGTTGCGCGAATCCGATCTCAGCGGTCGCTTGGCGCCTGAAGGCAAGGCCGCCCCCGTGGCCACGCCGACCGCGCCGGAAGAAAAAGATGGGGGCCTGGTGGCCACGGACTATCAGCTCTATGAATCGCTCAACCTGCTCAAGGGCATGACCCTGGTGCAGTCGCGACGCTGAGCGCAGGAGACGACGCCATGCCCCCGCGCGTACTGGTGCCGCTGGCCACGGGATGCGAGGAAATGGAAGCCGTCACCATCATCGATCTGCTGCGACGCGCAGGGATCGAGGTCACGGTGGCGGGCTTGGAAGCGGGTCCGGTCCTCGCCAGCCGGGGTGTCCGACTGTTGCCGGACACCACCCTGGACACGGTGGTTGAGGCGTCATTTGATCTGATCGTTCTTCCCGGCGGGGCCGAGGGCGCCCGGCGACTGGGACAAGATCCACGCCTTGCGGTGTTGTTGACCCGCCAGATTGCCCAGGGACGGCAAGTGGCAGCCATCTGCGCGGCGCCGAGCGTGCTGGCGCAACAGGGCTTACTGAACGGCCGGTGGGCGACTGCTTATCCCGGTTTTCTCGAACCTCTGGACATCCCGGGTCTCGTGCTCGACACCTCGGCGGCTGTCGTCGTGGACGGGCCGATCATCACCTCGCGCGGACCCGGTACCGCCATGGATTTCGCCCTCTTCCTCATTGAACACCTCACTGACCCGGCCACCCGCACCCAGGTCGAGGACGGTCTGCAGCGCCCCGCTGCCCATCGGGGCCTGCCCATCACCCTGCCCTGAAGCCGCTGCACCTTACATCGCGTCATCGCGCTCTTGCCATGATGCCACCCCGTTTCCTCCCGCCAAGCGCCCCCGCACGCCGATGACACACACATCTTCTTTGCCCGGCCCGGCAACGATCCGTCCCGAGCACTGCCGAGCACCGTCCAAGCTGCGGCAATTTGTCGCAGCTCCTCCGCAAGGGAGCGCCGTATAATCCAAGCCATGACGCTGAATACCGTGCCCAACAAGATGAGCGGGCCACTGCCAGTCAACAACCTGCGTCGACTGGTGTTGCTGCGCGGCACCGCCATCGTCGGGCTGGCGGTGGTGGTGGGGGTCACCCAACTCCTCGTCGGACTGGCCGTGCCTGTGGCGCTGCCGCTGGCCGTCCTGTTGCTCATGGCGGGGGACAACCTGAGCGCCTGGCAACTCACCCGGCACACCGAGTCGGTGACTCGGGCGCGTTTCCTGCGCCATTTATTGATTGATATCGCGGGGCTGACTGCCCTGCTCTACGTCACGGGGGGCCATGCCAACCCCTTTGCATCCCTGTATCTTTTGCCGTTGGCGGTGGCGGCTTCCACCCTGCCGGCGCGCGATACGGGTTCGCTTGCCCTGGTCTCGGTGGCCTGCTACACCG
>Ga0073913_10000070_pt1 | contig 17175 bp, 14 predicted proteins | sample GWRWT4_25Nov14_FD_70188 | JGI IMG/M metagenome (GOLD analysis project Ga0073913, IMG submission 70188) | Sand microcosm microbial communities from a hyporheic zone in Columbia River, Washington, USA - GW-RW T4_25-Nov-14 | ecosystem: Engineered > Artificial ecosystem > Sand microcosm >...
GAGCTTGAAGGCATACGCAGCCGGGTGTTGACCATGGGCGGCGCGGTCGAGGATCAGATCGACCAGGCGATGCGGGCGCTGGTCGATTCTGATGGGCAATTGGCTGAGGAGGTCGTGGCTGCGGATCATCGCGTCAACCTTCAGGAAGTGACGCTCGATGAAGAGTGCAATCGAATCCTGGCGCGTCGGCAACCCGCCGCGGGGGATCTGCGCCTGATCATCACGGTCCTCAAGATCATCACGGATCTTGAACGGGTGGGCGATGAAGCCTGCAAAATCGCCCGTATGGCCGGTCATCTCGCCCAGATGGACCGTTCCCCGCATGGTTATCATGCCTTGGAGCATCTGGCGGTGCGGGCCCGGGCCATGCTGACCGATGCGCTGGACGCCTTTGCCCGCATGGATCCACGGGCGGCGTTGCAGGTGGTGCATGCCGATGAAGAGGTGGACCGGGAATACGAGGCTATCTGGCGCCAGAACATCACCTTCATGATGGAAGATCCCCGCACCATCCGTCGCATGCTGGACATCATCTGGTGCGCCCGTGCTCTGGAGCGCATCGGCGATCATTCCCGCAACATTGCCGAATATGTGATTTTCCTGGTGGGCGGCCGCGATGTCCGCCATATTTCCCTGCAGGAAATGCGGGCTGCCGTGGAGCGCTTGCTTCCGCCGGATCGTACGCCCCCTCAGGCTTGAGTCTGCCACGCGCTGGCCAAAGGCCAAAAAAAGCGCCCCGTAGGGGCGCGAAGTGCGAGAGAGGGAGATCGTGGAGGATCTGTGCACACGGTGCTGTGTACGGTAATTCTCAAGCACAGATTAAGCCAATTGTGTTTCACATTTATTAATCAATGTGTTGAAATGTCCATGTGGGAGAAGACCTCCCGCAGAGGTCTGGTTTTTGGTCCGGCTTGGTGCGATTCTGTCCCGCCGTCCGCCAGAATTGGTGCGCCCGCAGGATTTTCCCATTGTTGCCATCATTCCCCCGTTCTCCTGGTTTGTGGTCTTGGCTGACATGGGCCGCGTTGCTCACCCTAAGTGCGGTGGTGGTCTACGCCGCCTATCTGGATCACCAGATCGTCAGCCGCTTCGAAAGTCGCCGCTGGTCACTACCGGCCCAGGTCTATGCGCGCCCAATGGAACTGGGGGTCGCCGAACCCGTGAGTTACAAGCGCCTGCTCCGGGAACTGGAGCGGGCCGGCTACCGTGCAAGCGAGAACCTGCGATCCCCGGGAACCTACCGTTCGGAGGGAGCAGGAAGCCTGTCGATCCATGTGCGCGCCTTGTCATTCTGGGACGGTCCCCAGCCAGCCCAGCGTATCCGTCTGGGTTTTGATGCCTCTGGGATCAATCACCTGGACGCCCTGGATGGTGCGCCTGCTCCATCGCTGATCCGTCTGGATCCGGAACTCATCGGTTCACTTTATGGCACGGACGGCGAGGACCGGGTTCTGGTGCGACTTGCGGAAGTACCCGAACCGCTGCTGTTGGGGCTTTTGGCGGTGGAAGACCGCCATTTCTCGCGGCACCCAGGCATTGACCCGGGCGCGGTGTTGCGCGCCGCGCTGGCCAACCTGCGTGCCGGACGCATCGTCCAGGGCGGCAGCACCCTGACCCAGCAACTGGTCAAGAACCTGTTTCTCGACAGTGACCGGACGTTCCGGCGCAAGTTCGACGAGGCCCTGATGGCCTTGTTGCTGGAATGGCATTACGACAAGACCGCAATCCTCGAGACCTACCTGAACGAGGTCTATCTGGGCCAGCAGGGTGGCCGGGCCATCCATGGTTTTGGGCTCGCCAGCGAGTACTATTTTGGGAAACCCCTGGGCGAGCTGGAGATCCAAGAGCTGGCGCTGCTGGTCGGGATGGTAAAAGGTCCGACTCATTACCATCCGCTGCGCCAACCCGAGCGGGCCCGTGCCCGTCGCGATACGGTGCTGGGGCTGTATGCCCAGGCGGGATTGCTGGATGAGGCCGCGCTTCGGGCGGCTCAAGCCCAGCCCTTGGGCGTCAGGGCCAATCTTCAACGCAGCGGGGACTACGGCGCGGTGTTGGGCCTGGTGCGCAATCACCTGCTGCGGGATTATCCCGCCGAGGATCTGACGGCCGAGGGCTTGCGGATTTACACCACCCTCGACCCCGAAGCCCAAACCCAGGCGCGTCAGGGTCTGGTGCGCCAATTGGACCGCCTGGCGCAGCGCGGCAAGGCGGGATTGCAGGGCGCGGTGGTGGTGGCGGACGTGCTTACCGGGGAGATCCATGCGGTGGTCGGCGGTCGGGATGATGCGTCCGGCGGCCTGAATCGGGTTCTGGCGGCGCGGCGCCCCATCGGGTCTTTGGTCAAACCGGCGGTTTATCTCGCGGCCCTGGAGTCGGGCACCTATACCCTCGTAAGTCCACTGCTGGATGAACCGGTTGCGGTGAAGGTGCCGGGCGGGTCGGTATGGCGTCCGGGCAATGCATCCGGGCGATTCCATGGTGAGGAACCCCTGTTCCAGGCCCTCGCCCAATCCCATAATGCGGCCACCGTGCATCTTGGGCTCACGGTCGGATTGCCTCAGGTGGTGAAGACGCTCAAGGCCCTCGGTGTGGAAGCGGATATCCCGGTGGTGCCCGCGCTGTTGCTGGGCGTCTTGGAACTCACCCCCATCGAGGTCACCCAAATGTACCAGACCTTGGCGGGCGGGGGGCTCTACACGCCTTTGCGGGTCATCCGCGAGGTCATTTCCACGTCGGGCACCCCCCTGCGCCGCTATCCGCTCTCCATGCGTTCGGCGGCCTCGCCGCAAAGCGCCTATCTGCTCCATGCCGCCCTGCGTCAGGTGATGTTGCAAGGCACGGCGCGGGCCGCTGCCGATCTGCCTGCGGCATGGGAGGCGGCGGGGAAAACCGGAACCACCGATGATCTGCGGGATGCCTGGTTTGCCGGTTATGCGGGCGATCAACTGGCGGTGGTCTGGGTGGGTCGGGATGACAACGCGCCGATGGGCCTTGCGGGGGGCAGCGGCGCCTTGCCCATCTGGCTGGACGTGATGCGTACACTGGGGGTTCACGAGATACCGCGCACGCTGCCTGACGGGGTGGGCTTGCGCTGGGTTGATGGAACCAGTGGCCGTGCGGCGGGGCCGGAATGCCCGGGCGCCATCCAGCTGCCTTTCCGGGAGGGAAGCGGACCGATGGATCCATTGCCCTGTGCGCTATCCGATGCGTTGCCGGAAGATGCAAATGGTCCATCGCCCGTGCAGCAATTCCAGCAATGGTGGCGCGGTTGGCTTGGCGAGTAACGCAGGCAGAACGCCAATGGGGAAAGTTCGATGTTCAAAGACCGGCTGATTCCAGGCGTTGCACTGATGCTGCTGAGTGCTTGCAGTGCGGGGGTTCGGCTACCCCCGTCCTCGCCGCTGCCACCTGTGCCACCCCAGGCGCCTGGCCCAATCCCAAGCTTACCTCCTGCTGGCGCCGAGACAACGCGAACCCTGCCGCCACCCAAGCGGGATGAGACGCCTGCACTGCCCCTGAGTCCTGCGGCAGCGACGTTGCTGGCGCAAGCTTCGACACAGCGCGAACAGCGCCAGTTTGATGCCGCCGCGGCGACCTTGGAGCGCGCGCTGCGTCTGGCGCCGACCCATCCCGAGCCCTGGTTGGCACTGGCGGCGGTTCGTCTGGAGCAACAGCGGCCCGAGGATGCCGAGGGGCTGGCCCGGCGCGCCTTGTCCTTGGGGGGTGGGGTGCGCGCGGTTCGCCAGCGGGCTTGGAGTCTGATTGCACAGGCCCGTCAAGCGCGCGGGGACATGCCGGGCGCCCAGGAAGCGCGGGCGCGGGCCGATCGTGATTCATGACTGAATCAACAGAAGCCGGGATCTGGGCCGAGGGTTCGCCGCTGACCCGGCAACTGGCCGGTTACCAGTTGCGGCCGGGGCAGGTGCGCATGGCCGCCTGGATCACCGAGGCGCTGGCTGATCACCAGGCACGCGTGATCGAAGCCGGCACAGGCATCGGCAAGACCTTCGCCTATCTGGTGCCGGTGCTCACCGGAACGGATCGGGTGCTCATTTCCACGGCGACCCTGGCCCTCCAGGACCAAATCATGGGTAAGGACTTGCCGTTCCTGCAACGGGCTCTGGGGGTCCGGCGCCACGTTGCCCTGCTCAAGGGGCGGGGGCGCTATCTGTGCCGCTATCGCTTTTCTCTTGCCGAGCAGGATCTCTGGTTCGACGGCCGAGGCACATTGGGCCGTATCCGGCCTTGGGCCGAACAGACCCAGTCTGGAGATTTGTCCGAATGTACCGGCTTGCCGGCCAATCCGGAGTTGATCACACGCATCACGGCCACCGGCGACACTTGCCTGGGACAGGAGTGCCCTGAGTTCAAGGCGTGCCACGTGCTCAAGGCGCGTCGCGCCGCGATGGAGGCCGAGGTGGTGGTGATCAACCATCACTTGCTGTTCGCTGATCTGGCGCTGCGCGGCGAGGGATTCGGCGAGCTGCTGCCCGGCGCCGATGCGGTGGTGGTGGACGAGGCCCATCAGTTTGCTGAAGTGGCGGCGCAGTTTTTCGGCAGCACGGTCAGCACCCGGCAGATGGGCTTGCTCACGCGCGATCTGCGGGTCGAGATGCAGGCGACGGGTAGGGGTGACCATCCGGATCTGATGCAGGCCGCAGAATCCATGGAGGCAGCCGCGCAGGCGCTGCGACGCAGCTTGCCCGAGGGTGAGCGGCGCTTCGCCTGGGAGGGGACCGCGAACTACACAGACTTCGCGGCGCAGCGGGATCGGCTGCACCAGCGCCTGGATGCGTTGGTCGTGGCGCTGGAGGCCGTGGCCGAACGGAGTCCGGGTCTGGCGCAAGGCTTGCGACGGGCAGAGAATCTGCGCGATGCCTTGATGCAGTGGGGAAACGCGATGGCGGGCGAGGAGCGGGTGCATTGGCTGCAGACCACCCGCACCGGAGTGTTGATGCATGCCACACCGCTGGAAGTTGGGCCGCAACTGCAACAATTCCGCGAGCAACGGCCCTGCGCCTGGATTTTCACCTCAGCCACATTGGCGGTTGGGAGTGACTTTTCCGGCTTCCTGCATGAGGTCGGCCTAGAGGCGCAGACGCCTTGTCTGCAACTGCCCAGTCCGTTTGACTACCCGCGCCAGGCGCTCATGTATCTGCCCACGGGCCTCCCGCTGCCGGATGCACCCGGCTATGACGCAGCCTATCTGGATCAGGTGCGCACGGTGCTGGAATGGAGCGGCGGGCGCGCTTTCCTGCTGTTCACCAGCCATCGGGCCTTGCGTCACGCCGCCGGGATGCTGGCCGACTTGCCCTTTCCGCTGCTCATCCAGGGGGAAGCGCCGCCGGCTCAGTTGCTCGCTCAATTCCAGCAGGCGGGCAACGCGGTGCTGCTCGGCGCAGCGAGTTTCTGGGCCGGCGTGGATGTCCGGGGATCTGCGCTGCAGTTGGTGGCCATCGATCGCCTGCCATTTGCGTCCCCGGATGATCCCGTGCTGCAGGCGCGGCTCAATGCGGTGCGGGCACGTGGCGGCAACCCCTTCCGCGAATGTCAGTTGCCTGCCGCGGTCATTACGCTGCGCCAGGGCGCCGGCCGGCTGATCCGCGATGCGCAGGATCGGGGCGTGCTGTTGCTGGGGGATGGGCGGTTGGTCGCCCGATCCTATGGTCGGACCTTCCTGGCCAGCCTGCCGCCCATGCCGATGACCCGGGATGCCGGCGCGGTGGCTGATTTTTTCGCCATGCTGCGCACTGAGGAGCAAGCAAACGATGCGCTTACTGGCCATTGATGGTGCAACCGAACAGGCTTCGGTGGCCCTGTGGGTCGACGGAGCCGTGATGTATCGCGAGCGCTCGGCGCCCGGCGGGCATGGCGATTGGCTGTTGGCCACGGTGCATGAGGTGTTGGCGCAGGCGGCGTGTCCGCTCACGGCGCTCGACGCACTGGCATTCGGGCGGGGACCCGGCAGCTTCACCGGCCTGCGGGTCGTCGCGGCGATGGTGCAAGGGCTGGCCTTTGGCGCGGACCTGGGCGTCATTCCGGTCTCAGATCTGGCCATGCTGGCCCAGGCCGAGGCGGAGCACGGCGATGGTGCGATTGTCGCGGCGCTGGATGCGCGCATGGGGGAGGTTTATTGGAGCGCATTTCAGGCAGAGCAGGGCGTGATCAGGTCATTGACTGGCGAATCGGTGTCACCGCCTGAAGCCGTCCGCGTGCCTGTCGGGGCGCACGGATGGCGCGGCACGGGGAATGCTTGGCTTGCTTATCCGGGTCGCCTGCCCGATGGCGTTCTGCAACCAGGCGCGGCCACCTTGCCCTCGGCGCGCAGCTTGATGGTGCTGGGGCTGGCGCAACTGCAAGCCGGTAAGGTATCGCCGCCTGAGGCAGCCTTGCCGGTGTATGTTCGTGATCGAGTCGTTCAGTCGCGCTGAATCTCAACTGGCCTGTTGGCCTGACGGACTATAAAGCGCTCAAAAGAAAAGCCCGGGTTTTACGCCGGGCTCTTCCAAAGAAAAGGATCAAAGCACAGCTTACTGAGTCTTAAGCTTTTCTTTCTTGGTGGCAGAAACCACGGCGATCACGCGGCGATTCAGCTGACGACCTTGGTCGGTCTTGTTGTCAGCCACCGGGCGCTCTTCACCATAGCCCACGCTGCTCAGGCGGCTCGGCTCGACCTTGAACTGGTCGATCAGCACCTGACGTACGGCCTCGGCGCGCCGCTGGGACAGGCTGAGGTTGTAGGCATTGGTGCCCTTCGAGTCGGTGTGGCCTTCAATCACGGTATCCGTCATCGGATACTGCTTCATGAACTCGGCAACTTTCTTGATTTCAGGATAGTACTCAGGCTTCACCACCGACTTGTCGAAGTCGAACAGCACTTCCAGGCGGATGGTGACCGGCTTCTCGATGACGATGTAGCAGCCCTCTGCATCCACCTTCGCGCCCGCGGCGGTGCCAGGGCACTTGTCGCGTGAGTCGGGGATGCCATCGCCGTCCGCGTCACCATCGACGGGTTCTTCCATCGCGGCTACGGGTTCAGGCGCCGGAGCAGGTTCGGCGCTTTCACCGAAGGTGTAACCCACCACCAGATGAGCGATATAGTCATTGATGTTGCTGTCGGTATAGCTGACGTAGCGGCCATCCAGACGGGCAAACAGGTTGTCGGTCAGATTGGCTTTCAGGCCCAGGCCCGCACCCACCACCGGCTCGTCTTCCTCGAAGTCTTCGAGGAGGGGAGAGATTTTCTTGTAGCCATCCGATTCATACCAGGCATAGCCGGCGGACAGCAGCGCGTAGGGAGTGACCCGCCACTCGGGCATGAAGTTGTACATCAGGTCCAAGGTGGCCTGGGTCATTTCGAAATCGACCCCATCGGCGCCTTCCACTTCGGCATCCACGCGTGAGCCGACCAGTTCCAGGACCCAGTGCGGGGTGAACTGATAGCCCAAGCCCAGTCGGTAGCCGACATCGGCTTCGACGCCGGCCTTTTCGTCATCAAACCACTGGTACACGGCGCCGGGGGACACCACGAAGCCGCTCTCGACGGCAGCCTGCACGACGGGCGAGGCCAATAGCAACACGGCGGAGGCGCCGGTCAGTTTTTTCAGTTTGGATTTCATTCGTTCTGGCTCCTTAATTCACTACCCGGGTGGGAGGTATTTTTCAATTCACCGAAACACTGGCGCTCACGGACCGTAGAAAAGCCGTTCTGCCACAGTGTTCAACCGGACGGCTTTCGCGTAATGCAGCGCCGACAGGGTCTGGCCGATGGGGAATGGGTCCAATGCCAGCAGGCTGGCTTCAGCGCCAATGTAAGAAGCAACCAAGCCAATCTTGATGCCGGCCACGATCAGGCAGGTATCGCAAACGAAGTTGCCGATGATGATGGGGCGATGACCAGGGCCCGTTGGGTCAACGTCATCGGGGATCTCAAAGGGCACATACAAGGTCTGGTCGAAAACCGTGTAGGTCTGGAAAATGCCATTTTCCGAACCCACGAAACCATTGCCCAAGTCGACCACGGCTTGTCCGCTTACCTCGGCTAGGGCCTGATCTTCCATCAGGGCGGGTTGGGCGTGCCCGAGGGCAGGGGCCAGCAGCATCAGGGCCGCACAGGACAGACGCTTCATGATGATTCCTCCATTCTTGTTGACAAGTTTATTACCGGAACAAAATTCACGACCGCCTTGGCGGTTGGGGTCAATCCATGCTAACAGATGCGAGCTGCATTCGCTGATACAGGCCCGCTTTCTTGATGCTAATGCTAAAGCATCATGTAGGTCCAGTGTCTCCATCTGCCGACGTGCCGGCACAGCATCTCATGGTTCAATTGCCACTGCTTTCGCAGTGTAGGCGCTATTTGTCGAGAATTAAAGGTGACTTGGCAGGGATGCTCTATTACTCGTTGTCCAAGCTGGCGGTATTCTCTTCAACCCCTGCGTTGCTAGGGCTGTGAGGGACTACGCCCAACTCCAGTCAATGCCGGCGGCAAGCGGGCGGAAATGGATATTGACTTTGTCGTCTGGCCGGCGCCAAGCCGAACCTTGAGAGGAAGGTTTTAAGTCAGACCATGCATGACTGTGCTCATCGGTGGCCTTGCCATACCTGTCGTGGGAACGACGGTATGCGCGCCGCGCTTGAGGTAATCCGGCGTGTGGAATGAAAAATTCTTGCGAACCCTTTGTCTCAAGTGCTATCCGTCGACACGAATCAGCAACGCATTGATGCCATTTGCTTTCATCTGGGCCCTTAAGGCTTCCATCTGCCGGACATCGGTGAGCGGCCCGACACGCACCCGATACCAGGTTTCACCCGTTTTGAGCGCCGCCTTTTCGATACGCGCTTCCATTCCCAGTAGCGCCAGATTGGCCTTGACCCGATCGGCATCCTCGAAGCTGCGATAGGAACCCACCTGAAGGATGAAGCGGCCAGACGGCGTGTCAGCAGGCGGTGTGTCGGGTATAGGTACAGGGACAGGAGCGATTGGCGCCGATGGCGCTTTGCTTTTATCGGACTCCGGGAGGATGACCTCGCCTTTCTTCAGCAGTTCGTAGAATTCAAAGCGATTTGCCAGGGGTTCGGGAACAGACGGCGGCTGTGTGGCGGGAACGGCTTTATCCGGCGTGGCCGGTGCCGTTGGGGCGGGTAACTGTTGCGCTTGCCCCGGTAGGGGTGCCAAAGGGGACGGCAGGTTCTGGCTGATATAGAACAGTGCCGCCCCTGCCCCCCCTAGTGCCAGTCCCAGGAGCAGCCAGGCCCAGCCAGGGAAACCGCCACGCACCGCCATGCGCGACGGCGGCGCTCGGCGGTTGCGGACGGGGCGGGGCGAACGGCTGGCCATCGGTCACATGCGCTCGGGGGCCGAAACGCCCAGCAGGGCCAAGCCATTGCGCAACACCTGGCGCACGGCGGCAATGAGACTCAGCCGCGCATTGCGCACCGGCGCCTCGGGCACCAAAAAGGTCTGGGCGTTGTAGTAAGCGTGGAAATCCTGGGCCAGTTCCTTCAGGTAGTGGGCCACGTGGTGGGGCGCATGCTGGCGCGCCGCAGCCTCGATCGTTTCCGGATAGCGGGCGAGCGTGACCAGCAGCTGTTCTTCATGCGGACTGTCCAGCCGCTCCAGCTCTGCGGTGGCCGAATCAAAGACCTCTCCCCGCTCGGCCAGTTGGGCGAACACGCTGCACACGCGGGCGTGGGCGTATTGCACGTAATAAACCGGGTTGTCGGTGCTCTGGGATTTGGCCAGCTCCAGGTCGAAGTCCAAGTGCTGTTCGTGCGAGCGCAGCACATAGAAAAACCGCGCCGCATCGTTGCCCACTTCATGACGCAGTTCGCGCAAGGTAACGAACTCCCCGGCGCGGGTGGACATGGAAATCTTCTCCTTGCCGCGATAGAGGATGGCGAACTGGATCAGCAGCACGGTCAGCCGATCGGCGTCCTCGCCCAGGGCGGTGAGGGCCGCTTTCACGCGCGGGACATAGCCGTGGTGGTCGGCGCCCCAGAGATCGATCAGCCGATCGAAGCCGCGCCGGTATTTGTCGCGGTGGTAGGCGATGTCAGCGGCAAAGTAGGTGGGCACGCCGTTTTCGCGCACCACCACCCGGTCTTTCTCATCCCCAAAATCGGTGGCACGGAACCACAGGGCGCCCTCGCGCAGCTCGGTGTGGCGGCTGTTGCGCAGGGCTTCGAGGCCCGCCTCCAGCGCCCCGCTGTCGCTCAGGCTGCGCTCGGAGTACCAGCGATCGTAGCTCACCCCAAACTCGGCCAGATCATCGCGGATGTCCGCCAGGATGGCATTCAGGCCCGCATCGAACACCCGCCGGTAGGCCGCCTCCCCCAGCAGGACGCGGACACGGGCCACGAGGGCGTCGATGTAGCGTTCGCGATCGCCACCCTCCGGTTCGTCCGGCGGAAGCCCTGCAAGGACCTCGGCAGACGGACGCTGCAAGGCGTTGCCTTCGCGGTCGCGCAGGCCCTGCGCAATCGGCATCAAATAGCCGCCCTTGTAACCGTTGGCGGGAAAAGGCAGGGTTTCGCCGCAAAGTTCCAGATAGCGCAGCCATACGCTGGCGGCCAGGATGTCCATCTGGCGACCGGCATCGTTGATGTAGTACTCCCGCTCGACCTGATAACCGGCCGTGCGCAGCACATTGGCCAGACTGGCGCCATAGGCCGCGCCGCGTCCATGGCCGACATGCAGGGGCCCCGTCGGATTGGCGGACACGAACTCCAGCAGCACGCGCTCGCCACGCCCCAGATCGCTTTCCCCATAGCGCTCGCCACGCGCCAGGATTTCGCGCAGCTCGTCCTGATAGGCTAAGGGCCGCAGACGAATATTCACGAATCCAGGGCCGGCCACCGCCACATCCGCCACCTGCGGATGGGCCGGCAAGGCGCGCGCCAGCGCATCGGCCAGCTCGCGGGGCTTGTGTCCGCAGCGGGGCGCCGCAATCAAGGCCCAGTTGGTGGCGAAATCACCGTGGGCTCGGTCGCGGGTGCGGTCGAGTTGCAGCGGGAGGGCGCGCACCACGTCGGGGCAGTCGGGAAGTTGGGCAATGGCCTGGGATAACCAATGCACGATGGCATGTTTCAAAGCGCGACCTCGAAGCGACGGAAAGGCAAAGCGGCAATGGTATCAGCGCTCCGGCGACTTGTTGAGCGGCGCCTCCTCGGTTGGCGTCAGATCCAGGGCCGCGGAGTTGATGCAATAGCGCAAGCCGGTGGGCGCCGGCCCATCGGGAAACACATGCCCGAGATGGGCGGCGCAGCGGGCGCAGCGCACCTCGATCCGGCGCATGCCGTGGCTCACATCCTCATGACGCACGATCGCATCGGCGGCAACCGGTTCCCAGAAGCTGGGCCAGCCTGAACCGGAATCGTATTTGGTGGTGGAGTTGAACAGCCGCGCATTGCAGCAGACGCAGCGGTACAGGCCGGGCTGCTTGCAATCATGGTAGAGCCCAGTGAACGCAGGCTCGGTGCCGCCCTCGCGGGTGATCCGATACTGCTCCGCACTGAGCCGGGCGCGCCACTCGGCATCGGTTGCGGGTGGTTTGTCCATGACTGCTTCTCCGGATGACAAGGCTTTGCTGAGGATAGCAGCAGGAGCTGTGCGCGTGTTCCTTAAAATAACGGTCAAAAAAACGACGGCCCCTGGTGGGGCCGTCATTGGGCGCGTCGGCGAATGCGGGGACGATCAGAAGTAGTAGATCGCGCCCACGCTGCCCGTCACGCCTTCGCTCTGGGCATCCAGATCGTCGGAGTCTTCGTAGCGATAGCCCACTTCGAAGTTCAGGCCCAGTTCAGGCAGACCGCTCAGCATGAATTCGGCACCGATGGCAGGATAAACGAACCAGCCGCTGGTATCCGCATCGCCAGCCGGGGTTTTCAGCTCGGCGTTGTTGTAGCCGACTTCCAGCGAGGTCAGGAATTTGCTGTTTTCCCGCACGATCGGGGCGAAAATGCCCTTGATGGCTGCCGCATAGCTGGTGAATTCTTCGTTGCCCTGTTCGTCGTTCTGATAGTACACGGTGCCTTGGAGCCCCTTGTCCTCAGTGACCCAGTAACGGCCAGCCAATGCGACGGCGTCTTCTTCGATGATCTTGCTCAGGCCCGCGCCGAACTTGCCGGCGGTGTCGGCAGCGAAAGCCGTGGGGGCGGCCATTACGGCGGCCAAGGTGGCAATGGATACCAGGGATTTCAGTTTCATGTTGCTCATTTCCTTCAGCCCTCTCAAAGGTCGAGTCGTCTTTTATAAATGACGATCATTTCAAGCTTGGTGGCAGCCCCAGAATGTGGCGCCGATTTTCACAGGCCATGGGATGGCCGCAAAGGATGGTATTGTTTATCCATCAGATATGCAATAAACATGATAAATAACTTGAATTCTGCCCTGTTTCAGTGCCTTGGGCGGGTGTGCTCACCGCATTGCCGCTAACGCGCTGCTTTCTGCCTCGATCCAGTTGCGCGCGCTCTGGCTCAAGGCTTCTGCCTCCAGGGCTGTGGACTCCAGCGGCGGGCCAATGTGAATCCGCGCCGTTCCCGGTCGGATGCGCCAGCCGGCGCCTGGCCAGAACAAGCCGGTGTTGACGGCAATCGGCACCACCGGAACCCCGGCGCGCTGGGCCAGCCAGACGCCGCCCAGATGATAAGGACGGGACTCTCCAGGGGCTACCCGTGTCCCTTCCGGATATACAACCACCCACAGGCCTTGGCGCAGGCGATCCTGGCCCTGCACCAGCAACGCCTTGAGCGCCGTGCGCGGCTGACTGCGATCAATGGCGATCGGCTGCATCAAGCTCATGCACGGTCCAAACAGCGGGATGCGCAGCAATTCCCGCTTGAGTACCCAGGTCTGGGGCGGCAGGATAAGGGGCAGCAAAAACGTTTCCAGGGTGGATTGGTGCTTGCACAACACCACGGCGGGACCGTCCGGAAGATGCTCCAGACCCTGTACCGTGAATCGCAACCCCACGATCCAGCGCAGTAACCAAGCATGGAAGCGCAACCATGCCTGGGCCAGCCGATAGCGCCGAGGCGGTGAAAACAGCCGCTGGGTGCCCACCACGACAGGCGCCCACACCAGCAAGCTGAGCCCCAGCACCCCGAAAAAAATCAGGGATCGCGTGGCTTGCAACAGGCCTACATCGGTATCACGCGCCATCGCGCTGTTCCTCGATTGCGGCCGCCTGGGCGATCCAATCCGTGGCAAATCCGGCCAGGTCCGGGAATACGGTCAAACCCGCGACATCCGGCCATTCGCGCAGCGTCTTTTCGCCATGACCGGTGCGCACCAAAATCGGCAGCGCGCCCACCGACCGGGCCGCTTCGAGATCCCGGACCGCATCGCCCACCACAGGCACACCGATCAGATCGATACCGGCCCAGGTGGCGATCTGTTGCAATAGACCCGCTCGCGGTTTGCGGCATGCACACCCGGCATCAGGCGCATGCGGGCATACAAACACCCCGAGAAGCTGCCCACCCGCTGCTTTCAGCGCGGTTTCCAGTTTGGCATGGATGGCGTCCAGATCCTGTTCGGACAACAGTCCCCGACCCACGCCCGATTGATTGGTGGCTACTACCACGCCGTAGCCGGCCTGGGTCAGCGCCGCGATGGCCTCCAGGCTGCCGGGGAGGAAATCCAGTTCAGCGGGGGTTTTGACATAATCCGCCCGGTCGCGGTTGATCACCCCGTCCCGGTCGAGGATGACCCAACCCCGTTCAGGAGGCGCGCCGGGTGGGGGTGGCGGGATCATGGCCAAGACGCAACGCGGCGGATTTATTTGGCGGCCGGGAGTTGGGCGATATCCGCCACCTCCCAGAACAGCGCCCGCAACTGCGCCAGCAGCGCCAGACGATTGGCGCGCAGCGCGGGATCCTCGGCATTCACCAGCACCGCGTCGAAAAAAGCATCCACCGGCGCCCGCAACGCCGCCAGAGCCGACAGGACCGCCGTGTAATCACGTTGCGTCAGCAAGGGACCGGTCTCGGCCCGCTTGGCGGCAAGCGCTTCGAACAAGGCCTGCTCCGCCGGCTCCTGCAGCAAGGCGGGATTGACATCGGCGGGAGTCGCATCGGCTTGCGATTTGGCGAGAATGTTGGCTACCCGCTTTTGCGCAGCCGCCAGCGCCGCAGCCTCGGCCATTCGGCGGAAATGATCCACGGCCCGTACCCGCAGGTCGAAGTCCAGCGCCGTGGCGGGATCGCGCGCCATCACGGCCAGGAAGACCTCCGCCGGGATGTTTTGATCTTCATAGACGGCCCGCAGCCGCTCCAGAATGTAGGCGCGAACCGCATCGACCGGCTCCTGCTTGAGGGACCCATATCCCGCCCGCGCTTGGCCCAGCGTCAGCCGCAGATCCAGTTCCAGGCTGCGCTCGATCAGGATACGCAACACGCCGATGGCGGCTCGCCGCAGTCCAAACGGGTCCTTGGAGCCGGTGGGCGGCTGGCCAATGCCGAAGATCCCGATCAGGGTATCGAGCCGGTCGGCCAAGCCCAAAACGCAGCCGGTGAGCTTGGTCGGGAGTGCGTCCCCGGCGAATGCGGGCAGGTATTGCTCCCGCAGCGCGAGTGCCACCTCCTCCGGTTCGCCATCCCGGCGAGCGTAATGGGCGCCCATGATGCCCTGGAGTTCGTCGAATTCACCCACCATGTCGGTCATCAGATCGCATTTCGACAGCAGGGCCGCGCGCCGGGCCAACGCTGGATCCGCGTCGATCCGTTCGGCAATCCATCCCGCCAGGGCGATCACCCGCTCGGTCTTGTCAGCGAGGCTGCCGAGTTCGACTTGAAAAGTCACCGAGCGCAGTCGCTCGAAACGGCTCGCCAGCGGCTGCTTGCAGTCCTGCTCAAAGAAAAACGCCGCGTCCGTCAGGCGCGGACGGATCACCCGTTGGTTGCCATCGATCACCTGGTCTGGGTCACGCGACTCCAGATTGGCCAGGGTGATGAAGCAATTCAGCAGGCGCCCGTCGGCATCACGCACGGGAAAGTATTTCTGGTGTCCTTTCATGGACGCGATGAGGGCCTCGGCGGGCACGTCAAGAAAGCGTTTCTCGAAGCTGCCCACCAGCGGCACAGGCCATTCCGTGAGGGCCGTGACCTCATCGAGCAGCGCGGGATCCAGGATCGCCTCGCCCCCCGATGCGGTGGCGGCCGCCGTGACTCCGGCCTCGATGCGTGCGCGCCGCCGGTCGAAATCGGCCAGCACGAAGGCCGTCTCCAGGCAACCCGGGTAGTCGGCCGGACAGGTCAGGGCGATGGGCGCGGGCGCATGGAAGCGATGGCCGCGGCTATGGCGACCGGCGGCAACGCCCAAGACCTCGCCGGACACGATCTCGGTGCCGAACAACAGCACCAGCCAGTGCACCGGGCGCACGAATTCATGACGGTTCGCGCCCCAACGCATGCGTTTGGGGATCGGCAGGCCATCCAGAGCCCGGCTCACCAGAGTAGGCAACAGCGCAGCGGTCGGCTCGCCCGGCCGCATCATGCGGTACATCAGGCGCGCCTGCTTGCCCTCCCCAAGATGTTCCAGGGCCGCGACCTCAACGCCGCAGCTGCGAGCAAACCCCAGAGCGGCTTTAGTCGGTGTTCCTTCGGCCGTAAAGGCGGCCACCAGCGCAGGGCCCAACTTTTCCTCCACCTGATCCGGCTGCTGGGCCAGGACATCGGTGATCTTGACCGCCAGGCGCCGCGGCGTGGCATAGGCCGTAATCGTCCCGAAGTCGAGCCGGGCCACGGTCAGCTCCTGCGCCACGCCTGCGGCAAAGGCATCGCGCAGCGCGCGCAAGGCCTTGGGTGGCAACTCCTCGGTGCCCAGTTCAATCAACAGATCCTCGCGCCTCATGGCGCGGGCTCCGGTTGAGGTTGCCATGTGGTCAGGATTTCCTGACCCAAGGCCGTCGGAGCCAGCGGAAAGCCGAGACGCGCACGGGCATCGAAGTAGGCCTGAGCGACACGCCGCGCCAGTGTTCTCACCCGCAGAATGTAGCGCGCCCGCTCAGTCACCGAAATGGCATGGCGCGCATCCAGCAAATTAAAGGCATGAGAGGCCTTCATTACCATTTCATAGGCGGGCAGGGACAAGTTGCGGTCCATCAGCCGCCCGGCCTCGGACTCATACAGGTCGAACAGGCGCAACAGTTCGCCCACCGGCGCTTCCTCGAAGTTGTAGGTCGACATCTCCACCTCGTTCTGGTGAAACACATCGCCGTAGGTCACCGGCTTGCCGTCTGGCCCGACGGTCCAGATCAGGTCGAAGATGGAGTCCTTGCCTTGCAAATAGAGCGCAATGCGCTCCAGGCCGTAGGTGATCTCGCCAGTGACGGGGAAACATTCCAGACCGCCCACCTGTTGAAAATAGGTGAACTGGGTCACTTCCATGCCATTGAGCCAGACCTCCCAGCCCAGCCCCCAGGCGCCCAGTGTGGGGGATTCCCAGTTGTCCTCGACAAAGCGGATGTCGTGCACCAAGGGATCTACCCCTAGCTCCCGCAGCGAGTCGAGGTAACGCTCCTGAATGTCCAGGGGTGATGGCTTCATCACCACCTGGAACTGGTAGTAATGCTGCAAGCGGTTGGGGTTGTCGCCATAGCGGCCATCCTTGGGCCGGCGACAGGGCTGGACATAGGCTGCGTTCCAGGTTTCCGGTCCAATCGCCCGCAGGAAGGTGGCCGGATGGAAGGTGCCGGCGCCCACCTCCATGTCCAGCGGCTGGAGGATCACGCAGCCTTGGCGGGCCCAGAAGGCCTGCAGGGCCAGGATCAGGTCCTGGAAGGTTTGTGGGGACGCGCTCATGGGACTCCGTGCCGGAAATGGACTTCAAGCAAGTCCGGGGCTAGCAAGGGCCGAAAGTATAACGGTCCGTGCGCTGGGGATGCATCCCGCGCCCTGTCCGGGAGTGGGGCGGGGGTGCTAACCTTGCTGCGCGTGATCCCGCCCATTTTTGTTCGCACGGCATTTCCAAGCCTTGGCCCTGGCGTGCGCACTTTTTTGGGTCGAAAAAACGCCGATGCCCCAATATAAGGCATTGCCTTGACCGAACGCGTGGCAGATAACCCTATCGCAGGGCGGTCATGCGGTATTTTGTCATGGCATGCTTCATGCCTTGGTCCATGGGCTACCCATCTTCAAGGATGGGCACTTCTTGAAGCCTTATCCGACGTAATT
>Ga0073913_10000074_pt1 | contig 16848 bp, 17 predicted proteins | sample GWRWT4_25Nov14_FD_70188 | JGI IMG/M metagenome (GOLD analysis project Ga0073913, IMG submission 70188) | Sand microcosm microbial communities from a hyporheic zone in Columbia River, Washington, USA - GW-RW T4_25-Nov-14 | ecosystem: Engineered > Artificial ecosystem > Sand microcosm >...
CCCACTCGGTTGGCGTCGTGGTCATCGGCGGCGGCCAAGCAGGATTGTCGGCCGGCTACTACCTGCGGCGTAGCGGGGTCGAGTTCGTCATCCTCGACGACAACCCGAACCCGGGTGGGTCGTGGCAGCACTACTGGCAGTCACTGACCCTGTTCTCGCCCGCCGAGTACTCGTCGCTGCCCGGGTGGCCGATGCCGCCCTACCCCAACGGCTTTCCACCCGCCACCCACGTCGTGGACTACCTGACCCGATACGAACAGCGCTACCAGCTACCCATCCAGCGCCCCGTGACCGTCACCGAGGTCACACGCACCGCTCACGGGTTCCACGTCTGCAGCGACGACGGTGGCTGGGATGCCCGGCGGGTCATCAATGCCACCGGCTCGTGGCGGCAACCGTTCTGGCCGCTGTACCCCGGCATCAGTGATTTTACCGGGCGCCAGCTCCACACCGTTGACTACCGCTCTCCCGAGCCGTTCACCGGGCAACGGGTGGCGGTGGTGGGTGGCGGTAACTCCGCCGCCCAGATAGTCGCCGACCTCACCGGGGTCGCCGACACGCTGTGGTGCACACCCCGCCCACCCCGGTATCTGCCCGACGACGTCGACGGACGGGTGTTGTTCACCGTGGCCACCGACCACACCGCTGCGGTCGCGGCCGGCCGGCCGTCGGACGGCGGTGTCGGCGGTCTCGGTGACATCGTGGCCGTGCCGTCGGTGCGCGCTGCCCGTGACCGCGGCGACCTGACCGCCCGCCCGATGTTCACCCATCTCACCGCCGGCGGTGTCGTCGTCGACGGCGTCGAGGAACAGGTGGATGCGATCATCTGGTGCACCGGGTTTCGGCCCGCGCTGCGGCACCTGCATGGGCTGGTCCGAACCACGGGCGGTCACTATCCGGTCGTCGACAACCACTTGGTCGATGACCCCGCGATGATGTTCCTCGGGTACGGCGACTGGACCGGACCGGCCTCGGCCACCCTCATCGGAGTCGGACGCACCGCACGCGCCCTGCTCGCGCCACCCCGACGTCGACGAGAAGGCTAGGTGCAGCAGTTCGGGTCGAGAACACCCCGCAACGCCTGCAACGCATCCGTGTGCGCGGAGTAGTAGACGTTCATCCCGCGACGTTCCGGTCGGACCATGCCCGCCTTCTTCAACTGCCCCAGGTGGTGGCTTGTTGTCGCCTCAGACAAGCCCACCGCCGCCGCGAGGTCACACGTGCACACTTCGCCGGCCTCAGTGGTCAACAACAGCGACATCAACTTGATCCGCACCGGATCGGCCAACGCTTTGAGCCGCAACGCGATCTCCAGTGCCGCAGCATCATCGAGTGCCGCCGACACCGGCGCACAACAGATCGGCGCGGTCATATCAATCGTCGGCAACGTCTTCGGCATGACCCCACCCTACCAACCCTCTTGACATATATCGAATAGGTCGGGCACGCTGACAGCAGCACAGTAATTCGATGTATGTCTCACAGGTGGAGGTTCTGATCATGTCCCGTATGCAGCTCGCCCTCAATGTCGACGATCTCGATCAGGCAGTCGAGTTTTACTCGAAGCTGTTCAACACCCAGCCCGCGAAGCTCAAGCCCGGCTACGCCAACTTCGCCGTCACCGAACCGCCGTTAAAGCTGGTCCTGATGGAAAACCCCGGCAAGGGCGGCACCATCAACCACCTCGGCGTCGAAGTCGACTCCAGCGCAACCGTGCACGCCGAGATCGCCCGACTCACCGACGAGGGCCTGTTCACCGACGAAGAGATCGGCACCACCTGCTGCTTCGCCACCCAGGACAAAGTCTGGGTCACCGGTCCCGCCCAGGAGAAGTGGGAGGTCTACACCGTGCTCGCCGACTCCAACACCTTCGGCACCAGCCCCCAGCTGCTCGCCGACGACTCCAACGGCGGCGGCGTCTGCTGCACCGGCACACCCGCCTAACACGAGTCGCCGCTAGAGCCTCCGCGCCGCGGTTCCGCCGACGTGTCAGCGGCACCGCTCGCGTTGATTTGCTCGAGCGCCTCGGAATGCCGAGCGCGTAAGTGGGTCAGGCTTTCTTCTATTGCGGCGACTTCACCGAGCCATGCATGGCCCTTGGCCTCGGTGAGGCGTTGCTCGGCGTTGTCGGTCATTTCGGTGATCCGGCCGATCTGGGCGGGATCAACGCGCAGGAATCGGCACCGGCTGCAGGCATGTTCGTGAACGCATGCTGTGCCGTACGGCCGGTGGCAGTCACCGAGTGCGACGCGTCGAAGAAGGAAGTGCTGTTCGAATTCGGCCCATTCGTCGGGGTCGGCTGGCCTGTTCTCGGCACTGGAGCGCAGTTGTCGGCGTCGTTCGATGAAGTGTTGGTGCGCTGCGATGAGGTGCTCGGGAAATACGGCGGTGTAGCCGCGAGTGGTCTCAAGATTGAGGTGACCAAGTAGCGATGCGGCGATGTGCAGGGGAAGACCGCTGTTCACCGCGTCGGTAGTGAACAGTCTCCGGAAGTCGTGGGGTGTGAAGCGGATCGGTTGCCCGACATCGATGAGACCAGCAACGTCGGCTGCATGGTTGAGCAACTGGCGAATGAAGTGGGTAGATAACACCTCTTGTCGGATACCGACGGAGTGGGTGAACAGGTGTGGGAGCGGGTCGCCGTGGGTCCTCTCGTGGTGGTCATATCGGACAGAAGGTGGGACGTGCTCTGCGTTACCCTTCGCCCGGCGCAGGACGGCAAGCAGGACCTGCACCAAATCCGGCGCCATCGGGATCAAGCGCTCGCGATCACTTTTGCTGGGCACGATGTGCAGCAAGGGGACGACCGTGCCGGTAGGCGCGGTGTAATGCCGCAACGACAGCTGGGTCAACTCCAGAAGTTCCTCGATACGGATCCCGGTGTGGCGCAGGGTTTCGATGATCGCCCACGACCAGAACCCATCGGCCTCAACAGTGGTAACGCTGATACGCGCAGCACGGCCCCGGATCCAGGCTGGCCGGTCATACCCAGCCTTAACCCGCGCCCAAACCCGCGCACGCTCGCTCGACACGTACACCTCGGGAGGCGAGTCGCGCACAAAGACAACACCATCGACCTCGAACTCATCACCGTCGCCGACCGCAACGGCCCGTTCGAGCATCAAAGCGCCGCGTCGACGATGTTCGTCGGTCGCCGCGACAAGAACGGGCAGCAACGGGGTGAGCCGGCGAGTCCGATCATGCATGTCGCTTTGCCTGCGGCGTCTGTCCTTCGCCGCCGCGCGACTCAGCGTCTTCGATACTGGGCACGGCGCTACCCATATGCCCCATCGTGTGGGGTCGTCGTGAGACCACTCAGCAAGGTCTCGATACAGGGCTCGGACGGTGAACAGCACCGAGTGAACGTCTCGACGTCGAACGCCGTTCGCGGTGACCGAGAGACGCTCGCGCCACTGCGTGGCCGTGTTCGAATCGACATTCAGGTCGGATTGATCGGGGTTGATGGCAAGGATCTCCCACCAGAACGTGCGTGCGAGCAGATATGCGGTGTGCTCGAGTGTGCTGTAATCCATGCCCTGGCGGATCTCGTCGAGGTAGTCGACAAGCAGATCGCGAACCCCTGACGGCGGCACCCCGTACCGATCGACCAATGTCGCGGTCGAGTGCTGTCGGGTGTTTCCCTTGGCCGACCATGCTGCTCGCAGTGTCGGCGTATCGCCGGCGAGTGGCCCCAGCGCAACGAGCAGCTCCCATAGAAGGTGCTCACGCCGAGCCCGTCCCGACGTTCTCACCACGTCGGCGTAGTAGAGCAAGTCGTCTCCGGCGAGCTGGTCGATCGTCTTGCCGGTACGGATGAGGATCCGAGCTAGCCCAGCCTCGGCGTCCCGCTGGAGTCTTGGCAGCGCGGCCTGATAGTTAGGGAGAGTGCGTATGCGGTCAAGGGCTGGGCCGCCATTGACCGCCATGAAGCCGCGACAACTCAATTGTGTTCGTGCATCGAGCATCCAACTGTAGGAAGGCCGAAACACACGGTGTTGGAGTAGCCAGTTCATAACGGTGAGCGGTGGGGACCAGTGCGCGTAGCGAGGGAGCTGGTCGATCCACGTGCGAGGTGCGGCGTCGAACCCGCTACACAGCCAGCGGTCCTCCCACGTGTCGCCGGGAAAGCCGGCTAGCTGGGAGAGCAGGTCTCGGCTGCAGGCCATCAGGTCTCGCCGGCGCCACCCTTGCATCGCAGCGTAGTCATCCTCCAACAGGTCGCAGAGGTCATCGGTGGACCGCGACTGCATTCTGTGTCCATGGGCGTCGGGCGGTAGCGGCGGTGGCGGGTCGTTGACGTCGTAGCCGCGCAAAAGACGCGACCGCCCGTCGGAAGCAAAACGTCCGTCTGGCGGAATTGCGAGGACGTGCGGGGAACTGGGTCCCGAGAGCAGTCGAATTGAGGGACTCGACGCTCGCCGAGTGGCATTGGCTAGGAGGCGTTCTTTGTTCGGCGTCATGACGGAGGAAGTCCGAGCAGCTCGTAGACCGCGGCGGCGTCGTAACCCGGGTCGATTGTCGGGGTGGGCGAGGGTGGCCGCGCGTAGTGCTCGAGCATCTTCCCCACCAAATCTTCTAGGCGCGGTTGGGTGTAAATCTGAGTCGTTGTGATGCTGGCGTGCCGGAGCACCGTTTGGACGTCAACGAGCGTGAACGCAGGATCGGCCAGTAGACGGGCCGCGGCGGTATGCCGCAGATCGTGCAATGACCAGGCGGTGCCCAGGCTCGCGTTCGCACGGTTCAGTACCGCACGCATGGCGTGGTAGCTCAACGGCGCCGACCGGCCTCGCTGCGTCCACCACACCGGCCCACCAGGAATCATCGGCGGGCCATCGGCAAGGTAGAGCGCCAACCACACGAAGGAGTCCACAGACGCCGGCACCTCATCGCGGGCGCGAGTCCCCTTGGAGGTCACCGTGATGGTGTACCTACCCGCATCCAGGTCGCCGTGTCTCAGGCCAAGCAGCTCACTCGCACGGACCCCCGACGACAAGTAGAAACTGATCAGCGCACGATCGCGATTCGAGCGCAATGCACCGAACAGAGCGGCAGCCGCGTCATCGGAAAGGCCACGCCACACCGGGCGTGGTGTTTTCTGCCTATAGCTACCTCGATGCCGAGTGGTGAACTCCTCCATTGGGTTGTGATGGGCGTGCGGGCGACCACCCCCACGGGTTCGTTGAGCTGGCACCGGATTGACCAGCGGACCGAGGTGAGCTGCGCAGGCATGCTCGTAGAAGCCGAACAAGACCGAAAGCTGATGATTGATAGTGCGTGCCGCGAACGGCGCCGGCGTCTCGGCAACGTCGACACGACCTTCAGAAGACGGCCACTTCGCGCCAATTCCCGACCGCCGCAACGACTGCGCGGTCGGCGTCTCACGCATGTGATCGACAAACGCCCTAACGTCCAGGCGCTCCGCCCGCTCCCAATCGACAAGCTGCCCGTCTAGGAACCGAAACCATCTCAACAGATCAAATGCGTAGCTTCGAATCGTGGTCGGGCTGCAGTCCGACGCCGTCAGCTCTCGCAGGTACGACGACGCTGCCGCGTGCTCAGAGTCAGGAAACACCACACGCCAGGCAGGTCCCGTCGCAGACGGTACGACACGACCTCGCATAGCCACCCACCCATCGTCGATTGCACCAGTCACCCCGCCGGGAGGCTCGCCGCAAGTTCAGTCAACTAGGCGAGCGATGGCCGTGGTCGATGGCCGTGGTGTGCGGTTGTCGAGCCGTAACGGTTCGTCGATCACCCTGACCTACCCCGAAATCTCAAGGGGTCTGCGGGAGGCCCTGGGCGACCGGCGGGTGGTGCTCGACGGTGAGGTGGTCGCTCTCGACGGCGCGGGGCGGCCGTCGTTCGGGTTGTTGCAGCGCCGGATGCACGCCCAGCGCCCGGCCGCGGCCCTGGTACGTGAGGTTCCGGCCGCGCTGTTCGTGTTCGATGTCCTTGCCGTCGACGGCGAGGACGTGACACAACTCCCCTACGTCGAGCGGCGAGCCGTGCTCGAGGAGATGGCGATTGCCGGACCGCGGGTCGCGGTCCCGCCGGCGTGGACTGCGGCCGACGGCGTCGACGGTGTAGCGATGCTGGACCTGGCGGCGCAGCAGGGCATGGAAGGTGTTGTGGCCAAGAGGTTGCGATCTCGGTACCGGCCGGGCGAGCGGTCGCCAGACTGGATCAAGCACCCGCTGCGGATCCCGGCGACGCTGGTGGTGTGCGGATGGATCGGCACACGGGCACGGCTGGAAGCCCTGCTGCTGGCAGCGCCACACCCTGCCGGGGAACTGCGGTATGTCGGGCACGTCGGCACCGGGTTTTTGGCAATATCGCGTCGCGAGCTCCTAGACCGTCTCGGGGTCCTCGAGGTCTCATCTTCCCCGCTCCTCGCTACTCCCCCGCATCTGACTGGTGAGAGCGTGCGGTGGGTGCGCGCCGAGCTCGTCGGCGAAGTTCACTACCGAGAGTTCACCGGACGGCTACGGCATCCGAGCTGGCGAGGACTGCGCCAGGACATCGGCGTCGATGAGGCGCAGTGGCCGCGGTGAGCGGATTGTCGTCTCATTCGCTGTCTCGGGCCCGGCTTAAGCTTTGGCTATGAGTGAACCCGACGATCAGGCGAGAACGGCGGTGACGAGCTCTCAGCGGCCGAAGCGGGCGCGCGTGGCCGTGGCCGATCTCGCGTTGATCGTCCGTCCCGCAGGGCGACCGGATGCGGTGCAGGCGTTCACCGCGGCCGAAGCGGAAGATGCACGGCGCTACGCCGCGGCGATGAGTGCTGACGTCGAGCCGCTCGCCGGCACCTGAGCTGTTGTCCACGGGTGTGGGTCTGGCGCGGGGTTGTGGTCGGGTGCAGGCCCGGCGGTCGCCGGAGGTCGTCCACCAGCCCCGACCACGGCAGTCCATGCCGGTGGGCAACACTCCCCCACCGTTCGGTTTGAATCAGCCAGCGATCCGGTTGGCGAACTTCTCGTCGAGGTGCCCGGTCATGGCAGCGGCGAACTTTGCGGGGTCTCTGTTGGCGATAGCGGCTTCGATGGCCGTTTCCTCGAGGGCCGCGGCGAATTGGTCGACCGCCTCCTCGGTGGGGCGACTGTCGACGAGCAGTGCGCTGGAGAGGGCGCGCCGTAGCGCAGCGCGGCTGCGGGCGTGGAGCTCGCGGTAGGCGGTGGTGCGGGTGGCTTCTAGCCGCAGTTCGTGGCGGATGATGACCTGGGCGCGATCGGCCAGGAGCGCGGCGACTACCGAGTGCACTCCCCCGTCGGCGCGAACGTCACGTTGCTCGCGCGAGGTGGCTACCGCTTGGTCGACGAGATGTTCGGTGTCGGCGACGTGGACCTCGAGTGCGCCGGCCATGAGCGAGTCGCGGTCGGCGAAGTGATAGGTCGTCGATCCCAGCGATAGTCGGGAGTCGGCGGCGATGTCGCGCAGGGTTGTTGCGTGTAATCCCTGCTGTGCGATGAGCCGCAGCGTCGCCGCGATCAACTCGTGGCGGCCACGGCCGCGCTTCACTGGGTGCTTGTAGGTCACTAGTTCAGTCTCCTGTTCGGGGCGCTCTTGCGCCGCGCTGGATATGTGCTGCAACGTTTTACGGAGCGGATCACTGGTTCTTGGCGGGAACTATGCACCCGGCCTGTGGCGCTCGTGAGGATCCGCTGGCTGGTGTGGGTCGCAGTGGTCGAGGCGGACTGGACGCATCGGCTCATGCTGCTGGTTGGGCGCGAGGTTATGGATGACCTCGTCGCAGGTGCGGCAAATCCAGATCCGGTGCGGTGGATCGATGTGGGTGTCCCAACCGACCAGCATCGCCCGCGGCCGAGTGAGGTCGTGCGATTGCGAACAGTGCTGTGGCGCGGACTCGGAATATTGCCCAGGCCTGGTCTGTCGAATGCGCGCGTGAAACCGGTGCAGAGGCGCTGCGGGGTCGGGTGTCACGGGGGAACGTTCCTGACTTCCGCGACAGAGACCGTTGAGTGTCGCGAGGTCGGGGAGACGCCCTTCCCGCGTCGCCGCAACCTCGCCACCTGAAAATAACTCGAACGGGTGTTCGATGCAATCCCCGTTGTCAGCGAGCACCGACTGGTTCAAGGGGAACTTCATGGGTTACTGGCGCTTCGCCGGCGAGTTTAAGGATGCGGTCGACTGTGCCGTGGGTGACGTTGGCGGCCACCGCGATCTCACGCCTGGACGCATCAGGATTACCGGCACTATGCGCCAGGATGTAGGCGATCTTGGGGACCTCGGTACGAAGCTCGTGGCGCAGCCGCAGGGCCTCTGCGGCCCGCACGTACTCCGTGGGGGTCACGGGCTCAACGTGGGCGGCGCCCTCCCCCGTTGCAGCCTGTGCGGCGTCGAGCTGTGGATCTGTGATCCCAGCGCTCGGGGTCGGTTCATGACCCGCTACTGATGCCTGGGTGACGTTGTGACGCGGGCGAATCAAGATCACAAGCCCGTGCGTACTCAAAATTAGGAAGGCCGGAGGGATCGTCGCGATGAGCGCCGCCAGCAGAGGGTGAAGCTGGCCGGAAGGCAGCACGGCATGGAGCGCATTGCCGCCAACGCTGGTTGCCGCGGCGAGGGTGAGCAGGCCCCAGAAGAAGCCGTGCTCCCTCTTGATCGGGCTATCGGCGAGAGCGACGAGGGAGATGGTCGCCAAGACGATCGTGCCGTCGACGACGATGGGTCCGAGTGCGGCGATGTTACGGGGCCACACGCGGTCGGAGACATCCCATAGAGCGGCGAACGACAAGATGAAGGCGGATGCCGCCAGTCCGATGGCCACCACGATGGCGACGACGATCGCCAGACGGCGGACCGCGGGAGGCTTAGTATTTTCGATCACGGTCACAGGTCCAATCTGTGGTCGAGGTCCTGGCGGCGCTCCAACGCCTCCAGGACCGTTTCTGTATTGCATGTATTGCATGTATTGCGCGTATGTACGCGCGCGCTGCTAGTCGTCGAGGTCGTGGTTCTTCATGTACTCGTCGATGGCCTCGCGCACGAGGTCTGACTTGTTCACCGAGTACCCGCGTTGCATTCCGGTCTTGAGAGAGCCACGTTGGAGCCTTGCGTCGTACGACTCGGGTATTCGGTAGGTCCGAGTGACCAACGGGTCTACCGGCTGCTCGGGCGCCGTGGCCGGACCACTCCCCCGGCCTCGTCGCGACTCGCCCCCAGGCCGTCCCAGTGACTTGGTGGGTCGCTCCGGCTTGGTGACAGCGGTGGTCACGGGGATCGGTTCCGCTTGCTCCCCGCCGCGCCCTTCGGCGGCGGCACCAGCAAACGACTCGAAGGGATGTGGCTCGGCCGGCTTGGTGACCGTTTTGCGTTCGAGTGCCATCGGGCAAGTCCTTTCAGGTCAGATCAGGTGAAGTTCACGGGCGAGGTCCCGGTAGGCACTCGCGACCGCGAGTGCCCCCTGGCCCTTCATGGAGTAGATCGGCGTCGACAGTCCATGCGCGTCGCCGACCGCTGCGCGCTTCGGAATAACCGTTTTCGCCACCAGTGATCCGTATTTGGCGCGCAGTTCGTTTTCACGGAAGTCCTGTTCGCCGTTGCGCTCGCGTCGACCGATGACGATCGCTGCGGTTTGCAGCCGCTCGTTGAAGCTGCGCCGGGCGAGTTCGACGGATTTGGTGATCGCATCCACCCCGCGCGCTCCGTCGGAGCTGGCGTCGGTCGGAATGATGACTTGATCGGAGGCAGTGAGGCCGTTGGCCATGAGGCGACCCACGAACGGTGATGTGTCGATGAGGATGTGATCCCACGTGGTCGACGCTTGCGCCAGTGCGTTGCGCAGTCTGTAGTGAATATCCATCGCCGCGTCGGATTCCCTGTTTGCCAGCGATTCACCGCCTGCGAGTACATCGATCCCATGCCAGCTCGATGCCGCCGCAATCACCGCGTCGTCGATACTGGCCGCCTCCGCCAGGACGTCGTTGGCGCCCAGCGCAGCCTCGTCGGGATCTACCCCGAGCCCGGTCGTCAGATTGGCTTGCGGGTCAAGGTCGATGAGGAGGGCTCGGACTCCTGCCTCGGAGAGTGCTGCAGCGAGGCCGATGGTCGTCGCGGTCTTGGTCGAACCACCCTTTTGATTGCAGAACGCTAAGACCGCCATCTGGCCGCCACCCTTCTGTATGCGCTCGAGATACTGTCCGGCGTGTCAAGCCGGACAGTACTGTCCAGCTTGACACGCTTGTAATGCTAGTCGAGCGTGTCGTGCATGACAATAGTGTATTTACAGACAATACCGCCTTTACACGTTATGGGCGCTATAGAACCCGGGGTGAACTGGCAGTTTGCCGAATGCCGAGCTGCAACTGGGTTTCGAACGAGCCGCGGTTAGTTGGTGAGTGGTTTCTGCTCGTTCGCCCGGGCGCCAGTGTTCAGAGCCACGATTAACGCGTGGTCGGTATCGAACGGTCCACCGACCTTGGCGCGTACGGCGGCCGCCGCGTGGTCGATGGCGGGCAGCGGGGCCACATCATCGCTCGCCATAAACCCCGCCAGAGCCTCAATGGCCAGCGGGGGGACGGCGTTGGTGTCGAACACTAGAGATGGGGTGGGGGAGTCCAGGCGTTGCCAGACGCGCAGCTGAACGCTCGCGACGTCGACGACCACGTGCGCGTGCCTTGCGACGGCCGACTCTGCTTTAGGAACGACATCCTGCGCCGTGTCCGTGCTGTACGTCTCGGCGATAGTGTCGGGGCTGTCTGAGGACAGCGGAAAGTCGAGGCGGATGAAATACAGATTGGCGGCCTGATCAACCGTCTCGGACTTCGTCGCTCGAGTTAGATCGGCCATTCTCGCTCCTCGTAGACATGTGATGAGACTGGTAGCGACGTGATTACCAGTGCTGCGCCCGCCGGCGTCAAGACTGCGCGCCCCTCCGTCAGCAGCGCGCCGTGAAGGACGTCCAAAACTACGTCACTACTGACGCCGTGCTGGCGCAGCAATCTTGCTCCGTACTCACTCGCAAGACGGCGAGATACGCAGGTCGTTCTGGTCGGCGCACTCTCCAGCTCGTGCGGGTGGTACTCGATTCCGAAGCAGGAAACCGGTCCATCCAGTCGAACTAGCGCGCTGGTGTAGCCCAGATCTGTGAGCGCTGCGGCGGGCACCACCTCGTAGTCGGTGAGAAGCGCTAACGCCAAGCGTTCTAGTGTTTCGCGTGGCGGCAGCTCGGCAAATCCCGGGGTCAACAGGGTCTCCGTGGCAGCGAATGTCCATCCAAGCCTCTTGGACAACGACAACACGTCCGTTGAGTACGACTCCATGTGCTCGGCGAGCAGTTCCCCCATGTGCACCCGCAAAGTGTCTCATTCTTCGTGAACAGGGCCGGCGCGATCCTCCTGCCCTCGTCCTGAACCTCGGTTCTGGCGAGTCGATTGCAACGGAGTCGGGAGTCTGGACATGCGGCCTGCTACGCCGCGCGTGTCCGCCTGGCGGTCAACGCCACTCCCTGTGCGCTGACCGAAGAGAGCGAGCTGTCCGTGATGAGAGGGGACACCCCAGGCGTGTTGCCGTTTGTGCAGGTAGGCGAGTCGCGTCCGCGCCGCAGTCCGGGTGCGGGGGTTAGTGGTGTGCCACGCCTCGCGCTCAACGTTGATGGTGGCCAGCAACAGCCTGTGTCGCGCGACAGTGCCGAGTTGTTCGGCGGCCTCGTCGAGGGTGGCCATCCCGAGCGTCCAGGTGGTCCCTCTGCCGCGTCCGTGCTGCGTGGCTAGTCCGACCGCCGCGAGGTCGTCAAGGAGCTTCTTGGTGCCGTGAGACGACGTTCCACAGGGTTGCCCGATCAGTGCTGCTACCTGCGACGTTGTCAAAGCTGTTGGTGAGAGCTTTTGCCAGGCGTGACGGCATTTCTGACTGAGATCACCCCAGACGGGGTGGGTTAGGAGCGGGGGGCTTGTGAGTTCATGGCGCAGATCCGTGCGGTAAAGCCGGGACGGGCAATGGAGTCGGTAGCGGTGCGCTTCTTGGCGAGCGGTGTATCGGCTGTGCGGGATGACGAGCTCGAGGAGCCCCCGCTCGACCAGACCTTTGATGCGGCGACCAGCCGTGGTGCGCTCGACGCTCAGCCAGGCCGCGAGGCAGCGCTCAGAGATGGGGCGGTCGTCGACACCGTGGCCATCGGAGTAGCGGTAGTGGATGACAGCGACCGCGGCGGCGACAAGGTCGGCGTCGTCCCAGCAGGCCGCCTCCGCGAGGGCGGCGTCGATGACGGCCTGGTCGTCGGTGGGCACGTCGGCGCGGTGTTCCCGGAACGTGGTGATCGCATCTGACCAAAGCCGGTAGCTGAGAGACGGGTTCTCGGCAGAGTGCCGTCGACCCTTCGCACGTGCCTCTTGGTCGCGCTCACGAAACTTGGCGAACACGGGGTAGCGGTCGAAGTACCACTTGGCCGTGCGCCAGCTGCGGATATTCAAGGCGTCGATGAGCACCCTGGTTGCTTTGAGAGCCTGATCCGAGCGTTCGCCCTGCGCGACAGACTGGTTGAGGAGCCTCGATTCCTCGTCGGTCAGTGCGCGGCGTGGCTTCCAGGCGTACGGCGACTCCACATCGATGGCCGACAAGTGCGTGGGGTCGACCAGCTCAGCGGGATCCAGCGGTGGGGGCGGGGAGACTCTGTCGGCCCGCATATCCGTCGACGTCGGGAGGTAGTGAGCAGCGACATCGGATGGCGACCATGCGCCCTCGACCGCGGCCAGGGCGGCGCGCAGACGCTCTGCTGTGGCCACCGCTGTCATCCGGGCGCCCTCGACCGTCACTGGCCAACACACCCCTGCACCCTTGAGTGACGCTGAGCCGGGGAGTCGCAGGTAGTGCCGTGGAGAGCGGATATCAACCACTTTCGCGCTCAACCCGTGCGTGCGGCGGACCTTGTCGACGGCGGCGGCCGCGGCAGGCCGGCCGGTGGGAGTCACAGCGAAAGCAACATGGCGGGAGTCTGGGGACCCGGACTTAGCGACGTATGCGAGGACCGCGCTAGTGCCGGTCGCAGCGGCGATCAACGGCAGTAGCACCTGTTCGGCGCAGCCATCGAGATCCACCACAAGCAGCTCGGGACGTACCTGAGACACAACCGCCACAGCGGACCGCCCCGCACCAGCGGCCTCCGCCTCCGCGATCAGGACCGCAGGATCATCGGCTGTCGCTACCCGGGTGCCCTCGTTGCACCCCGCCGGCGCCGGCTCCAACGCATACGCCGGATCGGGGCATGACGGGCTCGCGAGCTGGTGGTATGTCTCCACCCACCGGCTAAACGGTGCCGTGTCGGATTCGTGATCCGACACGCGCTGTTCAGGGATTGCAGCGTCACGAGGGTGCGCGCTACCCTGAGACCTGTCCACCAAGACAGTCCCTTCGGGGTCAAGGAGGGCGAGCGCCAACTCGCCACCCAAACTTTGAAAAGTCCCTTCGGCGCCAACCGGAGGGGCTTTTCGCTATGTATGGAGTTTTCTGCGGCCCTGCCTGCTACGCCGTCATTTGCAGCGGCAGCATCTCCTGGGCGTCCACACGGTTCTTCGGGCCCATAATCAGGCCCGTTTTGCCATGGACCTGGCACAGGACGTCTGCAACGTACTGACTCAGGTTGTTGCCGTATCCGGCCTCGGCCGCAGCGTCGGCGAGACACAGACCTTCGGGGACGCGCGTAGTGACCTGCACTCGCTTGCCCTTACTCCGTTGAGCCATGTGTCGAACCTTTCTCTTGAGGAACCGTGATCCTCAGGACGCCACCGCTATCGTGCATCAACCTGATGCAGAATCCGTTTGCGACGCGCCGGGCGCGACCGGAAAACTGACGCAGTTTCCGAAACTTGGGGCCGTCCGGCGGCGAAGGCTTACGGGTTGCTGATCCGGGGGAGGGCCGCCCGGAAGACTGCGACGGAGCCGCGGCGCTCTATCTCGACGTCCTGAAAGCTGGCCTCGAGCAGCTGGCGCAGCTCGGCCTCGGTGTCACGGGTGTTGCCGAAGACGCCGGCGCGGTTGTACAACCGCATCAGTATTTTGCCGAGCGGCTTGTGCCCGGAGTTGAGGACCGTCGCTCCGAAAGCTGTGCCGCCGGCCGCCGTCAATGCCGCCAAGTTCTCGACCGCAGGAGCTTTCGACGACATCGGGCCGGGGAGACAGTGCAGTAGGAAGTTTGCGCCAACAGATTGGAATTGGCGGCCTGGCAGCGTATTCCGGTCTAGGACGTCCCCCTCGTGGCGATCGGGAACCTGGGTCCGCAGGCGGGCGGCGGTGTACTCGAGAGCTGATGGGCTCATATCCACAAGTGTCAGTGTCCTTCTGGTAGGCCGACTGGGTTTCGCGTTCAAAAAGAATCCAGTTCCTACCCCGACCTCGACGTGATCGTCCGATCGGTTCTCTGCGTAGAGCGCCCGAAGCGCGCTGAGGGAGCAACCCCACGCGAAGGGTGTCGAGATACGCAGGACCCATGCGTCATAGACCGTCAGGGCGAAGCGGGTGTACGCGGCGGCGCTGGGTGGAAGTGCTGTGGGCTGGGTAGTCACCGGGCCCACGGTAATATCGAACGCTTTCTAGTCGGCAGTAAAGTCGTACGTTCGGGGGATCGTCGATCGACGGAGATCAGTCGTGCAGATCAAGAACGACAGCCAGTGGTACTTGGTTGCCACCTTCCGAGACGGCGTGTGTGGTGTTGTCGCGCGCGGCCACGACCCAGCACACCAGGAACCCTTTCGCCAGCTCAAAAGCTTCATCCCTAATCACCTAGCCAAGCCCTTCAATAACCTGGTCATCGACGCCATCGCGAGTCGTGAGCGCGCGGTCCGACTAGACCCGGTTGTTGACCGCGGCCGGAAGTGGTGGGGCACCGCCACTCCCGTGCTAGCGGCCAGTGGCGCAGCGCACGCGGTGTTGTTGTGGATCGGGACGACGCCCGAACCGCCAGAGGAGTCCCCGTTCGTTGCTGGGGCATGGGAGTGGGAACTTGAACCGCAACGAATGTCGATCTTCGGACCCGGAGTGCCGGAGATGTATGGCCGACCCGACTGGATCGTTGGCCAGCGCTACCCAATGTCTGAGCTGACCGGGCTGATTCGCGCCATGCAGCAGATGCCCGAGGCGGAACGAGTCATCGCCCGGAAACAGGACGGGGAGCGATCGCTGACCGGAATGGCCGTGATGCGCGGCGTCGACGGCGGCGACGTTGCAGAGATGCGATCGGCCATGGAGGTCGTCCGCGGCGCGGACGGCATCCATCACTGGCTCGGGTTCTCCTGGGAGGTCAGTGACTTCCTCCCGCCGCAACGGTCCCTCGAGACAGAGGCGCTAGTCGAGCTTGCCCACGAGGCGCCGGGGTGGACGATGCTGATGCTGCGCAAGCCGATCTCCCTGGTCAAGCCGCTCAGTAGTGAGCTCACGGTCCGACTCGACAACTACACCGGCAGAGTGACCGTGCATCCGCAGGACGCGGATGTACCCCGCAAGATCGAGGCCGCCCTAGAGACCGGCAACGCCGAAGGCGTCCTTCGCCTCCTCGGCGTCGACGGCGAATGGGAGACCTACCGCGTCAGGGCCCGACCCAACATTGAGAACTGGGCTGTCGTCCGTTTTCTCCGACTCCCCGATGACACACCGGATACAGCTGAGCTAGAGTAAGAACGCCTCGAAGGGCTGGCTCGCCAGTCCAACGAGATTCCACCGGTTGTCTATCATCGCCGCGCTGGGGCTGCCCTCCTTGGAGCTCGTGCTTTGTTGCACGTGCTGAGAAGCGAAGTGACCCAGTGATCAGAACTCCTGAGAACTCGCGCCCCCGACGTGCAGAGCCGTTCCTAAATTGGGCTCCCTGCGGGCCGTTGCCGCACTCGTGCGTGCGCGGCTACCAGGGTGGCGGTCGAGACGTTCAGAGCTTGCGCCAGGGCATCGGCCGTTGCAGGTGCCAGTTGAACCTCGCCGTGCTCAATCGCGCTGATCAAGGTTGTGCTAAGTCCAGCGGCCTTGCCCAGTTGAGGTTGGGTCAGACCGCTGCGCACGCGGAGATCGCCCGGGAAGAGCTGATCGTCCGGGATTACAACGACCTGCGTCATTGCGATATCGAGGGTTTTGATGACTCGGGCCAGAATGTCGATCTGGGGTGTGGCCATGCCGTTTTCCCACTGGTAGATCGTGGTTCTGCCGACGTCTGCGATGCGGGCGAGATCACCCTGCGAGAACCCCGCGTTTTCGCGGGCCTCCCGAAGGCGTTCCGGGACGAAACCGCGCATGACACGTCGACTCACAGTCGACCCGCCACGGTGCTCATATCTAGACACTTTGCCCCACCTGTCCTACCATCGAGCCAGCACGATGAATTAGTATGTTGAAATAGTACGAACAGAGAGTCAACTTAGCGCCACCTCATAGCTAGAGCGAACGAGGTGGGCCGAGAGGGCCAAAACGAAAAGACCGGTTCGGGCGCGTTTTGAGATTGGCGTCCTGAGCGCACCCGAACCGGCGGATTGCCAACTGACCAGAGAACCGGTCCGTCGACGTCTTCCAGCGTAGGCGGTCGGTTGCAGTTCCGACCGAACGAGAGGCCTTCGATGGCTCGCCGCTGGCCCACTTTCAGCACGCTGGTTGTGTCGCTGCTGACCGCGATGGTTGCGGCGCTGTCCCAGGCGGGCGCTGTTGGCGCAGCGCCGCTTGATGGTGGGGGAGCGTGCGCACCGTATGTGGCGATCCTGACCCCGGGCACTTGGGAAACTAACCCTTCCGCGAATCCGGATGCGCCGGTCGGGATGTTGGCTCCGGTCGGCAAGGGGTTGAAGTCCGACTACGGCTCGTCGATCGATGTGAAGTTCGTTCCCTACTCGGCGTCGGCGTTCGACAAGGGCCTGACGTACG
>Ga0073913_10000085_pt1 | contig 15826 bp, 25 predicted proteins | sample GWRWT4_25Nov14_FD_70188 | JGI IMG/M metagenome (GOLD analysis project Ga0073913, IMG submission 70188) | Sand microcosm microbial communities from a hyporheic zone in Columbia River, Washington, USA - GW-RW T4_25-Nov-14 | ecosystem: Engineered > Artificial ecosystem > Sand microcosm >...
AGCAAAAGTATTCCGAGGAGTTTTTGTTACAAATGTTGTGTCTAATAACAAGAGATTTTGTCCATTCTTATCTTCTGCTTTTATTTCCAGCTTTGTTGACGGCTTGGCTTGCTTCAGGATTTGCCTTGAAATAAGTATATGCTTCAAAAGCATTCTTAAACTTTGGCACAACTGTTCCATTGATATTCTGTCCTGTAGAAGTCTTTCCAACAGAGGAAACACGAGACTTAGCGGCCTCACGATCCTTTGCAACTTGCTCTCCCGCTTTCTGACCCTTCACAATATAATAGGCATCTTCAAGCTTTAGATCATCACGAGCAATAAGCAACTTTGCAATATCATCACGATAGTTCATTAGATCAGGATTTGCTGATTTAAAAGATTCCAAAGATTGTGCACGCTTAGCTGCTTCAAGCTCAGCTTGCATTGGAGCCAACATATTTTGAAACATTTTTGCGGACTCTGATTGAATCTTTGCCTGAATACCTTCCTCTGACCAAGGATCATATTCAACTTGTCTAGAAGCAAGAGAATCAATGTGTTGTTTAAACTGACCACCAAGAAGTGCTTCACGCTCTCTTATTAGAGCCTCACGTTCTGATGCGACTTGCTTACGCATTTCTGCAAGTTCTTGTGTTTTAGTTGTAGCCATCGAACGTAGATTCGAAATAAGTTTTCTTCCATTCTCTGGTAGATGCTCTAAGATCTCATTGTAAGCAGGAAGACCTTTGTGAGTCTGGCCCATTATTGGATCTTCACCGAAATCTGCAGCCATAAGATCTTCTAGCGTTAAACTAAAATCGCCAGGAATATCTGCTACCTCTGTTATCCCACTATCTACCTGTTCTGCTGAAGTAGAGCCTTGATCGGCTGTTTCATTGCTATCTGACATGTTCTTTTCCTTTTATTGTTAAGGTCTACCTTGGTCCTCCTAGAAGATCCTAGAAGGAGTGGTGGCCTTGCTCCCTATTTATAGGAAGGATGTACTACCTGCAACCTACACTATTCTGCCTACCCCATCCTTGATGCAAATAGGCTTTCGATATCTGGACCTTGCTCAGCAACCTTTTCAGCTGCCACAGGATCACCAGCTGGAGGCTGGTCAGCTGGACTGGATGGCTTTGACTTTAGAAACTTCTTAAAAGAAGAGGTCTTACTAAGGCGATCCAGTTTACCCGCTATTACTAAAACTGCTCCATCACCTCCTTTTACGTCATCCATCGAGAACACCAGCTCTACTGGTGCCTCATCTGCGGAAGAAGCATCTAACACTGCCCCTGCTACCATGCTTAATCCACGTGCAAGCTCAGGTGAAAGCTCTTCACCTTTTAAAGCCGGAACACCGAATAAAGGAAGAACTTTATTAAGCGCGCCAATAAGACCTTTGAGTACCTTTGGAGAAACTTGAAGTTCCTGAATCAGGGACATAAAACCCTGATCTTCATCTAAGGATCCTTCATCTGCAGCTGTATTAACTTCCTCTTTCATTCTGTCAACATCATCAGCACCCGGCCCCATGGCCATCATAACCTGTCTTGCCATATTATATATCCTCGTTTAGAGACTGCCCAGTGAAACTGTTAGAACTTAAAATATCTACATTACCTTCATTACCAAGGCAATCCTTTGCTGGCAGGATTTCTTGGATTGCTTTAACTTGTGCTTGCTTATCGCCACCATATTCTGCAACTTTATTATGATAAGAAGCTAGAACAGCATCTTGTTTTGCTTTCATATCTTTTTCCGCAGAAAGACGATCATTAACGAAATGATCTCCACCAACCTCTGAGAGAGGAACAAGACCCTTTGCTTTACAAATAGCATCGCGTTGTGCAGAGTTATAAATAGTTGCGCCTAAACCACGATCAAATGTTCCATTGACATTTGATGCATGACCCATGCCACAATCTCCCCATTTCATCGCTGTTTTTGCTGGCATAGAAACTAAAACTATTTTCTTAGTTCCACATGAACAGGTGGCAACCTCTGCGTCCCATTTGCATAGGACTTCGGTTATTGTGTTACAAGTTAAACACGCTTCATCTCTTAACATTTAATACTTTGCTCCGGGATTTCCAGTCTGAACACCTTGTTCAGGTAGTGGTACGTCTGATGCAGGAACACCCCCTGCTAGTTGCTGTGAAAGGGCTTCTGCTGGAAGTGGAGAACTAGAAGGCTCTCCGGTACCAGGTTGACCTATCGGAGGAGCAGCAGGGGCCTGTTCTGCTGGCATATCATTGAATGCTTTCGGTAGGTCAAACTGCCTAACGATTTCTTCGCGAATCTTTGAAGGATCGATTCCGAGTGCTTGTAGAACTGGTAGGAGTTGTGTGAGTTCATTTCTCTTCATCACCGATGCTACTGGAGTGTTACTTTGATCAGATGCTGCAAAACGGAACTTGCCATCAAGCTTGTCAGCTGTTACACGATATACTTCGCCATCAGTTACAACAGTATCTTCAATATCTTCTGCTTTGATAATATCAATAAGCATGCGGTTATAAATGTTGGCAATCATTTCGATTGCTTCATCACGTTCTCTTGCCATCTTTCCAATCTGAGAAGCAGTATATGAAGCAAGTGCTGCTACTTCTGTTGCGGTTGCATTGGTTGCAACTCCTTGCGTGAAAGGAGCAAGGACAGAACCACGAGATAAGTCTGCTTCGATTGCGCCAAGGTATCTATCAAAGTTAGAAGATAAAGCTGGAACCTCTACAACCTTGATGATTCCCTCAAGTGTTTCTCCATCAATAGGAATCATTGCACCATCAACACCAGCAGTTATCTTTGCAAGTGCTTCTTCATCAACGGCACCCTCTTTATAAAGAAACTGTCTTGAGTCTCTACGTATAGCATTTGCCCAGAAGGATCTTACAATATTTTTTTCATAGATTTGATCGTAGATACGATATAGGCTTGAGTATCCTTCCATAGGAGAGTCGGGAATACGAGCATAATATAGAGGAACAATAGGAGGCAAGGGACAGTCGTCGTAAGTTCTAACTGGAATAGGCGACACTTCATCAAGTAGTTTTTCGCCACCCGAATAGTTAGGACTCCAGATATAAAGACAATCATATATAAGATCATATAGTTCTACAACCTCGATGTACTTATACTCATCAGGAATATCCTCATCTTGGGAGGTCTTGTATGGATGGGCATCTTGCTGGAAGTAATCAGACTTAACTACCGCCTGATATTTTTTCGCACCATAAAGTTCTTTTGCTTTAGATACCGGAAGGAAATAAGAATGTCCAACAAACCGTTGCTCGTTCCACTTTGAAGCATCATTATCAACAATGATCTCCCAAGGAGGAACGGGTCTGATGGATATACGATCAAAAACAGTAGATGATTCACGATGAGCTAGCTTGAAAAAGCTATTAGGATATATGATTGCTAGACGTGAACCATTCTCAAGAACTTGACGTTGATCATATAGCCAACGATTTGCAAGAACTTTTACAACTTTATCATTGCCCTTACGTACTGAGTCCTTGCCGACTTCAACAGCTGGAAACTTAGAGAACAAAGAAGCAATGTAACCTTCAACGAAAGCAAAGCCTTCTGCTATCTCTACACGAATATTTGACTTATCCCAATCTAACCCCTCAAACATACGGGTTTCATAGGTTCCCTTGAGCTTGCGCATCAAGGATGCTTGCTCCTTCCAATAGTTTTTATGATTGGTGTAGATGGTTCTAACTAGATTAACAGTTTCTTTGTCGCCGCGGCTCATGTTATATGCCTCATTAGTGATGTGTTTGTCTATTTAATATCTTCTTGTTTTTTCTGCTGTATGATTCGACACGATTCTAGATGACTTCTGATCCTTTACCCATTGTGGTAGGAAGGACTTTGTTGGTAGCCTTACTGCCTTTAAACACTGGTAAGCTAAGGCTAGGGCTACTGCAGAATCAGCATGAGCTCCATTAGCTCTTTCAAGTGAGATGTTATATTGTTTGTCTAACTTGATTGATCGAAGTTCAGCAAGCGTTACAGAATCTATCTGATTGATAATACCAGATTTTATTCCCTCTTTTAACTCTTCAAAAGCAATCCTCTTGTTAGTTTGTGTTGTAGTCCAAAACTTATCTTCAGGAGTCTTCCATAGATTCGCACCTGATAGACATTGATTGACTACTACTCCGATACTATTATTCTCAACAAGAATCTTCGCACCATTATATTCTTCAGAAATAGAGAATAACTCTTCTGCTAGCGCTGTGGGTGTAGTTTTGTTACAACGAAAAACACCAACAAGCTGTCCTGTCATCTTGCTGATAACCATAGCAACAGAATAGTCGCGACCAGTACCAGAACCAACATCGACTCCAATAGCGTACGTATCACTAGGCGTAGCATCTTGAATGGATACCCATCTTTCATTGTCTAAATCTATCCCCTCAATATACTTCAGATCGTCTTCTGAGAGATAAGCATCTCCACCTTGAGAATAAGCATCGGCAAGACATCCAGGATATTCTCTACGAAACTTATCCGCTCCAATCTTTTGAATCTTTATTCTGCGCCAATGCACCTGTTCTAGGGATAGATCAAAAACTTTCATAAGATCTGCCTCTTCTTCTGTCGGCCTGAAGTCAGCATCAACAGCTAACTGATATTCTGAATGTTGATGCCATGGAAACATTAGCCAGTTATAGTTTGCTTCTCCGCGCTGAGCAGCTTCTATTTCTATATGAAGAGGATCTCCATAATAGTTGGCCGTTGATTCGATTATCATTTGTCCATTATTTACGGCAGAAACAGCAGTTGCCTTTAGCTCTTCTGCATCTTCAGAGAACGCAAACTCTGATAGTAAAAGATAGTTACAAGTAAAGGAGCGAAGTCCTCCTCGTGATGTGGATGAAGCACATATGATAGTTGCCATGTTATGAAACACAATGCGTGATGCTGAATCTTCCTTTAAAGGTTTCTTTATAAACTGTGGCAGGTTCTCATAGAATGTGCGAAAGATCTTTAGAATGTGTTTTACCGATTCAAGCTTATGCGAAAGTAAAGCAACAGTGATAGGATCCTTACTATTATAAAGTTTCCAGAAAAGATAAGCAGCAACGATTGTTGTACTTCCAATCTGACGTGGCTTACAAAGAACAAGATCTTTTCCGAGCTCAAGAGTTTCGATAATCTTTGTTTGCTCATCGTTAGGAGCCAGGTGTATTATCTGACCGCGCTTATCTTTGATCTTTAAACGCTTGATGAACTTAACAGGATCATCACATATCTTTCGAATATCTGGCTGTGAGAGGGCCATTACACTCCAATCTTAGTTAAATACTTACTTTCGATACATAACTCTTTACCGGCTGTAAAACATAAAATACAAACAAGTTTATGTCCAGCTGGTGGTGAATAGTTTATAACTACTTGTACAAGACCTGTATGTTGTGTTATGTTCTCAATGTACTTTGAGGAGCTATCTCTTTTGAGATGTTCTTTCTTGTACTCGTTAGCAAATAACTTTGCTTCTTGCTTTGTACGAAATGGAAATGAAGCTCCAATAATCGTATCTGGAGAAGTAAGACGTAACTCCCACCAGGATACAGGATCCCCATATTCTAGTTTCATATGCTACTCCATAGTAAATAATGTTAGATCATCTTCAAAAACAATATCTTCGCTTCCATATTCATAGTTTAGAATGGTATATATTTCTGGAATAACACACGAACAGTTTGTAGCGTGCCTTGTTCCACCGAATGAGCATTTTTGATTCCCATCTTTATCATATACAATACTTTTACGTATCATTTGCTGTCGCACATCTGATATCATTCCAAACTTCTTAATGATGTAGTCCTTTGTATCTTCTCTGGTTTTTATTGGGCTATTGAACCAGGTATAATCTTTAACATAACTAAGTCCATTATAGCATTCTTCAGGTGTAGTTGCTATAGTATTATCATAGGCATGAGGACTTGGTTGATGCGGACCAGTTGGATCTACGAACTCATACCATTGAACTATATCGCCTATATCAAACTTGCTCATTCGTCTCTCCATTCGTCTTCTTCGGATTTATTTATAAGATTTTGTGTATCTGTTGAGGGCGGCTTTCCCTTCTCTAAATCAGCAAGAGCTTTGATAACGATTCCAAGAGCAGTGGAACCAAGCTTTTCCTCGTTAGAACCACTAACTTCTCTTGCTAAGATTTGCCATAATACATCAGAAAGATCTTTCTTCTTGAGAGCCACAGATATTTTTGTTGGTCTAGCCATGTATCCTTTTGGGACTATATTCCCTAATAACGTTGTATCTGTCTATTGTGGCAATCCCATAAACTTTTTGTACTTAAATCCAGCTATTGCTGACTCGCATGCGATAAGTAATCCTTTAGCTGTACCTGTACTATTTTTACGTGCTGTATCCTTATTATCCAAAACATACTTTGCAAGTGTTGCACAATCAAAAAAGTACCCAAAACCATTGAGACGATTGTATTGTATTACGTATGCAATCTCGTCATAATGTTCTAGATATTCTGGGATTGATTCAATCTTATTAACTGCAGATATTTGAACGCACTCTGCAAAGAATGTATTGTATCCCACTTTTCCAAATGTTTTCACTTCAATACAACATACAGCCCCGTTCTTATCAGTTGCTTCGATATCCCAGTTATGGGTTTTATGATCAACTATAACTGCCTTATAACCTTTATTGGTGAACCACTTAATAACTTGTCTTTCAGATGCATCACCAATCTGAAAACAAACAGGAACATTAACCGACATGAGGAATCACCGCCTTTAACTTTCCAAGTGCTACTTTGTAGATTCTAAAGATATTTTGTCTGCTGTAGTTCATATCCTCTCCTATCTCACGAAAGGTTATTCCGTTAAATAGATGAGCTTCAACGATTTTTGCTTCGATATCAGAAAGGCTTTTTAATACTTCGTAGGCATCAAAGTCAGGACTGGGAGCTTCGATCCCTTCAATATCATCAATAAGAATATCCTCTGATTCAGACCCTTGCATTTTATCGAACTGCCAATCAGATGTAGATTTATAGCGCCAGTTTCCATACATTAGTTTAACTCCTTTCCTTTTATTAAGATTTCCCAACATTTTAATGATATTTCAATACTATCTTCTATTATAGATGTTTCTTGTTTCAGGAGGGCGAGACGCTTTAGCAGCTTTGACTTCTCCTGCAGGTTTGTTTCTTTCAATAGCTTTACTCTTATAAGTAGTAGATCTATCTTTAGGTTCTCTAACCGCTCAAACTGATATTGATATATCATTGTTGTCTCTGCCAGGTTTAGGCTAGCCCCTTTTCTGTACTGAAACGATGGATGTAACATTTCTTTCTCCTATATCTTATAGTACTAAATGAGTAGAAATAAACATTAGTGTAACTTTCTATAGTTCGATAAGATAACTTTCTATAGTTCGATAAGAATAATATCTGTTGATGCTGTTTTTGCGCCAAAGCATTTCTGAATAGTTATCTGAACGATCTGTGAATCATCTAAGTATACAACCTTATTAAGCACATCTAGTAGTAGCTTTAAATGATTGTCTATATCTCGCCGCCGTTTATCTGAATAGTTGCATGTTATATCTACAGACCATGGTGATCCTGTAGGCATCCAGCCAGCAGGAAGGGCTAGGATCGCCGCGGTTTTGATAGCCTGTTCTTGTACAAGGATAGCTCTTGGTTTATACATAGAGCCTCTCTTTGTTGTCTTGTACGAGTTGCTTTTTGATATGATGAGAAATGGGACGGAAAATGAAACTTGCAAGTATTCCTCCTTTAAAGGGTGTCTATGTATAGTACTCTGGTCCTCCTATTAAAAGGGTTGGCCTTGGCTCCCTATTTATAGGAAGGATACATGCAAGAAATATATGCAGAATCCATTGACATTCGGTACTATAGGTAGATAACCCGCTTAGCAGCAACCGCCTCCGATATTCTCCCGGAGTGAGCCAAACAAGGAACCTGCTAAGCGGATTATCTTTTTTCTTAACTTTTCTTTTTATCGGGAGTAAGAAAAAACTTAACACATATGACCAAAGTGGTAATATATTGGTGTAAGGTACAACGTTAGGTTTTAAAAGGTAGGAATAAATGCTAAAAAATCTTCTCCCCAATAGTGACTATGCAGCTGATGAAATGGGAAATATACATTCTCTAAGATACAGCCGGATTCTAAAGCCAGCTATCACCAGAAAGAAAAACGGATATCATTTTGTTTGTATTCCAGTAGACGGAGAGGGTCGTAGCTCTCTTGTTCACAAACTCGTATGGGAAGCCTTCAATGGTCCTATACCTGCTGGATTCGAAATAGACCATATTGACCGTTGCTATACAAATAATGCGGTATCAAACTTGCGGATTGTTACTCGCTCACAGAATATGCAGAACACTGCACGTTCAGTGGCAAAGGCAAAGAAAGCAAAGAAGACAAAAGCTCCTGCCTGTAAGGTGAGCCCAACAACCATAGATACCTCTTCAGAGTATCATATAACAAAGGAAATGCTTCGGCCCTTTATAGAAAAAATGTTTGATGAAATGTTTGAAAACTTTACTAACAGGAAATAATCTACTACTATTATTGTATTAAGTACAAGCCGGATGGCTCCGGTAGAAACAAAAGGAAATAAAATGATAACAGCCTCTTCAGCTCGCGGACGATTCTTAGCATCTCTTCTTCAGACAATGAGACCTGGACATAATGAACACAAAAGAGTTCCAGGAGCATTCCCAACCTCAACCAAAGAATGGCAAGTAGTTTTTGGTAATGATTACATTGAAGCTTACAACTACTTTTTAGAAGTTGTGGACCCAACGTATCATCATTCTGCTGGATGGTCTAACTCAGGAAAGTCTTATTCACGTGCAGTTAAGCCACGCGAAACAATCAAACAAACCCTAGACCAATGGCTAGAAGAAGATCCAAACCTTCTTCGTCGTTATGTTAAGCGCGCAGGATTTGTAGTAAAGGAGGTAACTGACCTAGCAAAGGTTGCGGTCATAAACGGCATCGAAGGATTCTTCCAAACCGAATATCACAAAGATCTCCTGAAGATGCACGTTGCTTCTCTTGATGAGGACGGTATTGCTTTTGTTAGAATGTCAGCCTCATCAGAGAATCCTGATGGAAGAATCTATGCAAAAGGTCCATCACTAATGTATCTTCCTTCATATATACGCGAGGCTATTGTATCAAGACAGTCTGTAGTCGATATGAAAAACTGTCACCCAACAGCTCTTGTTGCCATTGCTTCTTTTATTGATCCAACAAAGAACTTTGAAACGCTTAAGTCTTATGTCTCGGACAGAGAACTACACCTCAAGACGATTTGTGGATACTATAATGTTGCACGTTCTGCTTCAAAAGAAATATTTCAATCTATTTCATATGGAATGAGATTGTTGAAGAAGAAAGGATCCTCCGGTGATATGGCAAAGTGGATTGAGAAGTGGGAAGCAAACCCACCAATGATTGGTGGAGAGTATGTACATAGCGAGTTCTTGAAGAACTTCTCAAAGGAAAGTCGTCAGGCAGGTAAGCTCCTTGTTCAGCATCCAGCTTTTGCAAAATATGCAAACATAGAGGATTTACAAAAGCGCATCTCTTATTGTCTGCAGGACGTTGAGACACGGCTTGCAGAAGTAGCAGAGGCAGTATTAAATGAAGCTGGGCATCAAACCACTTGTAGAATCCATGATGGAATGATGGTTGCCGGTCGCGTTACAGCCAAGGATATTGAGACTGTAAGAAGAGCCTGTGCATTCTTCTGCGAGCAAACATACGGAACAGATCTTGGAATGGATTTTAGCAAAAAATATATTGGAGGAAACTAAAATGGTTGGTATTAAATGAGAGGGGCTTGCTTTGATAGCAGTAAAGGAAGATGGCGTGCTTTTATCTACGTGGATAAGGCTGTCACCTGGTTAGGCTCTTTTCCTTCCGAAGAGGAGGCCCATCAATGGGCGGCAAAGGCCGAGGCAATCCTGCCAACCTTGGATCCTTCTCTGACCTCCAAAAAGATTCTCAACATTCTACATGCACCGGACGGCCGTAAGGTACCATGGGGTGACGAGCACCGTGCTCGCCACAGGGCAGCTCAACAGAAAAGACGGAGAAAAGATAATGGAAAGACATGAGATAATAGCAGCTGGTATTCTTGCCACCCCCGTTGCGCTGGTGCTCTTATTTGTATGGTGGGCTGGTGGTTTGCCCATTCTTGGGGGCATAATACTTATTGTACTAGCAATATTAACAATAACTGGATACCTGCCAATGTTCCTAATAGTATATATAGTAGATTTTATTATAAAATATAGGAGATAACATGAGAGTAAATGTTTAAGACTACCACTGACGGTGTGGGCGACTCACAACAAACATAATATCCTCAAGAGCTTTTTCTATGCGAGCAATGGATGCCTTAATGCCATCCAGCTCGCTTTTTAAGCTTATTTCTGGCACTTCACGACGCTCAGTAAGGGCCTGTTCAGCCTTTATGGCTACCTCTTGCTTTGGGTGAGCTCTGAACTCGCTAGTTCCTTCACCATTTGATTTTCTCATTATTTCTCCTTTGTTAGCTGTTGAAAAAACAGACATGTGATTACTCTATAACGTCCTGAGCAACAAGAAGAGCGATATCTGATAGATCTTGTAAAAGTTGAGCGCGCTCGTCAGCATCAAAACCATGCTTACTAAACTTGATGAGATCTGAGATTAGTTTAAAAACAGATGCAAGTGGAATATGTGATAAAACTGCTTTTGGTGTCATGATTATTTGGTTCCTTTATCTGTGTTTCCATACGGTGCGCCCGTATATGGTTTTGTTCCATACGCTACTACTACTGGCTTTTTAGAGTTTTTGATGTCCTCAACAGTGGCGGATTTGTTAACACCTGCCTTTATGAGAGAATGAATCAACTCCTCAGCTTCAGCCTTAGTTGGAGCTAATACTGCAAGATCTTGGCCAAGTTTATTGTTTTTTCTATCCATCTCATTATCCAGCGATTGGTATCCAGGAATATAATCTTGTAGCCCAGATTCTCTCATATCAGCTAGAAATACGGGGTTTAGTAGACCTCTACCGATAGATGGATTATCCATTACTGTTCTTGCAATGACGTAACCTAAAGCAAGATGACGAGCTGCATCTCCATCACCTAGCCACTGAGAGTTACCAGAGTATTTCTCTCCAACAGACTTTGCCCAGGTAATATCATCAGGGTTTAGCCCAGCAACCTTCGCTTCTAAATCTTTAAGGTTCCACATTTTTATCCTTAATAAACGTAATATCTTTTTGAATACTTTCTATGGATGTTTCTACCCTATCAATGCGACCAACTAGACACCTAATAGCTTCACTAAATACTTCTCTTGTTTTTGCGTGTTCAACAAGTATTTCTTTCATAGATGTGTTTTGATTTTCAACATATGCTTTTGTTAGTGGCACTACGTGTTCATTTATGAACTTCCAAACGCCATACAATATTGTAGACATGATTGCAAGAGCACCAAATGGGCCCATGATTATTCCAAGTAGCGTTTCCATTACATTGCCCCAAACTGACCGCGGTGGAATGCACCCTCTATCATGCTAACCTCTCATCTCAAAATCTGAGGAGGATGCTATTGTCCCACAAGCAGCTTCTAAATCCTCCGCATTATTTATGGTATACATTCTTCCGTAGCAATCTATAAAGCCAACACCATCGGTAGGCCAAGTATTAAAGATTGCATCTGCTGTTAGTGCCCAAGTATCCTGATACCACACGTTACCAAGAACGTAAGGCTCTGTTTGTACAATCTGTAACATTAGTTGACCTCTTGAATATAAATGTTAAGAGATTTTACCTTAACAGAAGTTGCGCCCGAACCAGTAGAGCGTGAGAACTGAAGGTATGCCCATACATCGTTAGTTGATGTAGCTACATAACTACCTACGTTTGTATTGGTAGTTGGGTTCCAGTTTTGCCAGAAGTCAGAACCACCAGCAAACGCATCTTGCGTACTATTGTAGTAAGAAAATCTTGCTGTGCTTGTAGAGAAGAAGTTTCTTGACTGTCTGGCAGAATAAGTACAGCCCCATTTTGTTGGACCCTCTAAAGCAAAACTATTCCAAGGAGCAGTATTTAAGGAGAACTGTGCTACAGTGTTTCCTATATTTGTAGCCGCAGGAGACGCGCCTAAGAAGTTGAAAATACTATATGGATAGTTTACTGCTGTGCCAGTAATACTTTCTGCTCTAAATGCTGCTGATTGAAAGCGGGTTGGGAATGTAGCCCCTCCACCAAAGTAAGCTGTACCACCCTGTAGAACACCAGCATTTGCCCAACACATAGTACCTACTGTAGATGTATAAACTGAACCAACGCGAGTAAACATAGGATCAAACTCTGCTTCAACAACTACCTGCCATTTTTCAAAGTTAGTATCTGCAAGTAGTTCTGATGATATTGTTCTGATATCAAAACCCAAAGTTGGAGCGTGTACTGTTGACCAATACCACTTACCAAACTGTGAGGTTACGGCTGTAGCATTAGCAACTAATCTTCCACCAGCGATAGACATAGAACCACCAGCATTGTTAGCAAGGTTCTTCCACTTACCTGTTACGGTTGGAACTTTTGAACCAGCAACAGTTGTGAAGGTATAATCTCCATCAGTAGAGAATACAGTAGGAGCTTGAGCTGACATATCAATAGAGGCAAGCAGCATCTTCTTTCCATCAGATACTATTATTGGAGGTGAGCTACCACCTGAGCTATCAGGAAATACTGGACATATTGGCATAGTGTCTCCTTACTCTGGTCTGCTAAATGTAATCTTTAAATCTTTAAGAGTGGCGGTTCCTACATTGGTTCTAACTGTCCAATAGACTGTATCAGTATCAAGGAACGCATCAAGATCAACCTTATAAACTACACCACCTCTAGTTGATGTAGTATAGCCGGTACAAAGAGTAGCAGTAGTATCTGGTACTAGCATTTCATCGCCAGTTGCATCTGGTGAGATACGAAGTGTTAGAGACGTTGTACCAGCACCAATAGCATGAACGTGAATGTATACCCCTGATATATGAAAGGGGTAAGAGGTAACACCAAGAGGCTTATTATCTGGGCTTACTTCGGTTGATATTTTAATAGCTACAGGTGCGTGGAATGCAGTTGTTAAAGCCTGTGTGATTGCTCCTGTGTCTGCCTGTTTTATAATATATGCTTTGCCCATGTTACACCCATCCTAGTTTTAAAAGCTCTATTCTTGCTACATCGAGAAGAAAACCTTCTCTATTCTCACACCCACAAACAGCAATAAAATCTAACAAAGCGCCCCTTATACATCTCAGCCTATTTATTGAGACCGGATCTGTATTTGTTATTTCTCCGATGGCCTCTTCTATAGCTGCATCAATCCTAGATGGCATTAACTCCCAATCAATACCAGGATCATGAGAACCTAGCTCACTAATAATAGATTCTAGTTCTTTATGCATTACCAACTCCTTGTAGCGAAGATCCATGGAGGCTGAGTTCCTATTGCGGCTACGGCTCCTACATGTGTACTTCCAACAATAATGGCAGGAGCACCAGCGACCCAAAGCACTTGTCCATCACCAGTTGGAAAGGCTCTACGCCATGCTGGTTGCGTTCCTGTTCCACCAGTAAAAGCAGTTCTAATACCTGCCCATATATGCGTTCCAGCCGGAATGAGATAGGTAAAATCTGCAATGTTAGTTTTGACACCAACTGTTGCCAAACACGTTGTTATGTTAGTTGGAACACCAGTATCTGCAGCGACATCCAAACATGTTAGAGTCTGCCCTGCAAGTTGTGGAGCTAATGGAGTTGAGAATAATCCTATTTCCATTATTTGATTTGCTGATCCCGAAGCAGTAGTCATATAACAACGAATATGTTTTATCGTCATTTTTCTTACTGTGTATCCAAGATAGCATGCATGAAGCACACCAGATGTAGATGCATTTCCAGACGAGTCACTAGCGATACTTGGTTGGAATACTTCTTGAGTTTGAGGACCGGCTAAATACATCCATCCAAGATCATCAGCTACATCTGCTGCTGTAGCATCTGCAAGAAGGGCTAACCCAGTTGTTCCTGGAGTTATCCCTGCAATCGGTCCACCAAATATGTCATTTACTGGCATAAAGGCTCCTTATCTATCGAACAGGGTAATAAGCTCTACGAGTGTACATGTTCCAACATCTGTCTTTAGAGTTATAAAGATTTGATCAGTTACAAGGCTCATATCAACATCTGCACGAAGAACTATACTTCCTTTTGTTGCAGTTGTAAGCCCAGTATTTAAAGTAGCTACAGTTGATGGGATTAGCATTTTATCGCCAGCAGCATCAGATGATACCTGGATTGTCAATGTAGTTGCACCAGCTGCAATATTTGTAACGTAAATATAAAAAGCAGAAAGCTTAAACTTTAAGTTCGTTACTACTAGCGGCTTATTGTCTGGACTTGTTTCTGTAGCCAGATCGATGGGGATAGTTGCGATAAAAGCATTCGTTAGAGCTACCGCGATGGCACCAGTAGTTATTGCATTTATCTGAGGAGTTGTTACAGGCATTATTTATTTCCTTTATTAACGGGCATTAAGATATCCTCTATATGTGAAGTATTTGTCTATTGAATCTTACGTTCTGATGGTGGAAGTTCTGTATTTGAAATATCTGCAATATCTCTAGCTGCAGCATATCTATTTTGTCTTTGAATCTCTTCTATTGTAGGTGCATTTGAAACTCCGACAATGCCGAGTCTTCTAAGTACGTCTATGGTAGAATCACTAGTTGTTAGTTTCATATCTGGCGACTCAGATTCTTTTGAGTCCATTGCACTTAGAAGAGAAGCATTATCGGTAAGCATTCTTTGAATACCACCAGTCATTAGGGCTGTGCGGATCAAGCTCCAGTTTCTTATGGATGTATCATCATCTTTTACAATACGCCATTGCCGGCCATTATATTTTTCAACGCCACTCTTTTCTTCTCCTTCGGGAACTGGTTCAGTAGCTACAAAGATATCAAAGTAACTTCCAGCTGGTGTATTTTTAACATACCACATTAACCTTGGATCGATATATGTTCCAAGATCAGATCCATCTTGTATATTCATTCCGAAAACAGCACCAGCAAGCCCTTGGATATATGGGTTAGAGTTTTGAACACCTTTTGTTAAACCCTGCCGTACTGTATTTAACATGCTGCTTGATTCTGTTCCATTAGGATTCTTAGCGGCGACATAAGCAAGTGGAATGGACAGAAGATCAACAAGATCTGCAACCGCCTGAACCTGTGGAATAGCTGGACCATATAGCGCATATCTTCTTTGATTTTCTTTATCTTCTACTAGATGCAAGAACGCTTTAGATTCAGAGTACTTGTCCATGACGTAAAGATAGTCTTTATGATCTTGGTAAGGATCCTCATTTGAGCTCTTGTTATATGCAGCAGTATCTGTCATAACTGATGCTGCATATGACCAACCACGCCTTTGATTGAATGCTGCTTTTAAAGCTCTTGGGTCGTTTAGAAAAGAAACCAACAGAGATCTCCAGTTATTTCTACGGAAAGACCAGAACCAGACAGTCTTAGAAATAAGAGATCTTTCTCCGTCTGTTAGGTTTCCATAATCAAACAAGGCTTCTCTTGCAAGCTTTGAAGCCTGTGGTAGTTGCTCTCCGGCAGCAAGTGCTCTCTTGAGAACTCCAACGCGATAATACTGATCACAAATGTTTGCAATAGTTGACCACATATTTACACCAGATGTGTTTACAAAGTTTCTTAAAATAAACTTCTTTGCGGC
>Ga0073913_10000096_pt1 | contig 15214 bp, 30 predicted proteins | sample GWRWT4_25Nov14_FD_70188 | JGI IMG/M metagenome (GOLD analysis project Ga0073913, IMG submission 70188) | Sand microcosm microbial communities from a hyporheic zone in Columbia River, Washington, USA - GW-RW T4_25-Nov-14 | ecosystem: Engineered > Artificial ecosystem > Sand microcosm >...
TCTTCAGATATGGCATCGGTTGCTCTTACACAAACCCACGCCATAGCTGTAACAGATATCGCTGTCTCCAGCGGAGTTGATGGTGTAGGTGTTGAGCAGATACACGCGCTGGCACTTGCTCCTGTAGCCGCCGCGGCGGACCTTACATCAATCACGCTTAATCAAACTCACTATCTAGTTGTGCCGAGTGTTACGGCGGCGGCAGATATGGCATCGGTCGCGCTGGAACAGATACACGTTCCGGCCGTCGGTGACGCCGTGGCGGACGCGGTCATGGACGGCGTCGCTATTAGCCAGAGCGCGGTACATAACCTGGTGGTGGCCGACATGAGCTCCGCCGCGGATACGCAAGGCGTGGCGCTGGCGCAGACCAGCAGCATGTCGGTGCTGGATGTCGCCGCGCAGGCTGATATGACGGGCATCACTGTCGAACAGATGCACTCATTGTCGGCCGATGCTGTCGCGGCATCCGCCGCAATAGATGGCGTGGGCATCGATCAGGGCGCGCAGCACAATCTCACAATCGAGCAATCGGCCGCATTGGCGGACATGCCGCCGGTGGTGATTACGCAAACGCACAGTCTTATCGCCAACGCGGCGGCGGCGGATGTGGCGATGCAAGGCGTCGCGCTCGTGCAAACACATGAGATCGCGGTCGCCGATGTTTCTGCGGCGGCCTCCGTGCCGGGTGTCGCCGTAGACCAGAGCGCCGCGCACAATATCGTGCTTGCCGATATTGCCGCTGCCGCGGCGATAGATAGCGTGGCCCTGACTCAGCAGCACTCGCTCACGCTGGCGGAGATGATGTCTGACGCCACGATAGAGGCTCTCGTGATCGCGCAGACGCACAACCTCACGGCTCTGCCAGCCTACGCGGATGCATCTATGCCCGCAGTCAGCGTGTTTGATCTCGCGCTGGGTAACGTCATCTATACCGATTTGCTGTCCGTCACCACGCAACACCGATTAGTCACCAAGACAACAAGCCGCATTCTGCGGCCCATTTAGGAGGGTCATCATGTCCGGAAAAAGTTATCACAACGATGTCATGGATAAAGGGCTGGAGCAGATCAGCAACAACGCCAACTGGGGCGGCGGTGTCCTGAAAATGACGGTATGCGCGGGCAAACCCACCACCGCATCCGAGGCCAGTACGTTGTACCCGACAGGCAAACGCGTCAGCGATGAGATTAACATCGCTTCTGGTGACGTGAGTCTTGGCAATCGATCCGGCGGCGGCCGCGAAGTAACGGTGGCCGCGAAGAGCGGCACCGTCGGCGTGAGCGTGCCGGCGCTGAGCAACGGCACCGCGACCGCTGGCAGCACTACGACGCTCACAGACTCGAGCAAGAGCTGGACGACGAATGCCTATGCAGGCAAGGTTGCGCGCATCACCGGCGGCACCGGCGCCGGACAAGTGGGTTACATCGCATCCAACACCGCCACCGTACTCACATTCAGCAACACCCTCGCCACCGCGCTGGATGCCACCTCGGTGTATGAGGTGCGCGAGGATCTGCACATCGCGTTTTACGACGGCGGCACGCCGCGGCTGCTGGTGGTGAACGAAGAGACCGGCGATCAGGTTCTCACCGTGTCCAACACCATCAACGTGCCTCAACAGAAGATCGGGTTTGCGGCGCCAGTGTAAGATGGATAGGCAAAAACGATGCAATCCAATCCTTGCATGACGGAGAATGAAATATGACCGGTGCCACCGCCGCCATCGAACGCGCCTATCCCACGCGCGACAACGAGATCGCGTTCCAGCTGCTGGCCGACGGAGTGGCGATTGATGGCGCCGCCGTTACCCGCACCATGCTGAGGCTCATACCGGAGGCCGGTGGCATTACGCTGGAGGTTGATAGTGATGTTATGCCGGGTGTGTTTGATTGGTCGCGCGGCACAGGCATCGTTGAGATCACCTTGCGCGCCGCGCCGGATGTACCTGCCGGCCGTTACACCGCCCGCCTAGTGGTGTACGATGCGGACCACACGAATGGGCTGGTGTGGGGTAGGGCATTCACACTCATCTACGATTTGGCGTAATCATCAGACAATCAGGCCGGCTTTTTTCCATTCATTCCGCTCGATGGAGCGCACCGCAAACGCGGGTTCTGCCGGCGGCACGCAGACGGTGATCACCACCCAGCCAGGCGGGCAGCCGACCGTTGCACGATGCTCGCGCTCGATGCGCGCGACCGCTCGATGCACCGCTTGTTTTTGCAATCCGGCCTCGTTACCTGCCTCGGTGATGCCCAGCCCATCGACCAGCACCCGCCGCGCCGCGGAGCATGATCGACCATCGCGGAATTGGCGGTTACAGCGCGCGGCGTAAATATCGAATTGTTCGGGGGTCATGTCACTGGTCTCACGGTGGCCGGCAGATCGCCGATGTTTTCGACGTTGACGGGGATCGGCGGCAGCCATTTCAGCATCCGCTCGGCGCGACCTTCGCCGTGCCTGAACGTGTGCCAATGCGCACGGCGAATATGCGCTCTTGGTCGTGCACGGCCGGTAGCGGGATCGATCTCTTGTTGCTCGGTCTCCGCCGCGTGATATGCACGGCACGGCGCAGCGCAGCGCCGAGGCGCACGCCAACATCCCAGGTGGTGGGTTTGTCGGCGGGGAACATGCGCCAGCCGGCCTTCGTGCGTTTCGGGCGCGGGTGTTCGGGCCGGCGGCTGCCGTCGCCGATCTCGGCATTGGCGGTGCACACGTAGAGCAGTAGCGACATGAGCGGCTCCAGCTCACGCACCATCATTGCCGGCGCGCCCGGATGCTCGGCGATTTTCGCCGCGTCGCGGCTGTTGCCCGCGATGACAGCTTGCCGCTGAGCCTCGGCAACAGCCCGCGCCATCGCCTCCGCCAACGGCCACGCGCCGAGGTGGAGCGGCAGCCCTATCAGCGAGTTGTCGCTATCCAGCACCAGGCGCAATTCGGTGCGCCCGGTGTTAGCATCCCATTCGAGGTGCGCGAAAAAACCGTGCAGGGTATTTCCCTCGCCCAGCTCGCGGCCTGGCGTCTCGATGTACACGCACCACTCGGGCAGGTGATAGAGCACATCGCACGGGATGTCACCGGCGAGCGGGGTATCAACGAGCGCGGCGTACAGCGTGGGATCGTATCGATAAATGCCCTGCGTCACGCGCCACGCGGCGAGGGCGCCGAGACGCGACACGTCGCCGGCCAGGGCCGGCGTGAGGCGTTGCAGGCCGGCATCGGCGCTGATAATAGCGTAGGACGCGGACAGCGGCAGGAAACACCAGTCCGGCCACTGCGGCACGGATTTGCCGCGCGCCGCGCGGAACTCGTCCACCTGGCGCCACGCGGCGGGATAGAGTTTGCCCGCAGCCGCGAGGTGGTCCCGCGGCCGGCAGGGGCGTTTATTGAGGTTGGGGTGGTTGACCATAATTATCAGCAGCAATCAGCAATATCGTCGCCGATTTGCCGCGCGAGGCGCGCGACGGCGGCGGCATCCGTGACGATAAACGGCCTCGGCTCGCAGAGCTGGTAGCAGCTGCACATCACACTCCACACTTCATCCTTCGCATGCGTGGCCCAGTCCAGCGCGGCCCGCAGCGCAACGTTGGCCGCAGCCTCGTCATCCAGCTCGCCTGGCGAGTGATAGAGTGGGTCGAACAATTCGACCAGTTGCCCATTAACGAATCGGGCCAACTTGCGGCCCGCGCCTCTATACACGTCCTTCTCTTTCTCGTTGAGGTCGATAACTTCACAAACCGATGCTTGTTTGATGCGGTCTTTCACGTTCATCTGGGTTCTCCTCAGCAGTCGGTAAATGGCCACGCCGAAGCGGGGCAGGTAACGGGGCCGGTTCCCCTCCCGCTGTCTGCGGCTTGATATTCAATCTCTTATTCGGTTACTTCGCTATAAATCACAAATCCCGTCAGGTAAGGCAGGCCGCGCGGGATGCCGTAGTCGCGGGATGTCACTCGGCCAATCGTCCAGCTCATCCAGCGCTGGGTAGCAGCGTTGATCGCGTCTAGCAGGGTCCGCCCCTGTTGCAGCCCGTTTTGCACTTCGTCAGCGAAATGGCGACCGTGGCTGCTGTCGAGGAAGATCCGCACCGATTCGAGGGGCTGGTCCGTGGCGTCCGAGATGGCGCTCATCGCCAGGGGCCATGCGGCGTCAGCCTTCTCGTTGAGCGTGCCCCAAAAGCCCCAGGCTTCGTTCTGTGTGGCAGGCATCTGGTTCGTGGTGTTCATCTTGGGCCCCTTATTGTGTTGCTACCGTAGGAACATTAAACCATATCTCACTTCCGGCGTCAACACTTTTCGTATATAGTTTATTCCACAAAAAAGGCGTCGAATACATTGCAAGTCGTCGAAATTCATGAGTAATATCGCGGAATTCATCCTGGCGTAACGTTGGGAGTAGATCACTCGCTTTGCCGGCCACCGGGGACCGGCCTTTCGGCCGGCCGGTGTGCCTTAGTTCCACATGTTGAGTTCGATGTCGGCTTGTTTGTCCGCCTTGATCTTGGCCAGCACCTCGGGGTGAGCCTCGTCGAACTCGGCCAGCGCCTTGCGGGCGGCGGCCTCGTCGGCGTCGTAGTCATGGCCGCCCTTGCGCATCACACCCGTTTCCGACGCGCGCTCGATGCGGTTGACGTAGGCCTCATGCGCGGCGTCGAGAATATAGCCGATCTCCTCGGCGAGCCGGGTGCGCTGATCAATGAGGCGCTGCATTTGCACTTCCGGGCGGGCGCTGATCTCGGCGTTGAGGGCGTCGAGCTCCGCCATCACTTCGGCGAGGCGCTCGGCGGTGAGCCCGACACCGCCGACGGCGGCAACGGTGCCGGCCGGGGCACCCTTGGGCACGGGGGAGGGCAGGTCAGTGCTGCCGCTGTACTTGCCGTTGATCTGGCTCTCGACGATAGCTTTGTTGAGGTGCTCGCGGATCACGAGGGTGATGATGGTTTTTCCATCGCGTGCGGTGTATTCGATTTTTTTCATGTCATATCTCCTTCTGAGATTTCTGCCTACTGGTTCCCGAGGCGCGGTAGCTAGATAATCGATCTAGCATGGGTTAATCATAGGTAACAGTTTATTACCTGTCAACGGTTTTAGTAAACTGTTTTAAATAAAGATTGAGAATTATTTAAGTTATTGTTTTTAAATGATTGCAATTTATAGGGGCGGTAAATATAATGCGCTACGCTATGCGGTAACGGTGCTTTTTAATACTGTAGCGCCCCCCCGCTACCACATTTAGCAGCATGCCTCCGCCATAGGCGGGCAGTTCGGCCCATAAATCCTCGCCCTCTTTAATCACCGTCACCTCCCCGATCAATTCGCGAAGCGCGTCTCGCGCTTTGTCTGGCTCATTCGCGAGCGCGGCAGGCAGGTCAGCAAGTTTGGCCCTGTACCTATCCATCAATCCGGGGATGATCTCGGCTGTAGGGGCAGCCTGGTAGGTCGATAATTCGGCGGTGAGGTTGGTACGCTCCGCTTCGGCGCTTTTGAGGCGGGCGAGGATGGCCTCGCTCCAGGGGGCGGCCACGATGGCGTCGGTCAATCGGTTAATCTCCCCATTGAGTTCGGCCAGGCGCTTCCTGGCCACGGTGCTGCGGCTGCCAGCGGTGCCGGCGTGTTCACGGGCCAGGCGCGCCACCTCGGCCCGCAGGGCGGCGATTGAGTCCTCACCCAGCAGATGCTCTCGGGTGATCTCCAATAGGCGTGGTTCGAGCACGCGGCGATGGACGCGCATGCCTGGGCAAACGGTGGGGCCTCGGTCTTTGTGGCGGCCGCAGGCGTAGGCGCGCACGTCGGCGACGATGAGCGGTCCGCCGCAGTGGCCGCAGCGCAGCAGGCCGCTCCAGGGTGAGCGGACGGGACGGCCCTTGCCGCGCGCGCTGGGGCCGCGCAGCCGGGATTGGACGGCGCGCCATAGATCATCCTCAATGATGCGCAACTCTGGCAGATCCAGGGTTTGCCATTCGGTTTCGTCGCGCTCTATGCGGGCGCGCTTGCCGGTGTCGGGGTCTTTCACCCACCGGCTTTTGTTCCAGATGTAACGGCCGGCATAGATGGGGTTGCGCAGAATGCCGGTCTGGTATTTGGCGTGGCCGTGGACAGCGGAGAGTGCCCATGTGCCGCCGCGCGGTGAGGGGATACGCCGGGTGTTGAGTTGGTGGGCGATGGCGCGGGCCGACATGCCACCGGAAAATTGCTGGAAGATCCACAGCACCCAGGGCGCCTGGTCGGGGTGGGGTTCCAGGCGGTGGCCGCCGGGTGCGTCGATGCTGCGGTATCCGTAGGGCAGGCCGCCGGCGAACAGGCCGCGCGACACTTGGCCACTGAGGCCTCGATGGGTTTTTTTGGCGAGGTCGCGGAGGTATTGCTGGTTCATTCCGCCTTTGATGATGCGCTCCAGTTCGCGGCCCTCGCGCGCGGAGTCGTAGCCGTCGAACAAACCGATGATGCGCACGCCGCGGCGCTCGATCTCGCGCACCGTGCGCTCCTGATCTACGATGTCCCGCCAGCATCGGTCGAGTGATTCGATGATTAGCACGTCGATTTGCCCGGCGCGAATCGCCATCATGAGCGCACGGCCGCCCGCACGCAGCAGGGTGGGTGTACCGGCGGAGATTTCGCTGTCGCTGAATTTCAGCGGCGCGGGCCAGCCCTCGCGCTCGATACGGATGAGGCCCACGCGGAATTGATCATCGATTGATGTCTCGCGCTGGTTGTCCGAGCTATAGCGGGCGTAGATAGAGGGTGTCAACATATCAGCTCCATTCTGATCAACCACGCGTCATAAATAGCTCAGCACGTGGCGCATAAATTACTATCATGGTGTGATTGCTGTAGTAGTTATACACCATTTTTGGTGTCTAATTCACGTTGTGCGTCACCTCGCGCGAAGCTGTCACGACATCCGATGTACCGCCGTTCGCAACTTTTGCGTACTCCAAGATCATGTGGTGCAGTGAGTCGGCGGCAGACATCGGCTTGCCCGCGTCATCCATTAGCGCGCCCTCAAAGCTTCGCCGCCCGCAGTTGTTCAAAATCATGCCTATCAAGTTAATTTTCATTTCCATCTCCAAAAATGACGCACAACCCTACAATCCAGCGGGACTGCCGCGATAAAGCCGCGTCAGCCCCTGATTTCCACGTTGGGCGTCACTTAATTGCTGCGTTCAATTCGATAAGCTTTTCGCGCAGCCTCTTGCACGCGCCAGCGTTCAGGACGCATTGGGCGGATGGGTAAAAATGCCAATAGTCCTCGTCCTCGCCACCCCGTCGAAAATGACCAAACGTGACGTCTTCGACCAGATTGCCCCTCTCCTTTATCAAAATTCTGCGTTAGGAGCCTCAGTCAATCTCCACGAATCCACGTATCGGATACGGCTCACGTGATCCCGCCCCGCCCAATTACGTTCTCCGAAAACGCGAATTTTTATCTTTCCGTTTTTCGTTTTTCCCAACACCACGCAGCGCATCTTGTAATACGTCGTCGAACTGCCTATACAGTGAGAACATAGAAGCAAGTGGGTGGCGGCGTCTAACCCTGAGCTCAAGGGCGGACAGGCCGCTGCGTGGTTCGTTTCTTGTGTGTTCATGCCCTCAGTCCTCGTTCGTAGTGTTCATTGTTATCCATCAGAACGGGATATGATCCACGCTGTCATCGTGCTTAAATCTGCGACCGCATTCAGGGCATCGTTTCGGCCACAATCGCCGCACGTTCCACCGACTGCAAAAATGTTTGAAACGCGCATGCCGCGTATCCCCAACCAGGTCGCCATAGCTAACGACATCATCGCATCGCATGCAGCTTAGATGGTCTGGCGGAGACGGGTCTTGTGGGTGTCCGGCGCATCCATCCCACCAGCAACGCAGACGGCTAACCCGTAGGTCGATCCGACGTATGAAACGTTGCCATGTTTCCTGTAAGCTATTCATGCGCGGCTCACCTCTGCGTTAGGCGGTATCAGGTCCGGTCTGTATGACCGGGCAAAATCTGTGTCCAGCATTGCTACAAGAAGCTTGCCGGTGCGGGCGTTATGATCGCTGTCTCATGCGCCATGTGCGGCCTTCACCAGCGCGCGTAGACGCGTTATCTCCGCATCCGCCGCCCGCAGCATAGGCGCGGCGCTCTCCATCATCACGCGCGCGAAATGCACTTGGCCGTTTTCATTGGTCGGGAAACATTCCTGCGCATAGGTTTCTAGCATCTTGGCCGTCTGGGTCAGTTCGTCTAACATTCGCTGTTACTCCTTTCGTCGTTCGCAGTTTGCGGGCCGGTTAGCTCCACGTTATACCGCTACCATGTAGTTGCCTTTGCCGCCGCAATTCGAGCATAGCAACCAATTCAGGTTATCGCTCATCGGGTCGCGTCCCGTGCCTCGGCAGCAATCGCACACGGCCGGGTATTCAGTCACGCCGTCCGTGAGCAGTTTGGCCAGAACATGTTCGCTTACTTGCTTGTCCAATTCGTGGTATTTGTTCTCTTTCATGGTCACCTCGCGGTATAACTGCGTCGAATCTTCAGCGCGCCAGTTACGTTCATTGCTTATATTTCATTGTGCCAGCAGTTTGTCCGCTGAAATGCTCAGCGACTATCTGCGCGGCAATCAGTTTGATGAGCGCCGTCGCATCACCCGCGGGTTTTACTGGCTGGGTTGTGGCTGGGCGACTGTTAGCATTGCTGGTCATGGTTTCACCCTCCGCAAAAACCGGCGATGGAATTGCATGCTGGCGATGATGCCGAACGGGCCGCCTAACAGGAATGCGGCGATCTCGATGCCGGTGGCGTCTGGCGCGAGTTTGAACAACATGAGGTTGCCGAGTCCGATGCCGAATGAGGTGAAAAACGCCGCGCGGTAGTGGCCGCCGTTGACGTTGAGCGATTGCAGACCGAGGAAAAACACCAGGGCGAATGTGCTGGCGAAGAGGGTGAGGGCGGTCATTCTGGGCGCTCCTGCAATTCAGGCGTTGTCTTAGTCATGGTGAGACCCCGTTAACATATCCACCAACCAGAATTTATCGATTTTGCGAAAATCGATGGTGGCCACGTTGTTGATGATGAATGTGCGCACGTTGCGCGCGGTGATCTGGTACACGTCACCGCCCTGCGCGTCGCTGCGTTGTGTTCCGCGAAGCGTGGCGGTGAGTAAACCCTTGGTGATGTAGCGGGTGACGGTCTTGGAGTCCACGCCCATGGCGATGGCGAGGCGGTACGATGAATAAACATCCGCATCGGCGACGAATAGATTTAACCGCTTGCGCTTGGTGGCGATGGATACCTCGCTGCGCGAGTAACCCGCGCGCTTGAATATCTGCCGTAGGGACTGGGGCGTTTTGTGGTAATAACGCTCCAGCAGGGCGAGTTCAGGTTCTGTCCAGTCCGGTGATTTTCGTAGCGGCTGCACCACGTTGAGTGCCAGCGCGCGGCGCCGCACTTGGTGGAGCGCCATATTATGGCGTTTGCAGAATGCTTTTACTGAGCCCTTGCGGATGCCGTGCTGATAAAGATGGGTGATCGCTTGATCGATGAATGCCTGCTTGTCCATGATCACATATCCAGCATTAATAAATCGATGAGGTTGTGCAGATCATCTATGGTGCCGTCATTGTAGAGTCGGACGTCACCGGCCTTGAATTCGATACCCGCTTCGGAGATATGCGGCCGCACCTCATCTATCGCCTGGCGGTGGGTGTGCAATATACTGCCGCCTATTTCCCGCACCCACGCCGCCTCGTTTGTAAATCTAATATCAGTAATCACCAGTCCGAATGTGGTTCGTTTTTGTAAACGCTCTATGCGCCGCTCAGCAATGCGCAACCAGATATCATCGGCGACCAGCCGCCGGCCCCATTCTGTGCCCAGTGTTTGCATGAGTTCGCGCGGTGATTTGCCGAGCCAGCCGATGGGCTGTTCTTTTATGCCTGGCGCGAACGCTTTTGGCGAGATCCCTAGCATGGCGGACAGGCCGCGACGGATGGGGTCGGCGAGTGCGATGCGATGGAAGTCATGCGCCGCCTCGAGCCAATCCGCCACGGTGTCTTTGCCTGATCCGGCGGGGCCGGTGAGTCCGATGATCATGGCCGTTATTTAATTTGGCCGATGAACACTAGCGCGGCGGTGCCCCGGAAAAATCCTCGGATGAGGTTCTCGACTTCTTCCGCTAGGTCTTTTTCAATCAGCTCCAGGGCGACGATGCGGGCGCGGAATTGGGGCTTTCCTCCGGTGATCAGTGAGAGTCGCACGGGTATGTCACGCAGAGCCGTGCCGTGAACGACAGGGCAGCGCACAATGAAGTCGGACGGCAGCCGGCCGGCGCCACTCTTGGCTTCGATCTCCTCCATCGCGGTGCGCGCCGCGTTGAAATTGCCCTCGGTGTGGCTGGTGCTGGCCTTTTGGCTGATCTTTACTTTGCGAATGGCGTCCAGCGCGGCGGCGAGTGATATCTCCTGCTCACCGATGCGCGGCGTGATGATGGTGCCCCAGTCTTCGAGGTACTCGATGAGGTCTCGTTGCGTGAGGGCCTTGCCGACCAGGGCCGAAAGCGCGGTAAATTCCGGTGTGGTGGGTAGAGTGAGCTGGGCGGTGTGGTCGCCCCACTGCGGCTCGTCGTGCGACCCGTAGTCGATGATGGCGCGTGCGGCGCGGCCGTCCGGCGCGACGAAGATGGCGGTGCCCGCCGTGAGCATGTGGTGCTTGATATAGTCGCTGAATTCACCGATGCGGGTGGCCGAGAAGGCGCGGCGCATGCGCGCCGGAGTCGCCATGTATTTCTCGAGATCGACGACTTGCGCGCCCGCGGGCAGGGTAACGATCGGATGCAGGGTTATGATGTTGTCATCGAGGGTATGCGCGGTGTGTCCCAGTTCGACGATGCGGTCGATGGCGTCTTTGGTCAACATGGTATGGTCCCTCTATCGTTGGTGGTGGTTGTTGGTGTCGGTAGGTGTGGCCTGTTACGCCTCGCGGTGCGAGGTCTTGTCCGCCGGCTCTTGACGTTGCAGGAACATATCGGTTTGCGATCTCGGCACGATTGAGACCGCGCCGTCGCCTGCGACGTAGAGTGCGGTGATGCTGGTGTATTTCTCGGTAGCTTTGCCGCGGCGGGTGGGTTTGTCGTAGCCGACCGAATGTCTCACCTCGATCTGATGGCTGTCGCCGATGCGGACCATCACGAATTCGACCGTGACTTTGCCTTGCTTTTTTTTGTCGCCGTTCATTACGGTGGCGATGGCGGTATCGCTGATTGCTTTCGAGAGTTGTTGCAAGAACAGGCCGGCGTCGAGGTCGGCCAGGGTTTCGGCGGCATCATAGGTTTCCTTGTTCATCGTTATCTCCGGTTTGTTGTCGCCGTTCTCTAGGGTGTCCGGCCAACCCGTCAGTTTGTCGATCCGCGTTAGGCGAACTTGCGATCATCCGCGAACTCGTGTCGGGTTCGGCGGCGGTAGCCACGTTATGGGTGTTTCCGCCACGGGCCGTCGATGATGCGACGCAATTGTTGTTCGGCGTGTGCTATTTTTTTTATATGTGGCGCGCTTCGCCGCGCCGCTTTTTTCTGCGCATTTGTTTTGGCTGAATAACATGTTTTACATTCGCGGCGAATTCCTCCAAGGCCGTTTTTATAAAAACAACATGGCGGTTTTGTTTCGCCGCAACCTACGCAGACGCGACGTTCCGGGTGGGACTCGGCGTTCATGCGCTCCATCTCGTGCGATAGGTGATGATGTCTCGCGCCGTGCTTATACCGCAGCCGAAGATTTTGGCGAGCCGGCGATAGCCAACGCCGTTATCGTTACATTCACGCATTTTGCAGACCTCGGCATCGTTGAGCACCGCTCGGTGATGATGCTCGCCGATGCGATGCCCGGTATGGTTGCGGTCGATTCTTTTTGTTTTCATCGCGCCACCGCTCATAGTTCAAGTGCGATGGAGAGGATGATGCCGAGGATGCAGCCGCCGAGGGTGGCGAGTACCAGCAGGGGCAACAGGATGTTGTCGGGCTGAATGGGACGACGGCGGGTGGTGTAATGCGTCATGCGTGCTCTCCTGGTTGTGGGGCCTTCTGCCCGCAATAGGGGCAACAGGTGCTGCCGATAAAACCCACGGTGATGCCGCTCACGCCTGGGCAGGCGTGTGACCAATGCGGGGGGCGCTTCGCGCTGCGCATGATGCGGGTGAAGTCGCGCAGGAATTGCGCCCTGGCGCTGTTGTGGCCGGTGCGGGATGATCCGCGTATCGTATTGGGCTGGCCGCGCTCGATCAGGCGCCTGCTTATCCAGGCGCGGGCCTGCGCCACGGCGGTGGGAAAGTGGATGATATGGCTCATGGCGCATCGCTCCGCCGCGGTATCCTGGTGATTGATACGTTGGATGCGGCTGGTGCATCATGCGCATCACGATAGGGGCCGATCTCGCGGCCGCCACGGACGATGAAATAGTGGCCGGTGAGATCCGGGCGCTGGCGATGCCAGACGTGGGCGACTCGACCACTCCTGTAGATTGAGCGCGTCATGCTGTCGTTTCCTTTTTGGTGTCTGGCGCGTGGCCGAACTTGGCGCGCATGGCTTGTTCAACGTCGCTCGCGTTCTGGGCATAGCGCTCGGATTGAATACGGTGTGTTTCGGCCATGGATTGCAGGTAGCGCAGGAGATGCCAGCAGCCGCGCGCGCAGTTGCAAAAAATGCTTTGGTCCAGGTCGAGGTATCCGGTGTCCGCGCACCGCGAGCAACCGTGTTTGGCAGGTCTATTCTGTTTCATGCCGCACCGCCAATTGCGCAGCCCGCGCAGGTGCAGTTATCCACGCCGACACAGTGCCAGCCCTCTTCGTGGTGGACTTGTCGCCACTCAAACGCGTTGAGAGCACTGCTCATCCATATGCCGTGCGCGGTTGTCTCCGTGTCGTAGGGGCTGGCGGGCGGCTTTGGCCATGAGCGCCAGCCGGCCAAGGCGCCAGCCTCCTCCCACTGTATCTCTTGCGCTTCCCTGTCCTCTCGACTGTCTGAGTGCGGGTAAGCATGCTCGACATATTGTTTTGCATGTCGGTGCGCCTGCTCGCTACGTTCTTCGTCAGGGGTGAGGCCGTCAACTGCGATCGCGCTCATGCCGCACCGCCTTCCATCGGCCGCGCCTGGGCCAATACGCGCCCGAGGCCGTCGACGACGATGCCGCCGCAGTGGGGTCCACCGGACATTAACGCCTCGATGGCATCATCGATCTCCCATATCTCATCCTGCCAGCCGTGTGCCCAGCAGTGGTGCTCGGCGGTGGCGGGATCGTACGGGTTGAGGTGCTCGCCCATGCGCGCGGCGTGACTGCCCGATGCGTATATTTCGAGCATACGGTCGGCGATATTCATCGTTTCCCAGCCTGCTGGCGAGTATCGCGCCGGCGCAGCCAGGGCTCGACGATGTAGTCGGCCACCGCGGCCATGACGACGCACGCGGCGAGGATTGGTAAAAGCAGGGTGATATACACTACGATGATCTCGCTGGCACTCATGCTGGCCACCAGCCGAAATAGTCAAGAGCAACTTGCGTGAGGACACCGAGGATGACCCCCACCCAAAAAAACCAAAGTTCATCTTGATCGGGGTTGATACCGACATTCATGCGGCGTGCTCCTGGGTGGAGGAGATCCATGAGAATCGGGTGCCCTCGGTCATGGCGGCGAGGGCGGCGGCGCACCAGAGCGCCACGGCGCGCATATCCTGGATGACGGCGTGGGCACAATAATGGTGCCATTGATCCCGCATCCAGGTGGGTGCGCCGTTCATCCAGGCTGGGGGCGTTGCTGCGCTATTGATGCGTAATATCATGTACATGTCTCCATCGTGGTGGCCCAGGCCCGCCACCTGGATGCCCGTGGGCTAAACCGGCGGCCCCACAATTGCCCGGTGAGTCTCCCGTTTGGGCTGGCGGGCGGCGGCTCGGCTCTCGTCCCGGTCAGCGGCGGTGTGGGTGGCGTTGATGGATAGTAAACCACGATTTACTACAATGGTCAACTAAGATTTACCGCCTAGTTAAAACTATTGCCCAGTTCAGCGAGGGAGCTTATGAAAATTAGAATTGTCGCCGTTTTATTGATGAGCTTGGTCTCTGAGCTTGTTTCGGCTCAAGTATTTAGATGTAATGTCGATGGCCGCATGGTGTATAGCGATCAACCCTGCGGCTCAAAACCGGACGTGGTACGCATTGCCCCCGCTTCATCTGCGCCACCGGCCGTGGTCATTCAATCCGATCTGTTGAGGCAGGCGGATGAGCGCGCTGCGCGCGAGGCCGTCAGGCGGAAAGAGGCGCTGGAAGAAGGCGAGAGAAGGCGGCAGGCGCAAAAGCTGAGGGATGAAATGGAGGAGGCCTCGCGGGAAAAGAGTGTCACGCTAGGAATGGATGAACAACTGGTGAAAGGCGCCTGGGGCGAGCCGGACCGCATCAATAAAAGCATCGACGGCCGCGGCGCATGGGAGCAATGGATTTATGAGAGAGGGCGGCACAAAAAACAGTATGTGCATTTTTTAAACGGCAAAGTGGTGTCAGCACAATAGTGAGGGTGTCGTGAAAAAATGGATTTTATTAGGATTGGTCGTAGTGATTGCGGCAACGGTTATGATGGAAGGGGAGGTGGATGGTACCGTTTTCATTGCGACCAAAAGCGGTCAGATCATGAGACTGGGTGCGGTGGAGGTCATGGCCTATGAAGAAGCGCCGTTCCTGGCCCATCTCAGGGAAAAAAGAGTGAGCTTTCTCGCGGAGTGCCCCACCGAGGATGAATTCAACGGCGCGCTTAAGAAAAGGGATTTGGAAAACTATGAAAAATTAAGGAACGCCATGGATTTTTGCTTGAGCGTTCCGTTTTACACTGACGGCATGCCGGCGCCATTGGTCAGCGTGACCACTGACGCTGATGGGCGATATAAAATATCGGTGCCGCGACACAAATCACTGCTGATGGTGGCAACAACAAGTCGTGTGGTGGGGTTGCGCGAAGAGCACTATCTGTGGGTGGCGCCGATTGATCTCGGGCTTGGTTACTCGCAAAAAGTGGATATGGATAATCACAACATGCGGCCGCGCGCCGCCCCTGAACATATGTTCCCGGAATGGTTCGGCCTTTGAGAAAAAAGCCCGCGTAAGCGGGCGAATGGTGGATGCGTTAATTTCTTAGTCTGATGATCAGCCGCGCCAGCCCTTGCGTGATGGCGTGGTGATGATTGTGAATATTTCCCGTGCCCC
>Ga0073913_10000097_pt1 | contig 15213 bp, 18 predicted proteins | sample GWRWT4_25Nov14_FD_70188 | JGI IMG/M metagenome (GOLD analysis project Ga0073913, IMG submission 70188) | Sand microcosm microbial communities from a hyporheic zone in Columbia River, Washington, USA - GW-RW T4_25-Nov-14 | ecosystem: Engineered > Artificial ecosystem > Sand microcosm >...
CTGTACACCCGCAGCAAGATGGCGATCAGGCCGGAGACGATGGCGGAATCACTGATGGCGTCAAAATGCAGCCGGTTGGCGTCGCCTGACGCCCGCAGCCAGACCTGGCTCTGGCAGCCGTGCACGCGGTTGGCGCCGGTACGCCATTCTTCCTTGAATTCCGGTAACTTGCGCCCCAGATCAATGAGGTACTGATAGCGATCCATCCAGTCGTCGAAAAACTGGAACTCGCCGATCAGGTCTGTCTGGGCGTCCGCAATGGTTTGCACGGTTAACTTCATCTCGCAGTGGTTGCCGGGAAAATCTTATCACAATAAAGTCCCTGTTAAGGCAAGATTGCACATACTGGCCCAAGCAGGTAGACTATCCCTGTAATATAGGTATTCCCTGCCCCGGTATTGATGGCGGTAACGCCCGCGAACAGAACAAAGAGTATGCAGCGGCTCATCCCAATGGGCTTAATATGGACAAATCCCCGTTATCCAGCCAGCACCGCGCCGGGGTTATCAAGCTAGAGAGTGAAATTTTGACAATGGATGCCATCACCAATGAGGCCGGCCAGGTCAGTGTTTTTGAAGACAGGGCCAAACAACGCATCGCTGATCGCCGCCCCACAAAGGCCGAGGCCGAGGCCGCCGTTCGCACCCTGATCAGTTGGGCTGGAGATAATCCCAACCGTGAGGGCCTGCTGGATACGCCCGCGCGCGTTGTCCGGTCCTATGCGGAATTTTTTTCCGGCTATGCCGAGGATCCCAACGAGATCCTGTCGCGCACCTTCGAAGAGGTCGAGGGCTATGATGACTGGATCATGCTGCGCGACATCCGGCTTGAATCGCATTGTGAACATCATATGCTGCCCATCATTGGCGTGGCGCATATTGCCTATATTCCGGAAGGGCGCGTGGTCGGCATCAGCAAGCTGGCGCGGGTAGTGGAGGTGTTTGCAAAACGCCTGCAGACCCAGGAAACCCTGACGGCGCAAATCGCCAGCGCCATTCACGATGGCTTGCAGGCCGTGGGCGTTGCCGTGCTGATAGAAGCCCGCCATGAATGCATGACCACGCGCGGGGTGCACAAGCCGGACGTGGATATGATCACCAGCCGCATGACCGGCGCCTTCAAGACGGACCCGCGTCTGGAAGAACGTTTTTTGAATATGCTGCGCAAACGCGGATAAGGTAACGTTACGTTAAGCATAAACAGGCAGAATTTTACGATGGATAAGAACAACGAACTTCGCTTTGCACCACGCCGCACGATTGAGCAGGTCGAGGAAAGCGCAGAACTGGCCCCGAAATTCGATGAACGCGGCTTGATCCCCGTAGTCACCACGGACGCCGAAAGCGGCGAAGTGCTGATGCATGGCTATATGAACGCCGAAGCCTTCCGCCAGTCGGTGGCGCTGGGCGAAGCGGTATATTTCAGCCGCAGCCGTCAGGCCCTGTGGCACAAGGGCGCGACCAGCGGGCTGGTGCAGAAGATCATCGAAATCCGCATCGATGATGATCAGGATGCCGTATGGCTGCGCGTCAATGTGCAGGGCGGCGCCAGTTGCCATGTGGGGTATCGTTCGTGTTTTTACCGATCTGTTCCGATTGGCGCGAAGGGCGATGTGGAATTAAACTTTGAAGAAACCGAAAAAGTTTTCGATCCAAAAGCCATGTATGGGGATGCGCCAAATCCAACCCAGTTGTGAGCACAGTTCCGCAACATGAGTGATCTCATCCCCCGCCCCACCTGGTCCCGCAGACCTGCTACGATCGGCCTGGCGCTGGGTTCCGGTGTTGCCAGGGGATGGGCGCATATCGGGGTGCTGCGGGCGCTGGAACGCGAAGGTATTCAACCCGATATCATTTGCGGCACGTCCATCGGCGCGGTGGTCGGTGGGGGTTATGTCGCGGGCAAACTGGATGAGGTGGAAACATGGGCGCGCGCCATGACCCAGCGGCGCCTGTTCCGGTTTCTCGATTTTGGTGTTGGCGCTGGCGGGTTGCTGCACGGCAATAAATTGGCGGCTGAATTAAATAACGAACTTGGCGATCTGGAAATTCAGCATCTGGGCCGCCGCTTTGTCGCCGTCACCACGGAACTGGCGACGGGACATGAAATCTGGTTGCGCCAGGGACATATGGTCGAAGCCATGCGCGCCTCCTATGCCCTGCCCGGCATTTTTTCCCCTGTGAAGGTTGAGGGGCGCTGGCTGATTGATGGTGCGCTGGTCAATCCCGTTCCTGTCTCGACATGCCGTGCATTTGGCGCGCGGCTGGTGATTGCAGTTAATCTGAACGCAGACATATTTGGAATGGGGACGGTGCGCAAGGGCGACCGGCTGGAAAGCGATGAGGAACTGGAAGCAGAAAATGCCGATGCGCGATCTCTGCTTGCCGGTGCGCGCATGTCCCACAGGCTGGCGTTACGCCAATTGCTGGGCGCCACAAAGGGTACACCAGGACTGACCACGGTAATGTTCGGCGCCTTTAATATCGTGCAGGACCGTCTGGCGCGTTCACGCCTTGCAGGCGATCCGCCGGACGTACTTGTCAATCCGCAAGTGGCGCATATCGGGCTGCTGGATTTTCACCGTGCCGAGGAATCGATCAGGCTTGGCGAACTGGCCATGCGCGAGGCCATGCCGATGATCCAGGAGGCGCTTAACATCCTGAACTGAAGTCCGTTTTAAGGGGCGCTTTGCTCCACGCTGCGGCTTCCGGAATCCACTACGTTTGTGGGATCGATATTCGTACTGGCATGCCAGATGGTTTTGTCGACCGAGACATTACGTTCCCTTGACAATTCCCGCGCCAGATATAAAAACCGGTTTAGAAGCGAATGACAAAACTGTATTTTTGCCAGTTCCGCATTCCAGGCTGCATTGGGGAAGGGACAACTTTCAAATGAAATGACAATATCACGCGGCAGATCAAAGCGCCGTGTCATCGCTTCTGCAAGACGTTCAGCAATGCCCGATTCGCGCAGCCATTTATCAATTTTTTCGCCCTCCAGCGTGTTGTTACGCGCATATTGAACAGTCGTTATTCCGCGTTTCGTTCTGGGCCCATCTGTGGACTCCGGTGATAATTTCGTCAGCAGCCAATCCATGGCCCTTTTTGCCAGGGCATATTCTTCGTGGCACGATTCTGCACGGTCCGTGGGCAATTCAGCGGCCTGCACAATTTCGGCGCGGTTTGCTGGATCAGCGCCATAAACCAGACAGGCAATATTGTAATAGCGCTGAATTTCCAGCGAGTGTAAATCCCAATAGGCATTATCTATCTCTTCTTCCTGCACCAATTGCCATTCCAGCTTCCAGCCATCTGCGACCGCCTGCAGTTTTTCTATTTCGCTATGTTCACCCGCTTTCACAGGCAGCATCATCTGCGCCATGACGGCGATCGTGTCTGCTGCATCTTCCTCGCTGCCAAATACCGGCGGCTTCAACTCCCAGATGAGAACATGCGCAATTTCGTGCAGCAGGGTGAATTCCGTATTGGAAAGAATGAACAGACGCTCATATTGCTCCTGTGAATAATAGACAGAAGAATTAACGGCATCCTTCGCATTCAGCGGGACTGTTGACGCAACCAGAATCGCAGAAATAATGAAAGTGGAAATGGCGAAAAATCCGTCAGCACGCCGCCCAGACAGGTTGCGCGAACTTTTGAAAAACATAAAAATTCCCAGCACTAATCGCATTTCGTCCGGCCTTATGGCGTGTCCGTCACGTGCACCGTATCAAAGGGGGTATGACGTTGCGTTAACATGTGCTGTCAATTAAGTCACACCGGCAGAATATATTCGATGCCGGACTAACCCATCAGGGTTAATGGCCGCTAACCATTGCAGGCAAAAGTCGGCCGCTTTAATGCGCGCGACGCTTCAGCAATTCATAATTGCTGTTGTGCAGTTGCCCGAACATGGTGGCCACCTGGGGATGCTCCACGGGATCGCCCGATTCATCAGGCAGCAAGTTCTGCTCGGAGACATAAGCCTCGTAATAGGATTCCTCGTTCTCCGCCAGCAAATGGTAGAACGGCTGATCCTTGCGCGGCCTGATTTCAGCGGGAATGGATTGATACCATTGCTCGGTATTATTAAACACCGGATCAACGTCAAAAATCACGCCACGGAACGGAAAAATCCGGTGCCGGACGACCTGACCAATGCGAAACTTTGCCAACCGCGCCATCTTGATATCCTTTTTAACAGCCGCCGGGAGTGTAGCAAATATTACGAAAATGCACCACTGATCCGTCAACGACACGTCACCATGTAAGGATACGGGCCAGGAAAATAAAGGCCGCCCCCCTAAAACAAGGGTGCGGCCTAAATCGATGCTACTAGTGCTCTTTTTTCTCTGCTGCGCAGGGGTTTTCAGCTGCGCAGGGGTTTTCAGCTGCACAGGGATTTTCAGCAGCGCAAGGATTGGCTGCATCTTCTGCGGGGGCCTTTTCATGATCAGCTGCATAGGCCGGGAGGGCCGCTGCAGATACTGCCAGGGCCAGGCCGATGGCGGTCGCGGTAACGGTAAAGCTGCTCTTCTTCATGGTTCTTACCTTCCTTGGTTTATATGGCCGACACCCGGCCTCACTCTCCAACCGACTGGAAGCGGTTTTTTCCGCCTTTCCCCCCGATGGAAACTCTTGTTGCCCAAAATCTTTTACCCTTTATTCCTTTACAATCAATGGATAATCAGGGGTCGGATTAAGCGGGCAGGAATACGCATAATTTCCTGGCGTCAATTCAACGCTATAGTCACGGGTAACGCCTTCGGTTAATCCGCCGCCGGAGACATTTGGCTGTAACAGCCGCGCCAGACCGACACCGCGCAGCCAGAACCCAAGCTCATAGGGCACGTTCCTGTTGGTTACGCGAAAAATATATTTCCCGGGCTTTACCGTCAATGGTGTGGCTTTACTTAACCGGTCCTTGCCGGTTTTTTTATTGATCACTTCACAGTCGTTTTTCTTCTTTGTCTTGAAACCATGATCAATACCTGCCTCCGATTCCAAAAACTGGCATCCGGTCTGGGTCAGGGTGATAATTGTGGCGCCGGGCGCCTGCGCCACCGCCGCCCCTGACATCGCAAGCAGGGAGTAGCCGACGGCCACGCCAGTCCCTATAAGAGGCCTCCAGCCGGTCTGTGGCAAACATGTTTTCATAAACCTGGGTCTCTTTTACGCGAATCTCTATACTGCATCATGTCGAAGTTAACATCGGCGATCAATACGTCAATTAAAAGGCTAAATCAGGGTCTTTACATGATTTATTGTCGCTAAAAAACAGTACGGCATAGATTGCTTTTGGTTACACCCGCACAATATAATCTCAACAATCAGCATGGATTGAAGGCGGTCAGGCGCCTATGATGGGCCTGCTTCGGGCTCTCGGGCAAAAGATATGGAGATGAAAATGGCGGAACAGGCAAAACGCGCGGAAGCCACTTTTGGCGCTGGATGTTTTTGGGGTGTAGAGGCCACTTTTCGGCGGGTTCCGGGGGTCTTTGCCACAGCGGTCGGCTATCTTGGCGGCATTCTGGACAACCCCACCTATGAGGATGTGTGTAGTGGCCGCACCCAGCATGCCGAAGTGGTAAAGGTCGTGTACGATCCGCGCCGGGTCTCCTATGAGCAGTTGCTGAATATATTCTGGGAAAATCATGACCCGACGACACTGAACCGGCAGGGGCCGGATGTGGGCACGCAATATCGTTCAGGGGTTTATTATCATGATGAAACCCAGGCCGAAATCGCGCGCGCCGTGCTGAAAAAGCTGGAAGCGTCCGACCGTTTCAAACGGCCCATTGTCACCGAAATCTGCCCGGCCACCACCTTCTGGATGGCCGAGGATTATCACCAGCAATATCTCGAAAAGCGTGGCGCGGCGTCCTGCCATATCTAGAAAATGAAGGATCGCGATTATCCTGAGCGGCCATGGGTAGGGGTGGGGGTTGTTGTCTGGTCAGGGGATGCTGTGCTGTTGGTCCGCCGCGCCCAGGCCCCGCGCAAGGGACAATGGAGCATCCCGGGCGGCATGCAGGAAGTGGGCGAAACCGCAAAACAGGCCGGCATCCGCGAAGTGTTCGAGGAAACCGGGATTGAAATTGCGATTGACGGGCTTGTCGATGTGGTCGACCTGATCCTGCCCGATGCTGCGGGACGGGTGCAGACGCATTACACGCTGATCGATTTTCATGGCCATAGCGTGCGGGAGGAAGCAACGCCCAGCCCGGGCGATGATGCAGACGCCGCCCATTGGGTAAGGATCGATGCTTTGGATAAATATAAGCTTTGGCCCGAAACCCGGCGCGTGATTGATGCAAGCTGGGGATTGCGGAATGTCCGCGCGGAATAAGTTGAACATAAACATAAAACAGGAGGGGAAGACGCATGGCCTATAAGGGATTTGATCTAGGCGGCAAGGTCGCGCTGGTAACCGGCGGCAATGGCGGCATCGGCCTTGGCATGGCCCAGGCCATGGCCGAAGCGGGCGCCAATATTGTCATCTGGGGCACCAATACAGAAAAAAACGACGCCGCAAAGTCCGCGCTTGCCGGGCTTGGGGTAAAGGTGCTGACGTCAAAGGTAGACGTTTCCCAGGAGCAACAGGTCATTGACGCCTTTGGCCAGGCCGTCAAGGAAATGGGCCGCGTTGACACCGTGATCGCCAATGCGGGCATTGGCTTTGGCGCGCCCTCCTTCATGGAACTGAAAATCGAAACCTTCCGCAAGGTGATGAATGTCAATGTGGAAGGGGCGTTCTTCACCCTGCGGGAGGCCGCCCGGCACATGGTCGCCCGGGAAGGAGGCGGTTCCATGGTGGGGGTTGCCAGCCTTGCCGCTATCGAAGGCGCGGCGCGCAATCAGGCCTATGGGGCCAGCAAGGGGGCCCTGATTTCCATGATCAAGGGCATCTCGGTCGAGCTTGCCCGCTATGGCGTGCGGGCCAATGCGATTTTACCAGGCTGGATTGCCACCGACATGACCGAAGCTTCGCAGGCCTCACAGAAATTTAACGATAATGTCATTGGCCGGGTGCCAATCCGGCGCTGGGGCCAGCCGGAAGATTTTGCAGGCGTGGCCGTCTATCTGGCCAGCGACGCCTCGCGCTATCATACCGGCGATCAGTTCATCATAGACGGCGGTTACGCCATCTTCTGATGTTAAGCATTTGGCAATAAATTGCTGGCATAGTGCGCGAACGTCGAAGGGCCAGAAGAGTTTCCCGGTCCTTTCCTCGAAACGGCAAACCGCAGGAAACTGCGGGACGCAAAGCCACCGGCCTTACTTTTACCCCTGATTCAAGGGGTGGAAAATGGTAGCGGGGCTCCCGAAAGGAGTTATGTTATGACGTTTTCGCATTCATCTGGCGCCGCCCAGTCAGCGCCTTCATTCGAGACATTGCTGGAAACGCTTGATCACAAGCCGCCGCACCCTCTCGCGCATAATGATGACGCAGCTGATGCCAAACTTAGTTATCGCGCATCCCCTGATGGTTCGGTGACGATGGGCACAGACCCGCTATCGGGGCAGGTTGTGCTGATCGTGCAGAATGGCGGCCAATGCTGGGAAATTGCCCTGCCCCCCAAGATTGCACGGTTCGCAACTACGGAACCCCTGAACAGCCTTGCCGCCGCCAAACGAGTCGCAGAGGCCGCATTCGGCGCCTATCAGGCGAACTGCCCGGAATAGATTTCCAGAACATTTCCGCCATTTTCGGGAAACGCTGCTTGCCGCTTGGCAAGCGGCGTTAACTCAGCTAGTTTGCGCCCACTCGCGGCCAGAGCGGTTTTCCACTCCCCTTTTTCAAGGCAGGAACACAGCCTTCGCGATCACGGAGAGGTGCCAGAGTGGCCGATCGGGGCGGTCTCGAAAACCGTTGTGCGTGCGAGCGTACCGTGGGTTCGAATCCCACCCTCTCCGCCAACCCTTGTTGATATTAAAAGGTTTTTTCCGGGTTTTGGTTTTTGGTCTTACCGCCGGTCTTACTCGCTGACACGGATGCAGGCGGAAACGTCCTTTGTCACCTTGTGGCAATTTGCCCGGATGGCTGCTGCCTCGCGCTCAATGTCGCGTGGCTGCCTCAACCTTATCGGCCAGCGACCTGCAAGCATCATCAATAGCTTCCTCAAGCATCCGGTAGATTTTCTTTTCGTCTGTCTCACCGGCAAGGATCGCCGACACGCGGGCCGGGATCGCCTGCAACATATTGCGGGTAGTCCGGGCCGCCATGAACGCATCACTGCGAACCTGGTCGGCGTCAACCAGCAGGCCGCGCAACCGATCCCGTTCCAGCTCGGCCATTTCAGCGTTTGCCGCCTCCCTGCGCGCGCGGCTTGCGCTGTATCCCGGCACACCGGCGTCTGACAGTTCCCGGCGCGGCTTAACCGCCTCTGGCGGCGTCACGCCTTGGCTGTTCACACGCGCCGCAGTATTCGCCAGCCAGTCAGCGTCGGCCCCTCGCGGATCAATCAGGCCATCCGGCCCGGTGCTGATTCTGCCATCCCTAAGCGCCTTGGAAACCGCCCCCCGGCTCACGCCACGATGTCGGGCGTATTGCGATTTATTCATGCCATCACTCATTTGCTACCTTCCTTCCATGATGCATATTTACAAGATTGTATACTAGAAATTTATCGGGCCTTTGGCACTACCGTATGCCAAACCCCCGGAAGTACCTTCCCGCAGGGCGGCTCTGATCGGCATGCAGAACGCCTTCAGCCAATAAGCTGATCATGCGCTATAGCTCCCTTCATGCAGGCCCACGGCCTTGAGCGCCGCGACTGCGGCCTGACTGCGCTTCGCCCACCATGCGGCCCAGCACTCACCATGCAGCCAGACGTGGCCGCTACCCGCATCCCCGTAAGGCATCACCATCCGCCCCAGCAGGTCGCCGCGCTGGCACCATGCGCAGCTTCCCGGCTCGCTTGCCTCGAAGTTCCGGCTCAGCCACTCGCTCACGCAACAGCGCCACGCCTGTTGCTCTGCCTCATGGCGCGATAGCCCGCCGTCAAACTCCGCAACCGCCGACCGTTCATCAAAATACATTCGCCAATCCGCCGCACCCCATGGCGCGGTGTCATTCGCCGATTCTAAATCATGGGGGGCTGGCGACATGTGCGACACGGGAAGGGTTTCGGCGGCTTGTGTCGCCATTGTCGCACATGTCGCACGGGGGGTAGTATTTGAAAGGCGCTTTTCGCCTGCGTGGATATCGGCCAACGCCGCTTGCACGTCAAACCACATCGCCAGCCCCCCGCACGATGCGCCATGCTTCTTTGCGGGGCGCGCCGCGCACCACGGTTCCGGGATCAAGCGGGACAATCCAGCCGTGTTTTTCCAGAAGCCCCAGAGCGGATCGAGCCTTTGGACTTTCGCGCAGTGCCCGAATTGGCGCTAGGCGCAGCACGTCGCGCGTTAAGATTTCCGGATGTTGCCAATTTACCAGAAGCCATTTGCGCAAGGCTTCGGCGTTTGCGATTTCCGCAGACACCGTTGCCGAATCGGCCAGCCGTGACGCTTCGGAAAGGTAGAATTGCGCCAGCTTAATCCCGTTTGCCATCGCGGCAGGGGCCACCTCGGATGCGTTCAAATCCCCCCATAATGTGAGGACGCCAGCAATTCGGCATGCCTGCTCCGCCGCTTTGGACGCATACCCCGTGACGTGCGCCAGATCGCCGCCGGCGGCTTGTGCTGCTTCGATTGCATCGGAAAACTTCACAAGAAGCGCCCAAGCTCCAGGCGATAGCGCCAGCACACGGGGGGTTAATTCCCGTGTTTCGGGGTCCATGGGCAAAGGCGTTTCCAGCACATCGCGCAGCCGCGCAGAAAAGTCTGCCAGCCCTGCGCTATCGCGCCGGGTCATGGCGTGAAGCCGGGTTCCGATTGTGCTGGGCGGTTCACATATCAGGAACCGGCACAAAAATCCCGTGTCCGTCGCCATCGGGTCCGCCATGAAAGCCCGCGCCACGCCCGGCTGCACCATCAAATGCACGGCCAGGCGCCGCCCATACAGGGTAAACGAGCCTTCGCCTTGCCGGGTTCGCCGTATCGGGTTCCCCTGCCAAAGATCGTTTAGAGCGGCCAGCGTCTTTTGCCGGTTATCTGTCGACATGGCAAAGCCACCCAGAAACTGCCCACCTTCGTCCGAAAAGATTCCGAGCGCGGGCTGCCCATGCGCGAAAAGCCGGGTCAGGCCCTCATAGGTCGGTTCTGTCACTACGCGGTCGGGCGAAGGCGGCGCGGCGGGTTCCGCCCCAAGCGCGCGCAGATCAGCTTCGGATGCGATGCGCTTTTCGCCCTTGCCTTTTTTTGCTTCCCCGAGGATACGGTCGCGCTCACCTCTCCATAGCGCGTGCGTACTATTCCAGCTTTCCGTTTCGGCGCGCTGGTCTTTGGCCTGCTCTTTTTCATGGGCGCGCAGCGCCGCCATGAGGGGCGCATCACAACTTGACTTGCGCTCACCCGATTGTGCGACGGTCAGCACATAAAGCGAAACAGGGCGCGGCCCGCCAAGCGTCTGAACATCGGCGAACCCCATGACGGCCAGCGACGCCACGGCCAGCGCAGAAGCCGCCGGGATTGCCTCTGGGGCCAATGTCTGGCCCTGCACGGCTTCCACCGCCCCGCGCAGCGGGCCAAGCGCGTCCACTGGATAGGCTGCACCAAGCCGGATTTCCCGCAAAAGCGGCTGCGGCCCTTCGGCCACGCATGGCAAGGATGCTGCCGCGGAAAGCACCGCATTAATCGCCGCCTTCACCGCCCCAAGCCCGCGAAGCGCGGCCAAGTCGTTCCAGTCGCTGGGCGGCTTTTCAGCGGTCATTTCAATCGCCGAAAACTCAGGCAACGCAACCGATCCGCCAATGGCGCGTGCCGCTTCCTGTGCCGCTTTCTGGCCCACGCCGGAATGATCGGTGTCGCCGCAAATGATGATTTTCACTTTGGGATATTTCGCCCTCAGCGCGCGCGCCACAGGCTCCATGTTTCCGGCATTGAACGCCACCGCCACGGCATGGCCGATTGCCGCATGAACGGTTGCCGCCGTTGCCCAGCCTTCCGCAACGCATAGTGTGGCGTCCGGCTGGCCGATCATGTGAAAACAAGCCTTCACCCGCCCGGCGGTCAGAAAGCGTTTCTGGCCGTCCGGCGCGATAAATTGCAGCGAATGCAGCGCGCCCTCTGTGTCGCGCATCGGGACAACAAGCTGGCCTTTGTGCTCTCTCAGCCCGTAAACCGCCACCGCCTTGCGCACCGTGTACGGATGATTTTCGCTTGCGGGTTGCGCGGCCTCCCACACCAGCGAAGCCCTGATTGCGGCGTCGGCATGGCGCTTGATTTCATCGGCCTTACGCGCTGCATTGATGGCGTCCATTTGCTTGCGGTGCGCCTGACTTTCCGCCGGTGTCATATCGCGCCCAACATTCGCCCGCCAGGTGCGCGAAACACCCGTCCGCCAGCATCCAAAAGCGCCAGCCGGTATATTGTCAGTATGAAGACAATACCAGCCCGAATCGTCGCCGTGTTTGCCGTTTGTCGCGAAGCGATGTAGCGTGCCATCCGCCGTAATCTTGTCAGGCCGGGGAAGCCCTGCGGCCACAATTTCAGATAAAAATTGCTCCATATAATCGTTCATTTTCGGATCACTTTTCTTTGGGCCAGCCGCAAATGCGCTTTGTTTCGCGCCGGAAATTTGCTATGCTTGGCCTCTGTTGGATGTGTGAAAAGAAAAGCCCCCGCGCCGCGCTGGTCTGGGGGTTTTTTTTGTCACTTGCTCAGCGCGCCGGGGGCGGTTTTTTCCGCGATCCACTGATCAATCGCGTTAGACGCCCACAAGGCGCGCCTTGTGCCAGGAATCACCGCAGGACGCGGAAATTGGCCCTTTGCGATTGCGCTATATAGCCAGGATTTTCGAAGGCCGATTCGGGCAGTAACTTGGTCGATGCCCAAAAGGGCGGGAGGGCTTTCAGTCATTTTACGGTCTCCGTGGTTGGCGGCGTGATTGCCGCTTTCCACAGAGATACGCGATGTCCGCTTCCCCGGTCACACCATGCAAAAGGAGGCTAACGCATGGATTCGCGTTTTATTTTTTCCGCTTTATGGGCTTCAAATTTGGCAGGCCTTGCTGCCCAAAGGGCTTTTCAAGCTCCCGGTAAGATTTTCCGAAAACTTCCCATGCAAGCCGGGCTTCGCGCTCCGCTGCCGCGCTGGACTCGGCAAACTTCGCCGGGTCGAGTTCTTCCGCGACTTCTGCGATGGCGTTTTCTAATGTTTGGCCGCCCATAATCGAATTCGAAACGCGATTGGCAACGGCGTTAAACCGGCGGAGTTTTTCTATGCTCGGCGCGCGGCCCCTGCTTTTTTTTGGGCCGAACACTTTCGCCGGGTTTTCACCAGCCGCGATTCGATCAAGTTGATCGCAAAAGCCGAGAAAGTGTTTGCGCGGAATTGGCCAGCCGTTGCGCAGGTATTTTGCGAACAGCGCAACCCTCTCACGGGCCGCTTCACCGTAGCCATAATCCAAAAGAAGATCGAGCTCGGCAACATCCTCAGCAAATTGGCCGCGCCAGATTTCTATCGGCGAACCGGCACAGTTAATGTCCTGCGTTGCCGTCGCCCATTGGTCCTTTTTTTGCTCGGCCATCGCACACCCTTTCGTGCCCCCTCAAAGTGAACCGCGCCAGGCCGGGAAGGGTGTCCGGCTTTTCGGCCCGTCGGCCTAGACGCGGTATTCGGTTAGTTCCGTAGGCGGATCACTTGCCGCCGTGTAGTCTGAAGTCGCAGGAGTCGCAGAAGTCGCAGCCCCGGCCCGCTAACGCACAGTCCCCTGCGCCGGGGCCAGTTTGATCACTTTGCCCATGCCGCCGCAATAATTCCCCCATGCGTTCATCAATTCCCGGCGGCGCTCAAACAGGTCGCTCCGCTGATAAGCCGCTTCAACCTTGTCCCGGTTCACATGCGCCAACGCCAGTTCCAGCACCGCGCTGGGGAATGATGTTCTCTCCGCGCCCCAATCCCGGAATGACGACCTCATGCCGTGCACGGTCACATCGGGCGCGACAATATGCAATCCCTTGTTGAGGGCAACATCCGATAGCAGGCCGCCCCGTGGGCTGGGGAAAACCAGCGCACAGCCGCCTTGCCGCGATTGCTGCATTAACGTCAATATCGCCACGGCTTCGTCACACAGAGGCACCCGGTGAGGGTTGTCAGCCTTCATACGGTTTGCCGGTATCGCCCAGACGCGGGCTTCCTGATCGATTTCAGCCCACAAAGCGCCCCGCGCCTCACCCGATCTTGCCGCCGTCAATATGGTGAAGCGCAGGCAATAGGCCGACATAAAATTCCGGTCCCGCAGCGCCGCCATAATGCGCGGCACGTCGGCATAGGGCGCGGCAGCATGATGGCGGCGCTTTGTGACCTTACGCGCCGGGGGCAGCACCTTATCCAGAACGCCTTTCCAGCGGGCCGGGTTGCTGCGGCTCTGATCATCATCATGCACGGCGGCATAGTCCAGCACCGCCTCAATCCTCTGGCGCAAGCGGGTAGCGGTTTCGGTTTTGGTGGCCCAGATCGGCAACAGGATGGCCTTCACGTCGGCCAGAGACACGTCTGCGGGCAGCTTGTCCCCTATGACGGGATAGGCGTAGGTCTCAAGTGTAGAGGGCCATTGCGCCGCATGTTTGGCGTTGCGCCAGCCGCTGCGCTTGGCCGCTATCAATTCCAGCGCGTACTCCCTGAAAGTCGTTGCCGCGCCGTCACGTTGCTTCACCCTGACAAGCGCGGCTGGGTCATTGCCACCGGCCAGAGCATTGCGCATCAACCCGGCCAGTTCGCGCGCTTGTGTCAATGAACGGTCAGCCAGCGGCCCCAGCCCGATCTCAACCGCCTTGCCTGCCATCGCGTAACGGAACACCCAGGCGCGCGAACCGCCGTCGCGCACCCTCAGATACAGATTGCCGCCGTCGGAATGAAAGCCCGCCGGAAGGGTGTTCACCTGCCTTGGACTTGTAACGGTTTTGTTCCGGTCGCTTGTCTCTCATTAGGCTGCCTTCCTCTCGAAAGCCAGCGGACTGATCCCACCCAGATATGAATGGCGGCGGCGCGGATTGTAGAAGCCATTGATATACTGGAAGATGGCGGTCTCAGCGAGGCGTCGTGTCGGCCAACTTTGCCGCCAGATCAGCTCTGCCTTGATGGTTTTGAAGAAGGTTTCCACCGAGGCGTTGTCATAGCAGTTGCCCTTGTCGCTCATCGATGGCGTAAGGGCGTATTTCTGAAGCCTCTTCTGATACTCATAGGAGCAATATTGGCTGCCACGGTCACTGTGGAAGATGCAGCCTTCCAGCGGTTTGCGTAAAGCTGAGGCCATGTCCAGCGCCCGGATTGCCAGATCCTTCTTCATCCGGTCACTGACGGCCCAGCCTATGACCCGGCGTGAATGCAGATCGAGGATGACCGCCAGATACAGCCAGCCTTCAGAGGTCCAGATATAACTGATATCGCCTGCCCATTTCTGATTGGGCCCGCCGGCAAGGAAGTTGCCATCCAGGATATTTGGTGCGATCCCAAGGCTGTGATTACTGTCAGTCGTCACCTTATGCTTGCGCGTGCGAACCGGCTTGATCGCGTTAATCCGCATCAACCGGCCGTTGCTACGCTCGCCAACATCCAGTCCAGCTTCCTTCAACTCCATGGTCATGCGTGGCCGCCCGTAACTGCCAAGGCTCAGGCTATAGTGCTCGCGAATATGCGCCAGAACCCTCATGTCGCCGCGCTGACGCTGGCTCATCGGCCGCTGGCGCCAGGCGCGATAGCCGCGCGCCGTAACCTGCATAACGCGGCAGATCGTCTCGACCGGCCAGACATGGTGCCACTCTTTGACAAATGCGAACCTCACGGCTTTTGGCTCGCGAAGAAAACGGTGGCCTTTTTTAATATCTCCCTCTCCTCCCGGAGCACGCGATTCTCCCGGCGAAGCCGTTCATTCTCCCTGGCCAGATCATCATCATGGCCAGTGCGGCAATCATCGGGCCGGCGCTGCGACACCCATTTGCCCAGCGTCGATAATCCTACACCCAAATCCTCTGCAACCTGACGCCGCGGCAACCCGCTGCTCAACGCCAGACGCACCGCCTCCTGTTTGAACTCTTCAGTATGCTTGATAGCCATTCCTAGTCTCCTTGATGTGAAAATACACTCTCAAGCGACCGGAACAAAA
>Ga0073913_10000100_pt1 | contig 15156 bp, 26 predicted proteins | sample GWRWT4_25Nov14_FD_70188 | JGI IMG/M metagenome (GOLD analysis project Ga0073913, IMG submission 70188) | Sand microcosm microbial communities from a hyporheic zone in Columbia River, Washington, USA - GW-RW T4_25-Nov-14 | ecosystem: Engineered > Artificial ecosystem > Sand microcosm >...
CGTTTGAGAACTGCTCATTGATGCTAGGACCACCATCACACTTAAAAATGCTTGGGTCAGCTACCGCTATTGGATTTTCTCCCACGGATGCTGAAGCGATTCTAGTTGCTTGCTCAACGTTATCGACTCCTTTTCCCCACATTTCTCGATAGATAATAAGACTTCCCTTTGGATACGGTACTTCATTACCTCCATCATCACGTCCAGAGCTAACAGCACCCCAGACAGCAGCAAAAGGGGAACTATAACCCCAATCAAACCCCAAATAGCGGGGCCAGTGCTTTGGGACGTTGAAAGGAGCAATAATATGTTTAGAGCTAAACTCTGGAAAGTAACTGCCTTCATGAATCTCAAAATCTCCTTCTAACCATGCTCGCACTAGCTCTGGACTACCTACCATGTGCAAGCGGTTAATGTATTCAGGGTCTCTAGCTAACAGTATTTGATTATCCACTACCCGACTTGGAATGTAGATGTAATCAAACTTAGCGCCGTTAGGTAGTAACTTTTCTAAAACCTTCATGCCTCTAGGTGCTGGTTTGATAAACAACTCTTTTAGCCAGCCATGCCCTACACCGCCTGGGTTAAAGGTAAGAATAACCTGACCACCGCCTTTGCCTCGGAGTGCTCCAAATAACTTCCAGATACAGCTAGGATCAGAGTAGTTTCCCGCCTCTTCTATAGCCGCATGACTATTCTTGTTGATGAGTCCGCAATCTGATATGTAATGATTAGCTTCTTCAATGGTTAAATCAGTTACAAGGTGTTGACCAATATATGAAACTTCCATCTTTCCAAAAACAACGTCCTCAGCCAAATGAAAAGCCTTGCCGCTATAAGGATGCACCCACCACTGTATCGGCGCAGGGGTATGTTTTTGAGTGGTGCCCAACGCATCCTCGGTCAATGTATGGAACGATTGCTCAACATCGGATTGTAATGGAAGTTCACCTTGGCCGTTTTTTACAGCCTGGGGAGAATGTTCATCACATAAATCACGACAAGACAGACAATCGCATTGAGAACTTGCAGTTGTTTGCGTCTTGGTCTGATCACTTAAAGGAACATCACAAAGCGTGGCGAGCGAACCCAGAACTGGTTGAAAAAGTGCGTCAAGCTGCTCAAAACCCTGCCGTATCTTTTGCTTCATTAGGCATGAGTCCGACAACCGTTCGCAAGATTTGCCAGGAGCATGACATTCAGTGGAAACGGCGTGGGAACAACGTGCGAGCTTATGAGCTAACCGAACAGTCGGTGCGTGAAGCGTTACAGGGACGGACAACAAATCAAGCTGCTGCGTATTTAGGGTGTCACCCAATGACTCTTTACAATAAGTTTTCCCATCTTCTAAACAAGCGAACCAAGCCTGGTGCTTTAGACCCTTATATGCGGGAAATATACGATCTACGTTACAAGCAGATAAAGCCCATAGGCGAGATTGCTCATCAATATGGCGTATCCGAGACTTGTGTAGCTCGGAGTCTCCAGCGATGGAAGAAACTCCGTGTGCGGTCAAAACAGGGTGCCAGATGGGATTTTTCTGACGCCCCACCTCGTTGCCGCCCTGGTCCAAAACCCGGCTTTCGACACAAGGTGCGAGATAAGGCTTAATTTTACAAGTTACTTTCCGTGGTCCTAAAAGCGTAGCAACGTGTTCGCCAACTTCAATTTGTTCTATCGGCTTAAACGAACCGTCAGCCATGCGAATAGGCGTTCCAACTGCAACGCATAAACTTTGTCCCTGGTATTTTTCAGCATCAGCATCGTTAGCTAGTGGTCTAAACCGTAAGCGTCCACCACCTACAAAAGTAAACTGTTTCTTCTGGTCCTGCCAATGAGCTTTTAGGGGTAGGTAAATCTGCTTGGCTCGCTCAATAAGGTCATCAGCCTGGGGTAGTTCCTTACGAAAGAAGATAGCGTTAAAATCAGCGCCAAGGCGTTCTTGGTCTACTGCCATCTTACCCAACACCCCGTCAGTTTTACCGCCTCCACGGGCACCACCGAAGCCAATAAGGGTAATGGGGCAGTTTACTAGAGTTTCTTGTGCGCCAGGTTGAGGCGACCATACAATATTTTCATCGGTGCGCTGGTTCGCGAACCAATCACTATTTTCCACTCACCATCACCGCATTATCGCTATAAATCCGCTCTACGTTACACTTAAAGTTCTGGCACACAAAGTAAGGTCCAGTCTCTCCAGCCTGTAAGCTAACATAAGGCTTATCATCGGCTACCTTAACCGTACTAATATACCCACAACCAGGACACCTCTTAACCTCAGCATCACTCTCTTTAAGTCTGTGTTCTATCCCCATACCCTGTCGTAATCCTCTTTAGTTACCTCGTGCTTACTCACCTCAATCACACCCCTACAAAACCTAACCCTGCAATAAATAACCTCACTCATAGGTACTTCCATGCCTACCAACTTACAGTAAGGACACCTAAAGTATCTTAACCTCTCAACTACAGCCTTCTTACGCTTCACTCTTTATCCAAATACCGCTGGATAAACTCTTCCTTGGTTAATGGCTTAGAACTAACAACACTCCTAACCTCCCCAGAAATCTCAATCTGATGCTGCTCACTCCACCCTAGCTTAGTCTTTAACAAGTGAAGCAACACAGGCGTATTACCATTCATAGCCTCAGCTACAGCCACAGAAGCTAAACCACGCTGCATCTCAGCCTGACCCTCTAGAAACTCCTCTAGGTAATACTTCTCTAGCAAATGCGTCGATAAACGTGCTGCAAGCGCCGTAGACGACTTAGAAAGACCTAGCCTGGCTAAGTCCCGTATCTGTAAGCCAAGCTGCTCATTCTTAACGTGGTGCCTTGTATGCGGTATCTCACGCAATACAGGAGGCAATACCTCTACTTCAGGATTTTTTATAATAGGCTCAAGCTCAGCAACTTCATCTCGTTTTAAATCGTCGTCAGTCATAAAAACTCTATTAGGAGTACGCAGAACAATGTTTGAGTAATGTACTGGGATTTTTATATGCGGGATTGGATATATACATAACCGGTACCCTGCTTGTTTTCGAAATCGTTTTGGTTTTGGAAACTGTAGCTATGGAAAGGGATTCTAAGCCGTTGGAATCATTATGGAAAAGCATATAGGTAACTAGTTTTCTAATACTAGTAAGCAACTGAAGGATACCTTGGCTTGTATAACTATGCGATATCATTAAGTAACTGTCCGAACTCATCCCATGTCATACCGCTTGCGTTGAACAGTACGCCTATCTCGATTGGGTGATACAGCTGTTTAGTGCGCTCACGATAGCGTAATGAGCCATAGGATACGCCGATATGCTTAGCGAACTCACTCCTACCCATCTTGAGATGATAGCGTACTGCACGATATAGGTTACCCCTAGAACTACGCAGGGTATGCCTAAACCCTTCTAGTACAGTACACGGCGGGACATAAAACTTATTCTTTCGAGGATGGCTCACTGTGAACCCTAGCATATCTCACCAGTAAACTATTTTTCATTAAAGCGCAAAAATAATTAGTACGAATACACTTGTATCAGCATCGTACCTGCTGTAAACTATTTTGTATTGAGTAAGTAACTGATAGTAACTATCGCAACAGTGCGAGTAACGGAGAATATATGAGCAAGAAAACACTATACGAAATTCGAGAGTATGTTGGTTCAGAGTATAGCAGGTCGTTAGGTAGTTATTTGCGACCGTATCGACGAGCTGCAAAGATAGCACGTAGGTTAAAAAAAGAAGGTCGTGACATTGTGCTTATTGGTATGAAAGTAAATTTAAATACTGAACAAGAGTCTCGATACCAATTCACCCTTCGCAGTTGGGTCGATATTGTGTCGACTCATGACGAATAACCCCTAAAACCCCCTAGGTTGCATCCAACTTGTAGTCTAGGGGTATCCCTACCCCGTAGCATTATCTTTCAACCTTGAGCCTGCTAGAGGCCCTCAATCGGCCTTGCGCCTGACCATAGCTTTCTTTTCTTCGTTCCATTCCATAATGTAACCATTATTAGACTTAGTCTCTTTAACTAAATCTAGTTCTTTAGTCTCGTTAATTGATCTAGTTATTGATCTAGTTAGTGTGTCAAGTTGATACAGATCAGACCCCTGTTTTGATACAGATTGACCCCGATTTTGATACAGATCGGGCACTTCATTTGTATCAGGTTGATACAGATCGTGATTCTGTGGATAACTTGTGGATAAGTACCTCTTACGCCCAGCTCGACGGGCGATTATGTATCCCTCTTGGATTAAAAGTTGTAGGGCTCTTTCAGCCGTAGCTTCAGATTCGTTTATCCTTTTGGCTAGTTCTTGGCGCGATATAAAGCAGGGCGTCTTATTAGCCTCAAACTGATGGACTATCCCATAAATTAACACCTCTCTGGCTGTAAGCTTACCAGTTAGTAGGTGCTCAAATGACTTGATGAAATGGGATCGTTTTGATACTTTGAGCATATTGATTCCTTTAGAAACGCTCCCTTCCCGTCGAAAGTTAGGGGGCGTTTTGTTTTTCCGTTCCGCTAGTTATACCCCTCGATAATAATTCCCTCAAGAAATAATAAAAAATACCGAATCTATTACTTGCTTGCTGTAATCTTTCTTGTATAGTGATGCTGTAAACAATAATGTTTAGTTACATAAACAACAAAGGAGCCTATGCGAATAGTATTAAGTCTAATTTTAGCAATGCCGATAGTGGCTAGTGCCCAATCCAATGACCCTGTGGGTGACGTATTCAGAGAGGCATACGGACTACCACAACAACCAGCGCCAGTGTACGGACTACCAGTTCAGCCTATACTACCTGTACCGCAGGATAAAGGACCGTGGGGGACAGGGTATAGCATCGTGACAACCACCAAGCCCAAGCCAAACATATTTGACCGTGACCTTACAGGCGAGGAAACAGTTCAGCGGGTAGTGCCTAATGATGCTCTTGGGCAGCCACTCAAGGGATTCGATTTTGGATATTAAGCAGTACAACAACTAGGAGAAATGTATATGCAAACAATAGTAAGATTAGGCTATGCAATAGTCGCAGTGATTACCCTGATTGCCCTTCAAGGGTGTACAGGGATTGAGATGGGTGGAAAGCTGTGGATAAGTCGAGTGGACGAACGCCAAGAATCGCAGAAAACCCATAATATTCCGCTCAAATGTTACTTGTGGCAGGACTGTTCACAAGCTGTGGAAAACGTAAAGTAAGGAAGATTATATGAAGACAATCAAAGACCTATTGTTCACGCCTACGGGCATCGCTGTTACTGTTCTACACCTAGCTTTTTTTGTGGGTGTAGTGACCTGCGCCGTGGGGTTCCGTGTCTATGTGCTAGGAGATGACCCTGCGGCTGCTGTCAAAGCCACAGTCACCCGACGATGAGCCAGGACCAGGGCGGCGGCTGGTTATGCGCTGCAATCGTCGTATTGGCTTGCTACACGGCTTTACCTGAGACCCTAGTCTACCATCAGGCACGGCTGCTTCGTGCGCCTATAGAGCCTTCCAGAGGCTTAATAGAGGCTGAAGTGGACCGAGCGGCTAAGGCGTACCAACTCCACCCCAAATTGCTTCATGCGCTGGTAAAAGTGGAGTCTGGGTATCGTCAACAAGCTGTCTCACCTGTTGGAGCACTTGGTCTAAGCCAGGTCATGCCAGCGAATTACCGCCGTTGTGGGCTTAAAGATGCTGGAGAGTTGTTTGACCCAGTTTCAAACTTACGGTGCGGTGCGTTAATACTGCGACAAGAAATAGACCGACTTGGCAGCCTTAGAGACGCTCTCACAGTCTACAACTGTGGGCGTGTTCAATGCCTAGAAGGTAAACAATATGCACAAAAAGTATTAAACCTGTTTACAGCGAAAGGATAATGCTGTAATCAGTGAGTACCTTTTGTAACTAGGAGGAACAAATGATCGTAAAAACAATAAACAGAAAAACAGTGTCACTTGAACACAACGGCTACGCTTTTGATGTTGAAGTGAGAAGTGAAGACGGGCGCATTCATTTCACACCGTTAAAAGGGTGGGGAAGTTTAGAATTACACACACAACAACCTTCGGAAACATTGCTCGAAGCAATAGACGAGGCAGTTTACAACGCTAACCCAGAGTTCTGGATAGCTGAGGGTATATGACCGAAACAGTTGAGTGTGTTGAGTGTGGGTATGCACAACCCGCCGATGAATACGATGCTAAGGCACCATGCGCAGGCTGTAGGGCACTAGATGACTATCTGGAGAACTACGGGCAGCGCAGGGAGCAACAAAACGAACAGAGCTGGTACGAGTTCTGGCAAGAATGTGAACGAATTAAAGGAAAACTATGAGTAAAGAACTAACAACAACAAACAATGCAATTGAGATGCTTCACGCTCTCCGCAACACAGTAGCGCCAGGACTTACCGAACCTGAGTTTCTGCTGTTTGCTGAGATGTGCCGAGCAACAGGATTAAACCCCGCCACCAAAGAAATCTGGGCTATTAAAGCAGGTGGACGCCTACAGCTAATGACGGGGATCAACGGCTTTCTGCGCATAGCTAACAGCCACCCACAATTTGACGGTATGGAAGTGACTTATGAGTGGGACGACAAAACACTCATTAGCAGCACTGTGAAAGTCTATCGCAAAGATAGGCGCTTTCCGTCAGTAGCTACAGCTTACCTAGCTGAGTACGGCAAGAAGACTCCTATATGGGCTCAAATGCCGACGGTAATGTTAAGTAAGTGTGCAAAGAGTTTAGCTATTCGTGAAGCGTTCATTCAGGAATTAGGCGGTCTCTACACAGCAGAGGAGATGCCAGCATCATTTGCCGCTCCTACACCTCAACCAATTGAAGGTCATGAGGTAGTAGTGAGCACTAAAACGGGCGAGGTGCTTGGGTTTAAAAAGGAAGGCGTAGAAGTAGAAGGTTTAAAGCCGATGGATATTGCGGCTGAAATCAAGCGGCGCACTCAGCCCACTTACTACGATGTCACCAAACTACCGGAGAAACATCAGGCAGCAGCGGAGCAGTACTTACGGGAATGTGAAGCAAGGGAAGTCAGAGAGCACGTTTGGCGAGCACCGATACGCTTAGAACGCATGACACAGTGCATTGTGGAGGCACCAAGTGAAGACGAAGCATAAGCAAGAGTTGTTAAAAGTAAGAACGGAGCAAGTTGTATATGGTAACAGAGCACTCACTCAAGAGACGAAAGAAGAAGAAGCGGGACTGGAAGCGAGACGATGCCAAGCACGTAAGAGACGGGTGGAAACGTCACACTACTTACTATCGTGTCGAATCGATCAGTTATTTGCAGGAGATATCAACGTCAACAGGTCAGTTTCTTATGGATGTGATTGAAGATGTCATCAACTTCTACCGCAAAAAGCATGATTGAGATTCTAGCGGCACTTGACGCAGTTCTTGCTCAGTTTGATACAGACGAACACTTGTCAGTGTTTGAACTAGGTCAAGCCGATGGCTTGCGTTGGGCAAAGCAGATAGTTGAGGAAATAAAAAACCCGCCAGACTCCGTTTAAGTGAACTCTGACGGGCGTAACTAGGAGGCATATATGAAATATGCTTATCAGCATAGTACCAGAGGAAATCACCGAGTGTCCAGGGACATGGTGAAACTGGGAACAGTATTGGAAAACGTAACAAACAAACTAAGGAAAAGTATGAATAAGCCAGTAAAAGACTTTAAAGAAAAAGGCGTTAGCGTAGCAGTGTGGGAGACCCGTAATGGTGGTTACTCAATCAGCATCAGCAAGCGTTACAAGGACAAAGTATCAAACGAGTGGAAGGAGTCTAAATACTGGTTCAAAGAGGATCTGGGTAATCTTATTATCATGCTGCAAGGCGCTCTAGACTTTTGTGGTGGTGCTGAAGTGCATAAGGCTGAAGGTGTAACAAGCGGTCAAGGGCAGGTAGGCAAGCCAGCGACCTACGAACTATCGCAAAATGAAATAGATGACCTGCCTTTCTAGTCATGTTCACGTCAATACCCATAACACTATCCAACGTGGAAATGTTTAACGCTGCTACTGTTGGTGTCACTCGTAGGCTTGCCGCTGTTAAACGACAACGGCAACACACAAACGGTGCACCAACAATAGATATGTGGGGCATGGACATTGAAGGCGCTGGTGCTGAATTGGTAGTGGCAAAGTGGCTAGGAAGATACTGGAACGCACTTGCTAATGATCCAAACACGCTAGAAGGCGATGTGGGACGTTATCAAGTGCGGCATACCAAGCGCATAGACGGCTCGTTAATTTTGCATGACAAGGATAACAGTGAGGCTTTGTTTGTGCTTGTAGTTGGTCAGTATCCTACATACGAGATTAGAGGTTGGATCAGCGGTAAGGACGGCAAGCAATCGCAGCACTGGCGAACAGGAGAGCGATCAGCTTATTTTGTGCCGCAGTCTGCTTTGCTAGATCCAACAGAACTTGAAATGAGTGTAAAGTGTAGAGAATTATGAGCAAAACACCTGAAGAAATGGCAGAGGACTACACAAATCAATTTTCTTGGAACGATCCTAGAGAAGAAGACGCACAAGATGCCTTCGTTGCTGGCTTTAAGTTAGCAAAGATGCAATATGCTGAAAAATTAAAACAGGCATATTTAAATGGCGAGATAAACTCTTTCATTCGTAAACTTACAGAGGGAGGCGAGAAATGAGTAAGACACCTGAGCGATTAGCAGAAGAATATGGTTGGCCGCATTATCTTACCGAAGATTCTGGTTATGCGATGAGGATAGCGAAAGACGCCTTCCTTGCTGGCTACCAAGCGGCAAAGGAACAGCAAGAGAAGGAATACGGAGCGTTGGTTTCGAAGAGTAAAGTTGCGATGCAAACACTTAATGATCAGCTTGCGGATGTCAGCAAAGTGATAATACCTAAGGAGAACTGCGAGGCAGAGTTGAAGGCTATGCAATCAGCGCAAGAATTGAGCGAGCAAGCTATTACGTGGATGAAGACGTCACTTCCTGCAAGTGAGCGATGTAATCAATGTGCTTGTGAAGGCTACAGAGCTGGCTACCAAGCCGCAGCGCCGCAGTGGATTAGCGTTAAGGATAGGCTGCCGGAGAACAGCTTTTTAACAGTCTTAGTGGACTTTAAGGTTACTGATAGCAACGCAAAGCTATTCAGTCTTGGTTATTACGAGCGGTCCGAAAACAGTAGTGGCGAATGGTATGTGCAGTCTAATAGCCATCGAGAAAAAGTAGAAGTTACTCATTGGATGCCGCTACCTAACCCACCAGAGGAATAATGATTTTATTGGAACGTAGCTCAGTTGGTAGAGCGTCGGTCTGTTAAGCCGATGGTCGCAGGTTCGAGCCCTGCCGTTCCAGCCACTTTTTATGGATACAACAGAACAGATACGACAGGTTAAAATCACAGTGTGTGTAGACACCAACAAGACTACATACCAAGCTGAGTTCGAGAGCATAGAAGCTGCTAGGGCATACCTTAGAGGCGTGCTAGCGTGGATCTATCCAAGCGAAGAAGGAGAGGAATGACAAACTCACGAGCCAAAGGCGCCAGAGCTGAACGTGAGCTAGCCAATCGCCTAAAAGAGTACGGCTATCAAGCACACCGCACACAGCAGTTTTGCGGTAAGGCTGGCAACTCAGACGTAGAGTGCCATGAGCTTAGTCAGTTCCATCTCGAGTGTAAGATGGTAGAAGCTCTAAACATAGACAAAGCCATGGACCAAGCAACTAGAGATTGCGGGGACCGAACACCAGTTGTAGTGCATCGAAAGAAACAGCGCCCCTGGCTAGTCACAATGTACTTAGAAGATTGGTTGAAACTGCAAGATGCAAGAAAAACAGAAGATAAACGAAACGGAACCGTTTGATCATAAAGCTACGCCAGAACAATTACTCTGGCTGGCTGTAATAGAGCGAGCTTTACTAGACTACGCTTGCCCTACCTCTGACTCACAGAAGTGCCATAACATCGGGCTAGACTGGTTTTTCTATGAGCTAAAATCCAAACCTTACAACCTAGAGTATATCTGCGAGAACTTTCTTAACTTTCCGGCAGGCGCAGAGAAAGTAAGGAAGCGACTAGAACGATTAATTAACTCTGAGTTTCCAGAACAAGCAATCAACCGCTCACGCCGCTACAAAGGCTTTTATTAACGCTTCTTTTTCTTGTCAACAATCGACCAAACTTGACTAACGCCGTAGACAACAGCGCCAGCAACTACAGGCTCAGCAGCTTTAGCTAGACCCTGTGCGGCTTCCTCAGTCACGCCAATGGTAAGCAATCCACCAGCGGCTAAGGTGAGCAAGTGTCGGACAATGGATAAAAGTATTGGCATATAATTCCTCTGGTATACTCAAACAAACTACTATCGTACTTACAGTTTCTACTTCTTGGATCTATGAACTTACCCCGTATGCAGTTCATCCACGGCTCCCAGTAATAGGTTAGGTCGCAGTGTCTATACTTATCAACCCACTTCTTTACGTTAATTGTAGAGCCGTCTATGCCGTCTAAATCAATTATACAAGGGGTAGAGAGTCTAGAATTTGTTCCATGCTTCTCACAGGTGGTTCCAGATAAACACGGTTGGCGGTAAGGATTATCCACAATGTTGCACCCAGGCAAAGCACTAGATACAAGAGCACCCATAACTCTTCTTGCTCGTCCATTTAGGTCACACTCCAAACAAGGCGCTACATAACACGTCATCGGACCTACAGCCTTACTTAACCTTACCTTTAACCTACCTAGCACCCTCTTAAACCTGGCAACTGACTGCCCTTTACCTCGTATAAACTCCCTGCTAGCCGATGCCGCTGTTTGCCCGTAGAGAATCTCATACTTCCCACAGCGCTTGTTTCTCATGCAAGGTGAATTGGCTATATGGACCCGTACTACCTTTGGTCTAGTGTCCTGTAATAGCCTGTCAGCGCACTTGCAATCGCTACCGAAGGTATTCTCTAACCAACCCGCTACAATCGTTTCCTGGCCATCGTAGGACTTTATAGCGGCATCACAGCTAAACTTAGGGTGACACAAAGCAAGATAACTAGGTGCCTGAGCCTGAGCACTACCAATAAACGCTAGTAATGCTATCAGCCACCTCATTTATCCAATACTCTGTCTAGTTTCTTATCAATACGCTCCAGCCGTTCCTTTACAGCTATCAGCTCTACATGAGTGACTTGAGCTTGCATTGATAGCTCATACTTCTTCTGCTCTAACTCTTTTAGGCTATTCTTAACGCTCCTGTAGTCCATGCCCACAATAGACACAACCACACCGATGATGGCTTTCACCATGAGGTCAAACCAATACTTCACCTGCAAGAAATCTTCGCTCATCAATGTACCCTCCCACCACCGTAAGCATCAATGACAATTAGTTCAGCTTCTAAACAACCTGATAGCTTGCCCATAAACTGCAAGAACGCAGACCGTGATGCCAATATAGCCGGCTCACTGTCTATCTTGCTAAACTGCATACCCAACAAGATACAGCCGTTAGTATCCTTATGCGTATTGCCAGCGTGAAACAAAATATGATCACGTTCAGGCACGTCCATCACCTGCCAAGTCTTTCCAAACTTAGGGCTATTCCTTGGCATAATTTTATACCGCCCCACAGGTATGCAGCTAATCATGCGTTCATTATCTCGCCAGGCATCTTCCAGCGTTACAAACTCAGGCGAGTCATCAATGCACAAAACGCCTAAAGTGGCGTTGTTGTGCTCCGTAACTCGCACTAAGCGTAGCCGCTTCATTATGGAGCCTCTGGAAGTACCCAAGTCTTAGGGTCTGGTCCCTGTTTAGTTAGATCGCGCAACGCTCTGCGGTATGCGATCCAATCAGCCTTGTTAGTTACTGGTGAATCACCGAGCTGCGTCCAGTCCGATGCGGCTAGTTCGCGGTTCCGCCATGCCTTGCAGTAATCGGCGATAAACTCATCGGTGCAGTCTTCTGGATTAAAGGAGCTTGGGCAGATGTTTATATAATTCATATTACACCGCTGCATAGGTTACAGTCGCAGTGATATATTTGCCCGCAGCTAAAGCAAAGTTCCCACTACTTGCCGCATCTTTATAGTGCCGTAGGGTAGTAGCTGAAATGACCACGACATTTGCGACCTGCCAACTAGAATCATACGTAAACCCCGCTATTGGAGCCTGACTAGATGTTATGCTGGCATTTACGGGCAGGTTTAACTCGATGAATGTCGATGCGGTACCTCCCGTAGTGCCGTCGAGCTGATAGCTCATGTGAACAATCTTTCCAATCTTGCGAAACTTTTTGCGTGAGTACGTGATAGATGTAAAGGTCATGGTGCCGCCAGGAGTAGCGACCAAGCTCCAATCAATCCACCCCCCAGGGTCATTAGTGATGACAAAATTAGTGCCATCGTAAATCAACTCCATTATTGCGCCACCGATCCATGTACCGAGAGTGGGGTTCGATGCGTCCTCATTGTTTACGATGTTTTTAGCGCCCAAACTATTTATGTTGATGGTGTGAGCCGTAGCGGTGCTTCCAGTACTACCAAGCCCCGAGCCTATCTTCATGCGGAACTTCTGCCCAGCCTTGTATGCTGTAATGGCGGGAGTTGCGCTTGCCGTCTGCGCCGTAGCAGTACCACCAGTAGTTCCCAACCAAACAAAATCTCCATCTTGTGCCTGACCTACCGCAGCGTAATCAGTTCTTGCAGAACCGTTAGCGACGCCAGTGTGCTTAAATCCTCCCATAGGAAGGTTCGCATTTGGAGTATTTTGCCCGTCTTTAGTTAGACAATTATTGATACCAGTAGCTAAATCATTGTCCTGAGTATCGTGACGAGCAGGTTCAATGCCAACGCCATTGGCGAAATCTGTTACCCACTCGTTAGCTCCGTTTGCTCTTGTAAATGTTCCACCAGCCCAAGCCATGACTCTCTCCTTATGCTTCTACTTCTTTATTCTTTAAGACTTTATTAACGTACAAACGTGTCTCCATCGGCACCTTAACTACCTGCATGATATTAGCCCAGGTGACACGCTTGCCTTCTGATTTAACCTTACGAATAGCCTTGTCTATGTTGTTCGGTCCCCAGTTATACGCAGCCAAAGCTAAATCTGTCTTGCCATACTTCTTGATCATTTGTTGCAAGTAACGACTGCCACCTTCTACGTTCTGCGTTGGATCAAACCTATCTTTAACGCCAAGCTCTTTAGCTGTAGCAGGCATAAGCTGCATCAAGCCACTAGCGCCCTTGTCACTTACCGCTTCAGGCTTACCAGCAGACTCAACTTGCATAACAGCCTTAACAAGCGCAGGTGAAGCGTATTGCTCGCCTACTGGTATGCTTACGTCTTGCTTGCCTACTTTGACTGATTCGGCTGGTTTTTCTACGTTTTGCGTGGGTTGGAAGGCTTCAATTTCTTTCAACAAGTCAGCCTCCGAAATGCCAAGCGCCACTCCTCCTGTAGCTAGTTGCTTTTTTGGACTGGGAACATTTGCACGTTCCTGTAGTGTCGGAGAAACTCTAGGTGTTACGAGTCCCGTTGTGCGTGCGACAGTCTCCCCCGCTTGCCGAGTTTTAGCTAAAGATTCAACCAAAGGACTGATACGCTGTAATGTTTCTAGTCCAGGTTCAGTACCACCGAAAAGAAGTCGTGCATAGTCTTGATAGAATTGATCGGACGGCGTGAGCGAAAGCACGTTAAAAGCAAACTCTTTTGCACTTTGTATAGGTGACGTTAAAAGTTTAGCAAGTTTAGTTCGAGCTGCTTCATTTGCTTTTTCTTGCTGTAATAAAGGAGCAGTTGGCGAACCTGCAAAGTATTCTTTTGTTCCTTTAGCAATTAACTTTTCTGTTTCAAGGTCTTTAATAACGACATCAAACTTATCACCAAGTGCAGCTTTTAATCGCTTACGCTGTCCTATTGAACCAATTAATTTACCGATTGGATTTCGTTCGTCGGCTACTTTATCAATGTTGTTTTGTAAGTACGCACGAATACCAGCTTCCCATTCAGGTAACTTACCAGCTGCAACGTAATCATCTCGTAAACTTTCAATTACGCTTGTCGGCAACTCAAAAACTCTACCAATCTTGTTTGCATCTTCAGGATCAAGAGTTGCTAAAAAATTGATTTTGCTTTGCTCAATGCGATTCAGATTCTTACTTAAATCAGCAAATGTATCTTTTGCAATTTTATAAGTTGGCGCAGCAGACTCTATTTCATCTACTAGAGCTTTCTGTGTTTCTTTAAGCAACCTTGCTTCTCTTGATCCGGCGGCTGCTATTGAATCATCTAACAGTTGTTTGGCATGATGCAAAACTTCTATTGCATTGTCTGGTTGATCAGCATAGGCGGCAAATGACTTTGCTTTGTTAATTGCATTGGATAAGTTTTTATCTTTAGCAATAAGCTGCGTTAATACGTCTGATTCGATTACTGGAGCTTCGTTAAAAGCTTGTTTGTATAAACCACGCACAGCTTCAGCTCGTTGGCTTGTTAGATCCTTCATTAGATCCGCACCAGCATCAGTTAAAGCACGAGAGCCAAGAAATGGATCATCTACATTGCTAATGCGACCAAGAGTTGATTGCAAACGATCAATAGTAGCAGCTGTGCGTTGCTCAATGGCAGTGCCAGCTATTTCACGTCCAGCAGGAGCATTGGCTATTGATTTGGCTTTAAGATAAAGACTTGGAGATTGTACTGCTTCGGCAATAAATAACGGCTGTGCTGTTTGTCCAGCTTCAATTAAAGCTTGTTGCGCAGCGGGAACTCTTTCAACGTCTGCTTTAGCTAATGTTCGAGCTAAGTCAATTTCAGCAGGCGTATATTGTGGACCTTTTGGGAATAAAGCCCCAGTTTCTCCTGAGACACCAGCCTCTGCGGCACGACTTCCTAAAAATGTTGTGCCTGCTTGTAGCGCTTTGCCGAGTCCAGCAGTTAATAGTCCACCTACAGCTCCAGCTTTTACAGCGCTACTGGCTATCTCATCAGGCCTTGCTGTTAGTCCACCATAAATAGCACTAGGCACAGCGCCCATTCGTGCTAATTGCACTGCGGTTGGAGCAGTTTCAGCGCTGAATCCTAATGCTGTACGAGCTAATGGTGATAATGCGGCAATTCCAGCTTTACCAGCTTTCAATGTTAAACCGACAGGAGCCGCAACGCCG
>Ga0073913_10000106_pt1 | contig 14942 bp, 14 predicted proteins | sample GWRWT4_25Nov14_FD_70188 | JGI IMG/M metagenome (GOLD analysis project Ga0073913, IMG submission 70188) | Sand microcosm microbial communities from a hyporheic zone in Columbia River, Washington, USA - GW-RW T4_25-Nov-14 | ecosystem: Engineered > Artificial ecosystem > Sand microcosm >...
ACCAAATCCCTGACGGGGCATTCCCTGGGCGCTGCCGGCGTGCATGAAGCCATCTACAGCCTCCTGATGATGAAGGAAAACTTCATCGCCGCCTCGGCCAACATCGAGCGCCTGGACCCGCAGGCCGAAGGCTTGCCCATCGTCCGGGAACGTCGCGACGGCGCCCGGCTGAACACGGTGCTGTCCAACAGCTTCGGCTTTGGCGGTACCAACGCCTCTTTGATTTTCGCCCGTCACGGCGAGTGAGCCCCTGCCGGGAGATTCCCAAAAGGATCCTCCCGGCATTTTTGACGCAAGTCATTGCCCCCCTGGCCCCAAGCGCTATCCTCCCTTGCAGGTTCCCGGGGAGAGTTTCGCCATGCCCACCGCCATTACCGATGTGTTCGATGCGGAATTGATTCGCCGTTACGACACGCGCGCCCCTCGCTACACGTCCTATCCCACGGCGGATCATTTCCACCCCGGCTTTGGTCCCGGCGATTATCAGCGCGTCCTGTGCACCCGGGCAGACGCCCCCTTGTCGCTGTATGTGCACATTCCTTTTTGTCCCAGCCCCTGCTTTTATTGCGGTTGTCACCGGGAAATCACCCGTCAGCCCGGCCCCATCCAGGATTATCTGGAGGCGCTGGAACGGGAGATCGCCCTCAAGGCGGCGCTGCTGGAGCAATCGGGACCGGTGGTGCAGGTGCATTTCGGCGGCGGCAGCCCAACTTTCCTCGCCTCGGACCAGCTCGCGCGTGTCATGGACAGGCTGCGCGCCCACTTCGATTTCGCGCCCAAGGTGGAAATGGGGATCGAAGTGGATCCGCGCAACCTGGATGCGGCGGGAGTCATGATGTTGGGGCAGATGGGATTCAACCGCCTCAGCGTGGGCGTGCAGGATTTCGACCCTGTCGTGCAGGCGGCAATCAACCGCCGCCAGAGTTATGCCGAAACCGAGGTCGTGGTCCGGGCAGCTCGCGCCGCAGGTTTTGATTCGGTCAGTCTGGATTTGATTTATGGCCTGCCACACCAGCATCCAGAGCGCTTCGAGACCACACTGGATCAGGTGCTGACCCTGCAGCCAGATCGGGTGGCGCTGTATAGCTATGCCCATCTGCCCGAGCGCTTCAAGGCCCAGCACCACATCCCGGCCAGCGCACTCCCCAACCCAAGCCTCAAGATCCGCTTGCTGGAGCAAGCTGTGGAGCGGCTTACCGAGGCAGATTATGTCCACATCGGCATGGATCATTTTGCGCAGCCGAACGATCCCCTGGCCAACGCCTTGACGCAGGGCACGCTGCACCGCAACTTCCAGGGCTACTCGACCCATGGGGGGTGCGACCTCATCGGCCTGGGTGTCAGCGCCATCAGTCAGATTGGCCACTGCTATGCCCAGAACACCAAGGATCTGCAGGATTATCAGACCAGCCTGAATCACGGCACCTTACCCGTTCGCCGGGGCATCACGCTGACGCGGGAAGACGGCTTGCGCCAGGAAGTGATCCAGGCGCTGATGTGTCAGGGTCGGGTTTGTTATCGCAACATCCGCGCCCGCCATGGGGTCGAATTTGCAGCCTACTTCGCGGAGGAACTGCTGCGCTTGGAGACTGCAGCGACCGATGGTCTGGTGCGCTTCACCCCACAAGCACTGGAAGTCACGCCGCGCGGACGCTATTTGCTGCGAGCGATCGCCCTGCCGTTCGATGCCTACCTGAAGCGAAACGGCGAAAGCCTGCGGCATTCCCGGCTCATCTGATCGCACGATCCGGCAGGGATCACGCCTCTCGGCGGGGGCATGGCACGCTCACCCCAACGGCTGGAGGCAATGATTGGCGCGGCTATTGAGTCCTTCCAGATCCAGCAACCGGACCTCGCGCCGCTCCGTCTGGATCAAGCCATCGCGTTCGAAGCGGGTGATCACCCGGCTCACCGTTTCAGTTGCCAGACGCAGATAGTTGGCAATATCGCGGCGGGGCATGGCCAGGTTGAATACCCGATCCGAATAACCCCGCTCCCGCTGGCGGTTGGACAAATCGAGCAGAAATCCCGCCACCCGCTCTTCGGCGCTGTAGTCACCGGCCAACCAGGCGTAGGCGGAAAGATCCTTGCTCAGCAAGCGGAAAATCTGCTCCTGCAACCGGGGAATCTGCGTCGCCAGACGGCTCAGCTCGCTGTAAGGCAAGGCGCACACACCACCCAGATCCAGCGCGACGATGTTGGACTGGTAAACCCCGGGATATATCGCGTCCAGTCCCATCAGTTCGCCGGGGAGATGGAAGGCCAACACCCGCTCGCGCCCCTCGCTATCCATCCGATAACTCTTGAAACAACCCGAGCGCACTGCGTAGAGGGTCGTGAAGCGTTCCCCCACCCGACACAGATGAGCGCCCGCATCCAAGGGAGGCTGGCGTTCCACCAGTTGATCAAGTCGTTCCATATCCGTGACGTCCAACCCCACCGGAACGCACAATTCGCTCAAGGAACAGTTGACGCAGGTCCGGCGGATGGAGCGAGAAGCCAACACAGGATGGTGATCAGGGGTCGATGACATGGGTGAGCACTCGGACAAAACGGAGGGATGGCTCATTGTCACCCAAGGGGATCGACTCTCCCCTTGATGCAAATCAATTTCCCAAGACCTCCCACGCTTTAGGCTATTCCACGGGAGGAGTCGATGGCGGGGGTTCTGTACTTCGCGCCGGCGATCCTCCCGCTCTCCGGAAAGATGGCGCATTGAACAGGGAGGGGATTTTCCCTCCCTGTTTTTTTTCGGGCCGACCATGTGGGTATACTGCCCACAGACCATTCGCGCCATCCGGGAGAACGTCATGCCCCGTCCGCCCCTGCCCCAAGCGCATACCAAACTGGTCTGCACCATCGGCCCTGCCTCCCGCCACCCCGCCACCTTGCAGCGCATGTTGCGAGCCGGCATGAGTGTGGCCCGGCTCAATCTGGCCCATGGCAATGCCGATGGTCATCGCGAAACCATCGCACGGCTGCGGGAAGCCAGTCGCCAGACAGGTTACCGGCTGGCAATCCTCGCCGACCTGCCGGGCCCCAAGATGCGGGTCGGGCGACTTGAGCCGTCTCCGGTCACCCTGGCCCGCGATCAGCGGGTGAATCTGGTCGAGGGAGCAACCGGCGGCTCGGAGGGCATTCCCTATGATTTCCCGGGATTGGTGGACGCCGTAAACCCTGGCGAAATCATCTATCTGAATGATGGCTTCATCCAACTCAAGGTCCTGTCGATCAAGGACCGCCAGATTGCATGTCGAGTCCAGGTGGGTGGCACGCTGCTGTCCCATAACGGCATGAACGTGCCCGGGATCGACCTCGGCAAAAGTGCATTCACACCGCGTGATGAGGAATTGCTGCAAATGGCCCTGGAAGCCGGGGTCGATGCGGTCAGCGTTTCCTTCGTACAGCGCGGCGAAGATCTTCGCCAGGTGCGTCAACAAGCCCGCGCCCTGGGCTACGATCCCTTTCTGATTGCGAAGATCGAGCGGGCCATGGCCGTGCGGGAGATCGATGACATCCTTGCCGCGACCGACGGCATCATGGTGGCTCGCGGTGACCTCGGCGTGGAAACCCCGATCGAATCCATCGCCGTGACCCAGAAGGCGTTGATTCGCCGCGCCAAACAATTCGGCCGTCCCGTCATCACCGCCACCCAGATGCTGGAATCCATGGTGGAAAACCGTCGCCCGACCCGGGCGGAGGCCACCGATGTGGCCAATGCCATTCTCGATGGCACCGACTGCGTCATGCTCTCGGAAGAATCAGCCATCGGTCAGTTCCCCGTCGAGGCGGTGCGCATGTTGACCCGCATTGCCTTGGCTACTGAAAAAGCAAGGCCGCCGATCGAGCCGATCTGGCTGGAATCCGGGAAACGCCAGACCGCGCGGGTCGAGGAGTTGATGGCGCCCGACCTGGCCGACCTGGTCCATAAAATCCGCCCACCGGTGGTGATTGCTCCCACCGACAGCGGCGCGACGGCCCGCCGACTCGCCTGCTTCAAGTTCCCCTGTCGGGTCATTGCGTTCAGCAGCTCGCAGAAAACCTGCCAGGATCTGTGCTTTTCCTATGGTGTGGTGCCGGTCCAGGTCGACAGCACCGACGTCGTCTGGCGCGAGGTGGCCAGAAGCTGGTGTAGCGGGCAGGGCATCCGACGCGGCGCCGTGGTCATGACCCACGGCCCCTCCAAAGCCCATCCACAGGCCAGTAATTTCGTGGAAATCTTCAATTTACAAGTAGCTGGGGAGTCATAAGGGAGCGGCGCAGGTTGCGTTGTCGATCCATCACAAAATCGCGAATCAGGCTGCGTTGCTCGGGATCAAGCTGATCGAAGCAAGCACCCATGCGCCAGGCTGACGCATCGGGGGTCATGAACCGGACGTCCACGGTCGTTGCCACCGTGCCTGCGGGCAATTGCAAAATTACCGGGCACGGGGGCTCACCGGGGCCCCATGGCGCCGCAAGCGGCAACAGCGCCCCCAGCCCGCCCAGGGATAAATCCAGCGGTTCCGCAATGATCGGCATCGAGGGCTCGGGATGCAGGGTCAGACAGACGCCAGCCACCTGTTCCAGGGAAACCCGGCTTTCTCCCCTCAGTTGGGCATAGCGTACGCAGTCGGGCAAACCCAGATGGAGCAATTGCCCGTCCCGGCCCACGCCCTGACACACCATCTGCAACTGCTGTCCTCCCTGGGTCAGGGTCAGCAGATTGCCACACGCGCTCCCAGACCCGCTGGAAAAAGCCGGTTGCAGGGGGCGCAGGACCCACTCATCACCTTCTGATATCAGCTGCGCCGGGAGGGAGGTCGCCAGGAGCGGATGATCAACGACCACCCCGGCTGGATCGGATGCAAACTGCATCAGGAGTTGGCGGATGCGTTGCGCATCAAGCAACACTTCGTAACGCATCCACGGCGATGTTTTCCCCGAACGGCTCATCAGTACCGATCCTTGGAAGCTTGGCCATAAGGGCGATCAGGCGCGAAAGGAATCATCCCATGCGTGCGACTTGCTCAAGAAGCCATCGGCCATTCGTTCCGCATTCGGCCGGTAGGCCTTTGCCGCAATCAAATCCCCCAAATGGCGAATGCGCTGCTCCTCTGACCAATGCGATCCCAGCCGCCCCATCAGCGAGACAACCACACCACGCTCCTCAGAACGGGAAATGTGCTGCCGGGACCCCGCGTGTGATCCATCGATCCATGAATAACGTTCACCTTGCATGGTCTCTGCCCCATTCGTTAACCCAACTGATAGGATTATCGGACGGATTTCCGTCAACTTGAGGACTTTTGCGCCAATCGATTGTCAGAGCGTCGGTTTCCTGACAGCGGATTCTCCGGATCAGGATTTCCCCACCCAATCCGACATCCGACTACGGATGCGTTTCACGGCTTGACTGTGGATCTGGCAGGCGCGCGATTCGCTGACGCCCATCACGCTACCGATCTGACGAAGATTCATGTCTTGCTCGTAATACAGCGACATCACCAAACGCTCTTTTTCAGGCAAGCTGGTCATGACCTCGACCAGCACCGCCCTGAATCCAGCAGCTTCGATTTGCTGAGCGGGATCATGGTCGCCATCGCCGGGAATATCCCCCACATCGACCACACCATTGTCAGGCTCGTCCAGACTGAGTACTCGGCACCCCGCAGCGTCCTTCACAATCTGGTGGTACTGATCCAGATCGATCTGCATCGCGTCGGCAACTTCCGCCGGCTTGGCAAGCCGTCCCAGACGATGTTCCAGTGCGTGCACAACCACGGCCATTTCACGGGCCTTGCGGTGCACCGAGCGGGGCACCCAGTCCACCTTGCGCGTTTCATCCAGCATGGCGCCGCGTATGCGGATTCCGGCATAGGTTTCAAAGCTCGCACCTTGACCCGCGTCGTAATTCCGGGCCGCCTCCAGCAAGCCCATCATGCCAGCTTGAATCAGGTCATCAAGTTGCACGCTGGCCGGGAGACGACTGGCTAGGTGCTGGGCAATGCGCCGCACCAGGGACGCATGTTGAATCACGAGGTCATGCTGTTGGCGTGCATCAATCTGGGCAGTCTGTACCATGGCCAATCTCCGTTGCGGTTGTCTCTCCCTTTGTTTCCTTCGTGGAGAGATCTGGATTCGTTCCCTGGGTGTCGAAATTCCGGCACCTCAGGCACCAGATGATTCGGCGCCCCCATAAAGCAGGAAACGTTCCAAACCGACGGATAAGCAACTTAATATTTTAACTATTTGTTTTTTAATTTATTTTTTTACGGCAAACCAAGCAGGAATGCGCACGCACCGCAATGAACGCCAAAATTCTGGCGAAAAGAACCCGCGCCGCCATGAAACAGCGGTGAAACTCGGCACTTAGATAGAGAAGGCTATCGGCAGAAGTTGTGCGGGCAAGACCGCGTCATGAGGATCACGGATCGATCGGTAGATCCGCACGCACCAAACCATATTTGCGCAATTTTTCGACCAGAGTGGTACGCCCGAGCTGCAGCAGCTTGGCTGCCTGGGACACCACGCCGTCACTGGCCGCAAGGGCTTGCCGAATCAGGTTGATTTCCGCTTCGGCCAGATACTGCTTGAGATCCATTCCCTCCCGGGGCAGGCGCGGCAATGGCGCCCCATCGCTCCCCGCCAGATGGGCCAAGGCAGGATGAACCGCAGGCACGTCAGAGGCCATACCATTCCGATCCTCTCCCAATGGCCGGTAGTTCTCGGGCAGATCCGCCAGATCCACCGTGCCAAAAGGATGAAGAATAGCCAGTCGTTCGATCAGATTGGCCAGTTCCCGAACATTGCCCGGCCAGCGCCATTGGCACAGGGCAATGACCGCGGCAGGCGTCAGCCGCACAGACGTGCCGCGTTCATGCTCCAGGCGCGCAATGATTTCTTCCAGCAACAGGGGCAAATCTTCAACTCGATCACGCAGCGGCGGTGTTTCAATGGGAAACACATTGAGCCGGTAGTAAAGATCTTCCCGGAACTGGCCCTTGGCAATCTGATCTTCCAGCACGCGATGGGTGGCGGCAACGATCCGCACATCGGCCGGAATGCTGCGGTTGCTCCCCACCCGCTCAAACACCCGTTCCTGCAGCACCCGCAACAACTTCACCTGCATCGGCAGGCTCATGTCGCCAATCTCATCGAGAAACAAGGTGCCGCCCTGGGCAGCTTCAAATCGCCCTTCACGGTTGCTGACCGCGCCGGTAAATGCGCCTTTTTCGTGACCGAAGAGTTCCGATTCCAGCAATTCACCGGGTATCGCGCCGCAATTGACGGCGATGAATGGCCCGTTGCGGCGTGAGGAGTAATAATGGATGTTGCGTGCAACGACCTCTTTTCCAGTACCGGATTCCCCAAGAATCAGCACGTTGGCATCCGATCCGGCGACCTGGCTGATCAGCTTGCGCACATTGCGGATAGCCCTGGAGTTACCCACCAGACTACGGAAGAGTTCCACATTGCGGGGGCGTTCCTTCAGGCGTGCGCTCTGTCGATAGAGTTCCACCTGACGCAGCGTTTCAACCAGTTGCTCGTGTCGTACCGGCTGTTGCAATGGCCACAGGGGATGATCGATCAAGCTGGGAGGAGCTGAATCCATCCACAGGATGGGCAGACGAGGCGCCTGTTGATGGAGGCGCGCCAGAGAACTGTCGCGCAAGGCGGGGGGATCCACCCGCCCGATACAGACTGCAGTCCAGTCCTGATTCTCGTAGCGCGCCCAATCCCAGGTTGCCGGATCGGAGATTTGTTCCGATTGCAGATCGATAAAACCCAAGATGGCTTTCAGCGATTCAGCATGATGTGAATCACCATCCAGAATCAGAATTTTCGGCTGGCCCATGAAATTCCCCCGACCCCAGGCATCCGTGCCAAAGGTCACTTAACATTCAGTACTATTTGCATTTTCAGCAGACCGGCAAGGGATTGTCAATTTTTTGTCTAATCCCTTCATCCCTTCTGGATTCGCGTCAGTAAGCTACAATACGCTGGCTCCTGCCCGGGTGGCGAAATCGGTAGACGCAAGGGACTTAAAATCCCTCGGGCCTGTCCCATGCCGGTTCGAGTCCGGCCCCGGGCACCAAACAAATCAACAAATTACACCACAATCCAAAGAAATGCCTGCTCCTGACAATGCGCAAAGCTACGGTTTCGGTACAGTACGCAGCGGGAGAACACGTTGGCCACCATCACCAAGACCCCTTCAGCCACCTGGAAGGCCATCATCCGCAAGACGGGCTGGCCAACTTTCTAAAAGACTTTCCACGCCAAACGCTGTGCAGAAGACTGGAGCGACGCATGGCGAGCGCTTCATCGCGCTGCTCCAACGGCACTCTCCGACCTGGCGGGAAGCGCGGGCAGAACTGAATGAGTTGCCGCTGGCCCCCTATCGCTGAACTTCAGGACGTTCCCGTGGCCTGAGGCGGCGCGGTTTGTTATGCTCCCCGCCCCCGGCCACTGGCGCCGGCACGCTCTTTCCACAGATCACGACAGGCGGACCTGGCCATGCATCCTCTGCTCACCATCGCCGTGCGGGCGGCCCGCCGGGCGGGCGACGTCATCATCCGCGCCTCCAATCAGCGCGATAGCCTGACCATAGACACCAAGCAACGCAACGATTTCGTCACCGAAGTCGACCGCCAGGCGGAACAGGAAATCATCCAGATCATCCACAAGGCCTATCCGGATCATGCCATCCTCGGCGAGGAAGGCGGACAGATCGGCGACAACGAAGTGACCTGGATTGTCGATCCGCTGGACGGCACCACCAACTTCATTCATGGCCTGCCCCACTACGCGGTGTCCATCGGTATCGAGGTGCGGGGCCGGCTGGAGCACGGCGTCATCCATGACCCGGTGCGCGGGGAGATTTACACCGCTTCCCGAGGAGTGGGCGCGTTCCTGAATGACCGGCGCATCCGGGTGACACCCGCCCGCAGCCTGGAGGGTACGCTGATCGGCACCGGCTTGCCGTTTCGAGACTTTACCCATGCCCCGGCCTATTACGGCATGCTGCAGGCCGTCGCCAGCAAGGCCGCTGGCATCCGGCGCGCCGGGTCGGCTGCGCTGGACCTCGCCTATGTCGCCAGCGGACGCCTGGACGGCTATTGGGAACTGGGGCTGAAGCCCTGGGATATCGCCGCTGGCGTGGTCCTGGTTCAGGAGGCCGGCGGCATCGTGGGGAACCTGTCGGGGGAACCCGATGGGTTCATGGACTCGGGCAATCTGGTCTGCGGCAATCCGCGACTGTTTGCCGCCCTGGTGCGGGACATCCAGCCCCACCTGACCCCTAGCCTGATGGCGCGCAGCTAAAGCCTGTGCCCCGGCTCGGCCGGGGGCACCGTGGCCTTAGATCTGATCCTTGGGCCCCTCGCGCACCACGGGCAACAGATGCTCCCGGCGCACGCCCATCTGCAGGGCCAGGCTGCTCGCTACATAGATGGTGGAATAGGTGCCCACGATAGAGCCCACCACCATGGCGATGGAGAACGGCCGCAAGGTGTCGCCACCCAGCACCAGCAGCGCGATCAAGACCAGAAAGACCGTCAGATTGGTCATGATGGTGCGTGACAGGGTCTGGTTGACCGAGATGTTGATCACCTCGATCGGCGTCAGGCGGCGCAGTTTGATGAAATTCTCCCGGATGCGGTCGAAAATCACGATGGAGTCGTTGATCGAGTAGCCGATAATCCCCAGAACAGCAGCCAGTACGCTCAGGTCGAAACTGACCTGGGTCCATGAAATCACCCCGATGGTGATGATCACATCATGGACCAGCGCGATGATGGCGCCGGAGGCTAGGCGGAATTCAAACCGCAGGCCCACGTACAACAGTATCCCCGTGATGGCGATCAACAGCGCCAATCCGCCCTGGTTCGCAAGCTCCTCGCCCACCTGGGGCCCCACGTATTCCACCCGCAGGAGCTGGACGCCGGGATCATGGGTGGCTAGAACCGTCAGGACCCGATCGCCCAATTGCTTGGCTTCGACCCCCGCCTGCGGCGGCAGCCGCACCAGCACGTCCCGATCCGCCCCGAAACGCTGGGCCTGGGCATCGTCAAAGCCCCCGGCCGCCAGTTGCTCGCGCACGGTTTCCAGATTGACCGCCTCCGGATAGCGCACTTCCATTACCATGCCGCCGGTGAAATCGATGCCGAAATTGATTCCCCGCACGGCCAGTCCCACGACGGACAACAGGATCATCAGCCCCGAGATGGCGAACCAGACATAGCGCTGGCCCATGAAGTCGACTTTGGAATTGTGAGGAAACAGCTCCATGTAACGCGCTCCTAGATGGACAGCTGGGTGACGCGACGGTTGCCATAGATCAGGTTGACCAGGGCCCGCGTTCCGGTGATGGCAGTAAACATGGACGCCAGGATGCCCAGGATCAGCGTGACCGCAAAGCCGCGCACCGGACCGGATCCCATCCCGAACAACAGCGCGGCGGCAATGATGGTGGTGATGTTGGAGTCGGCAATGGTGGAAAAGGCCTTTTCATAGCCGGAATAGATCGCCGCCTGCGGCGTACTGCCGTTGCGCAGCTCCTCGCGTATCCGCTCGAAAATCAGCACGTTGGCGTCCACCGCCATGCCCACCGTCAACACGATCCCGGCGATGCCTGGCAGGGTCAGGGTGGCCTGCAGAATCGACATGAGCGCCACTAGAATGATCACGTTGAACAGCAGGGCAAGGTTGGCAATCAGTCCAAACACCTTGTAATAGACGCCGACCACCAGCACCACCAGGAAAAACCCCAGCAGCGCGGCATCCCAACCTTGTTCGATATTTTGCTGGCCCAGACTGGGGCCGACCGTGCGTTCCTCGATGATGTCCACCGGCGCGGCGAGGGCGCCGGAGCGCAGCAACAGCGCCAGGTCGCGCGCCTCCTGCGGGGCCAGGCCGGTGATCTGGAAGCGCTTGCTGAAAATTCCCTGGATGGTGGCGATGCTGACCACCTCTTCCACGGTGCGACGCACCCGCACGGTCTGGCCATTCTCGATGCGCAAGTCGCTGCGATTCTCGACAAAGACGACCGCCATCTGGCGACCCAGGTTCTGGCGGGTGGTGTCCCCCATCCGGGTCGCGCCACGGCTGTCCAGGGTCACATTGACGCTCGGACCGCCGGACTGCCCATCAAAGCCGGACGAGGCATCCACCAGCTGATCGCCGGTCACGATCAGTTCGCGCTTGAGCAGGACCGGGAAACCCTCACGGTGCTTGTAGAGTTTGTCCCCCACCGGCACCTGGCCGGTCCGGGCAGCCTGGGCCGCATCGGCGTCCATATCGACCAGGCGGAATTCCAAGGTTGCGGTGGCGCCCAGGATTTCCTTGGCCCGCGCCGTATCCTGGACCCCGGGCAGCTGCACGACGATGCGATCCCTACCCTGTTGCTGGACCACCGGCTCTGCCACCCCCAGCTCATTGATGCGATTGCGCAGGGTGTTGAGGTTTTGCTGCAGCGCGAAACTGCGCAACTGTTCCTGATCGGCCTCGCTCAGCCGCAGCACCAAGGCGTCGGGACGACCCTCGGGGGATTCCACCAACAGCTCCGGATAGGTCTTACGCAGCCCCTCAAGAGCCGCCGGGCGATCGGCGGCATCCCGCAACACGATCGTCAGGATGTCCCCGCGCCGTTCGATTCCGGCGTAGCGCACCCCCATTTCGCGCAAACCGCGGCGCAGATCGGTCTCGTAGCGCTCCAGGCGCTGGGCAACTGCCGCCTTCATGTCGACTTCGAGCAGGAAATGCACTCCGCCGCGCAAATCCAACCCCAGATTCATGGGACGGGCGCCAATGGCCAACAGCCAGGCGGGCGTACGCGGCGCAAGGTTGAGGGCCAGAACATAATCACCGCCCAGCGCCTCGGCCAGTTTCTGGCGGGCGACCAACTGGGTTTCGCTGTCCAGATAACGCACCAGGACGCGCCCGTCCTGCGCCTCGATGGCTCGGGGCAGCAGTTGATTGTCCTGTAGCACCCGTTTGATGGTGTCCACGGTTTCGGCCGCAACCGGCGCATTGCGGGCGCCAGTGATCTGGATGGACGGATCCTCGCCGAACAGATTGGGCAGCGCATAGAGACAGGAAATCAGCAGCACCAGCAGGATCAGTGCGTTCTTCCACCCGGAATAGCGATTCATCGACGCATTACCCTCGCCGGCCGTGATCAGGATTTCTTTTTGAGTGTGCCCTTGGGCAACAACGCCCCGAGCGCTTGCTTCTGCACCTTGATGACCACCTTGTCGGCGATTTCGAGATCCACGAAGCTTTCTCCCAGTTCCACGATGCGGCCGGCCAGACCGCCCGTGGTCAGGATCTCATCGCCCCGACTGAGGGTCCCCAACATCTCCCGGTGCTTCTTGGCCCGCTGGGTTTGGGGCCGGATCAGGACGAAATAGAACACCACGAACAGCGCCACCAGCGGCAACAGATTCAACCAGAGGCTCGGTTCCTGGGGGGCCTGCTGGGCCCATGCGTCGGCAATGAAAAAGCTCATGATCCTGTGTTCCTGTCTGTGCAATGGCCACGGGGGCCCCCGAATCGGCGGCCATTATGGCACAGCCACCGCCGCGCGCCCCTCGCGGGCATAAAATTCGCGTTGAAAATCCTCGAATGTTCCCGAATCGATGGCCGCTCGCATGCGGGCCATCAGGTTCTGGTAATAATAGGTGTTGTGATAGCTGGCCAGGCGGGCGAACAGGATTTCCTGGCTGCGTTCCAAGTGGCGCAGATAGGCCCGCGAATAGTTGCGGCAGGTCATGCAATCGCACGCCGGGTCGAGAGGACCCGTATCCAGCCGATAGGCGGCGTTGCGGATGCGCACCACGCCGTCATGGGTAAACAGGTGACCATTGCGGGCATTGCGGGTCGGCATCACGCAGTCGAACAGATCCACACCGCGCGCCACCGCCTCCACCAGATCGCTGGGGGTTCCCACGCCCATCAGATAGCGCGGCCGGTCCTGCGGCATTTCCGGCAGCAGTGCGTCGAGCACCCTGCGCCGCTCGGCCAGCGGCTCCCCAACCGACAGCCCGCCGATGGCATAACCGTCAAACCCGACAGCCTGCAGTCCCTCCAGTGAGCGACGCCGCAGATCCGGGTACATGCCGCCCTGCACAATGCCGAACAAGGCGTTGGGATTGCCGTCATGCGCTATCCGGCTGCGCGCCGCCCAGCGCAAGGACAACTCCATCGACGCCTGGGCCGCCTCCACGGTCGCCGGATAGGGTGTGCACTCGTCGAACACCATGACGATGTCGGAATTGAGCACCCGCTGGATTTCCATGGACCGCTCGGGACTCAGGAACACCGCATCGCCGTCGATCGGCGAGCGAAAATGCACCCCCTCCTCCGTCAGCCGGCGCAGATCCGCCAGACTGAAGACCTGGAAACCGCCCGAGTCGGTGAGGATGGGACCGGACCAGTTCATGAAGCCGTGCAGTCCCCCATGGGCCGCGATTACTTCCAGCCCGGGCCGGAGCCAGAGATGAAAGGTATTGCCCAGCAGGATCTGGGCGCCGCAGTCGCGGACCTCCTCCGGCGTGAGGGACTTGACCGTGCCATAAGTGCCCACCGGCATGAAGCCCGGGGTGTCGACCTGACCGTGCGCCAGGATCAAACGGCCACGGCGGGCCGCGCCGCTGCGTCCCAGAAGCGCAAAATTCATGGGCGCACCCCCGGTGCCGGCGTGATCCACATGGCGTCCCCGTAGCTGTAGAACCGATACCCTGCCGCCACCGCATGGTCATAGGCTGCCAGTACGCGCTCCCGACCCGCGAAGGCACACACCAGCATCAGCAGCGTGGAACGGGGCAGATGGAAATTGGTGAGCAGCGCGTCCACCACCCGAAACCGAAAGGCACGGCCCGGATGGATGAACAACCGGGTTTCACCCGCATAAGGGCGCAGTTCGCCATCCTGGGCGGCCGTTTCCAGCGCCCGCACCACGGTTGTCCCCACCGCCACCACGCGCCCACCGCGCGCACGGGTGGCCGCGATCTGTTCGCACAAGGTCGCGCTGACCTCCACCTGTTCCGCGTGCAAGCGATGTTCAGTCAACTGTTCGGCGCGCACCGGCTGGAAGGTTCCTGCCCCGACATGCAGCGTCAGCGTACCCAGGGTCACACCCTGCGCCACCAGTTGCTCCAGCAGCGCCTGATCGAAGTGCAATCCGGCCGTCGGCGCCGCCACGGCGCCGGGATGAGCGGAAAACACGGTTTGATATCGCTCCCGGTCGGTCGGCTCATCCGCACGCTGGATATAAGGGGGCAAGGGCATGTGGCCCACCCGCTCCAGCAGTGCCGGCAGGGATTCATCCCCCTCGACGGCCACCTCGACCAGCCCCGCATCCCGCTTGCCCACAATCAGCGTTCCACCACCCTCCAGAACAATCCGCGAACCCGGGCTTGGGAACTTGCTGGCCCGCAGATGCGCCCAGGCGCGCCGCGCGTCAATCACCCGCTCGATCAGCAACTCCACTGCCCCACCGGTGGGCTTGGTGCCGAACAGGCGCGCCGGGATCACGCGGGTATCGTTCAGAACGAGCAGATCGCCGGGCATCACGAGCCCGGGCAAATCACGGATCCCCCGGTCCTGCCAATGGCCCGACGCCCCTTCCAGGCACAGCAGGCGGGAGGCCGTGCGATCCGGCAAGGGAAACTGGGCGATCTGTTCGGGGGGAAGCTGGAAGTCAAAATCAGCGGCTTGCATGGCGGCGCATGTTAGCAGGACCGGCCCGCGCCCGCAGCTCCATCACGCCACCCGGAACGGCGAACCCGAATCGGGATGGGCCGAAACCACGATAGCCAAAAAGTATTTCGTGAATTATTTATTAATAGCTCATTAAATAATTCACAATTACAGAAATAGTAATTATTTTTCAATTAGTTAAAATAAAAAATGTCTCCTTTTTGAGACGGATTGCAAAACCAGCGCATTGCCTCATAATC
>Ga0073913_10000115_pt1 | contig 14415 bp, 11 predicted proteins | sample GWRWT4_25Nov14_FD_70188 | JGI IMG/M metagenome (GOLD analysis project Ga0073913, IMG submission 70188) | Sand microcosm microbial communities from a hyporheic zone in Columbia River, Washington, USA - GW-RW T4_25-Nov-14 | ecosystem: Engineered > Artificial ecosystem > Sand microcosm >...
GCCTCGGCCACGCCGGGAATGGCGGGCAAGCCCAGGCGGGTACTGGTGGCGCCTTCGTGGGCGCAGCCGTGGCGATACAGCCAGGGGTCGCGCGGGCTGAGCATCACCAGCAAATCGTGGCTGGCCGCATAGGCCAAGGCCTGGCGCAGGGTCTGGCTGTCCGTCAGGCCCCAAGGCCCCTGGCTGACCGCGACGCAGCCGGCTTCGCGCAGGGCGGCCAGTTCTGCCAGTTGCTCGCCGGCCAGCGCGCAGGTGAGGGCGCCCACCAGGTGCAATCGCGCGCGGGCATCCTGTTGACCCTGGTGCTGCAGGCGCTCGGCCACTGCCGGGGTGTCGATGCAGGGGGTGACTTCTGGGGGTACGCACAGGCTGGTGATCCCGCCCGCCGCTGCGGCCCGGGTTTCCTGCGCGAGATCCGGCAGGGGGCGGGCACACAGGTCAACCAATCCCGGCAGCACCCATCGACCCTGCACGTCGATGCGCTCATCGGGACAAAAGCCTGCGGGCGCCGCGCCCACCGCCAGCACGCGGCCCTCGCTGAGATGCACATCCAGCGTCGCGTCCAGATCCCGCGCCGGATCGATGACCCGTCCGCCGCTCAGGGTGAGCCGATTCATGCCGCGCTCTCCCGCCCCGGCGCCCGTCCGAGCACCTGGGCCATGACCGCCATGCGCACGGCGATGCCGTTGGTTACCTGTTCCAGGATCACCGACTGGGGGCCGTCGGCAACCGCGGAGGCGATTTCCACGTTGCGATTGATGGGGCCGGGATGCATGACAAGGGCGTCGGGGCGGGCCAGGGCCAGGCGCGCCGCGTCCAGGCCGTAGTGACGGAAATACTCGCCCTCGCTGGGCAGGAAGGTTCCCTGCATGCGCTCGCGCTGCAGGCGCAGGGTGATGACCACATCGCAATCCCGCAGCGCGGTTTCCAGATGCGGAACGACCCGCACCCCCAGGGTTTCGATGTCGACCGGCAGCAGCGTGCGCGGCGCCACCACGCGGATATCCGGCACGCCCAGAATGCGCAGGGCATGGATCTGGGAACGGGCCACCCGGGAGTGGGCCACGTCGCCGACGATCACCACGGTGAGTGCGGTGAAGTCCGCCTTGTGGCGGCGGATGGTGAACATATCCAGCAGCGCCTGGGTCGGGTGGGCATGGCGGCCGTCGCCGGCGTTGAGGACGCTGACATGGGGCGCTGCATGGCGGGCAAAGAAGTCGGCCGCGCCGCTTTCCGCGTGACGCACCACCAGCATGTCCATTTGCATGGCTTCCAGGTTGCGCAACGTATCCAGCAGGGTTTCGCCCTTGCGGGTGGAGGAATGGGCCACATCCAGGTTGAGCACGTCGGCCGATAGGCGCTTGGCGGCCAGCTCGAAGGTCATGCGGGTGCGCGTGCTGGGTTCGAAAAACAGGTTGACGACGGTTTTGCCGCGCAGCAGCGGGACTTTCTTGACCGCGCGCGCGCCCACCGGGAGGAAGGATTCCGCCAGATCCAGAATGGAAAGGATTTGCAGCCGGCTCAGACCATCGGTGGTCAGGAGGTGGCGCAGCGGCAGGACATCAGGGGGCGTCGGTCGCATCATGGGCAGACGGCGAACTCCGGAGCAGGTGCAATTGCAGCGGATCGGGCCCGGCGAGTTTAATGCGTTCCCCCGGTTCTAGCGAGAGCATCTCTGCGGGGAAGTCCGGCGCGACAGGTAACTGCCGGCCATTGCGCGTGACCAGCACGGCGAGGCGGATGGCGGCGGGACGGCCGTAATCGAACAATTCGTTCATGGCGGCACGGACCGTGCGGCCCGTGTAAAGGACGTCGTCGATCAGCACGATTTCACGGCCATCGACCGAAGTGGACACCTGGGAGGGGCGGGCCTGGGGTGGCACACCGCTGCGCGCGAGGTCGTCGCGGTAGAAGCTCACATCCACCGTGCCGGCAGGCTCATCAAGCGCCAGGGTGTCTTCCAGGCGTCGGTGCAAGGCCTGGGCCAGCCAGGCACCGCCCGTGTGGATGCCCACCAGCAGTGGAGGTTGTAGCGCTGCGGCATAGCGCGCCCCGATGGCGTTGGCCAGGGCATCGATATGGGCTGCCACCCGCGGGGTATCCCAAAGGATCATGGCGATCGTCCTTCCAAATAGGTCATCAAAATCAGGCTGGCCGCCACTGCGTCCCGGCGGGATTCCGGGACATCCCGCGCGACGCGGTCGGCTTCCCAGGAGGTAAGGCGTTCGTCGACGCGCGCTACGCTGAGCCCGTAGCGAGTCGTCAGTTCATCGGCAAAGGCTTCAGCCCCACGGGCGATGGCGCCGGCGCTGCCATCCGCCTGCAAGGGGAGGCCGACGACCAGGCCGTCTGGCCGCCATTCGCTCATCAAACGGTCCAGTTGTTGCCAGAATTCCGGGGACTTTGGGGCCTTGAGGACGGCCAGGGGCGAGGCGCTGCCGGTCACGGTCTGGCCCACGGCCACGCCCACGCGCCGGGTACCATAATCGAACCCCAGCAGGGTACGGCGGTCAGCCACAGCCGCAGCGGTCACGCATGACCCGCTTCGCTGCTGAGCTGGCGCCAGTCGACACCGAGAAGACCAATGGCCGCGGTCAGCCGTTCGGGGGCGGGGAGATCGAACAGGATATGACTGTTGGCGGGCACGGCCAGCCAAGCGTTGTCGCGCATTTCCTGTTCCAGTTGCCCCGCCGTCCAGCCGGCATAGCCCAAGGCCAGCAAATAGCGGGATGGCCCTTCACCCTTGGCGATGGCCATCAGGATATCGCGCGAGGTGGTCACATGCATGGCCTTGGACACAAACAGGCTGGCGTCCCAGGGACCGGCTTCCTCGTGCAACACAAAGCCGCGTTCCTCGCTGACCGGGCCACCGTGGTAGACCGGGCCGTCAAACTCGGGCCGTTCCGGCGGGGGCAGTTCCATTTGCGCCATCAACTGGGACAGGCGCAGATCGCTCGGCCGGTTGATGATGATGCCCAGCGCCCCATCGGCATTGTGTTCGCACAGATAGGTGACGGTTTGCGAGAAATTGCGATCGACCATGCCGGGCATGGCGATCAGCAGATGATGTTGGAGGTAGCTGCCTTCGATCATGGGGTCATGGTAGGCAGTCGCCCGGATGCTTACAAGCCGCGCAGGCAAGCGCGCGTGAAGATGGCTTCATTGGCCGACATAAACCCCGCCTTCTCCTTCGGGCACGCCTGCCTCACCCGGCAGGAAACGCCATTTCCAGATGAAGCGGATGCGCTCGGTCTGTTGCTTCATCGGTTCGCTGAAGGGTTCGAAGGGTGCGGCAAGTTGCAGGATGCGCAGGGCGGCCTGGTCCAAGCGTCGATGTGGCGAGGGCGCCACCACCCGCGCTTGCTCAAGGCGCCCGTCGCTGCGAATGGCGACCTCCAGGGTGACGTCGCCGAACAGTCCCTGACGGGTGATTTCATCGGGCAGGTTGAGATTCCCGACTTCCTCGATGCGCAGACGCCATTGGTACAGATAAGGCGCGTAGAGGTGGGAGCGGGTGTTGACGGCGATCTGCATTTCGCGCAGGGGCGCGCCGGGTGTCTGGGCGTGTGCTTCCGGGTCTGGTAGCAGGGCGGGACTGGTTTCCGCGGCCTCCAGCACCAGCCGCGAGACCCGCAGGCGCTGGCCGTCGGGGGTCGTGGCCGTTTGCGGGGCACTGGCCATGAGATCGGCGGAGGGCGAGGTGGTGGTCAGGACTTGGCGCGTTGCGCGCTGGGTCGGGGCGTTCTGGGTGGTATTGGGATCCGATGTGCCCTGGCCACCCAGCTCGTTGACGGCATCGCCACCCTGGGGGATGCCCTCGTAGTTCATCTGGGCGCTGGAATCGGGCAGATCGCCTCGGGGGCGCTGCATGGGACCCTCCTCGCCGGCGCCCTGCTGGTCGATCTGAGCCCAGAATTGGGGCCGTTCCGGCGGCGCGGTGGGCGTACCACGCACCAGCGTCACTTCCAGCTTGTGGCTTGGATCGGGCGCACTGGTGAGGTTGCTGAAGCCGATCCCCAGGATGAGGATCCCGTGCAGCAGGGCGGCGAAAAACAGCGTACCGACCAGTCGGTCGCGACTGCTGATCTCGGGCGGCGGGGCGGCCTCGGTCATGGACAATTCCGACGGTGGGGACGACATGGGGGCTTATCGGCGGAATGCGGTCACGGCGCAGTCGCCTGAGGCGTCGGGCCCAACTGTCGCTCGATGGCGTCCATCAACAAGCCGGCAATGTTGAGTCCGAACTGCCGGTCCAGTTCCCGCACGCAGGTCGGGCTGGTGACGTTGATCTCGGTCAGCGAATCCCCGATCACATCCAATCCGACGAACAGGAGCCCTTTCTTGCGCAGCACCGGACCCACCTGGTCGCAAATCCAGTAGTCCCGGTCGGTGAGGGGGCGGCCTTCGCCGCGACCGCCGGCCGCCAGGTTGCCGCGCGCCTCGCCGGGAGCCGGTATCCGCGCGAGGGCATAGGGCACAGGCATCCCATCCACCAGCAGGATGCGCTTATCGCCCTCGGTGATGGCGGCCAGGTAGCGCTGGGCCATGGCGAAACGGTGGCCGTGGTCCGTCAGGGTTTCCAGGATGACGCTGAGATTGGGGTCGTCACCGCGGGTGCGAAAGATGGAGGCTCCCCCCATGCCGTCCAGTGGCTTGATGACGGCCTCTCCCTGGTCGGTGATGAAACGGCGCAGCCGCGCCATGTCGCGGGCGATCATCGTCGGTGGACAGCATTCGGGGAACCATGCCGTGTAGGCCTTTTCGCTCACGTCGCGCAGGCTTTCCGGCCGATTGACCACCAGTGTGCCGGCCAGTTGGGCCCGTTCCAGCACGTAGGTGGCATAGATGTACTCCATGTTGAAGGGCGGATCCTTGCGCATCAGGATCACATCCAGTTCGGTCAGCGGGACATCGGTGCCCGGCGTGAGATCGAACCAGTGGTGCAGGTCGTCTTGGACCTTGAGGGGTCGTTGGCGCGCCCAGGGCTGGCCGTCGATCAGGTAGAGATCGCCCAGCTCCATGTAGAAAAGCGCCCAGCCTCGGCGCTGAGCCTCCAGCAGCAGGGCCAGGGTGGTGTCCTTGGCGGGCTTGATGGTGGCGATGGGGTCCATCACCACGCCGATGCGCAAGTTCATGGGCGACACTCCGGAAAAGGGCGGATTCAGGGGGCCAGCTCGGCCATTTCCCGTGCGGCGGCCAACAAGGCCAGGCGGGCAACGACGCCATAGGTATAGAACCGGTTGGGGCCGGCATCCGGCTCCCGGTTGCGGTCGGGACAAATACAGGGTTCACAGAACGGCAGAGGATGGAATTCCATGCCGGGGGCGTTGAGGTTTTCGGTGGGACCACGCTGGGCATGCACCCGGTAGAAGCCGCCGACCACGGTGGCGTCGATCATGTAGACCACGGGTTCCGCCACGGCGGCGTCGCTGCCCCAGGTTTCCGCGGTGGGGATCCCTTCCTGGATCAACACCCGGCTGACCGGCAATCCTTCCTTGGCTGAGCTCATCTTGTTGCGGGTCTTGCGGTTGATCTGGGTGATTTCGTCGATCGAGCTGACGCTCATGACGCCCATACCATAGGTGCCGGCATCGGCCTTGACGATCAGGAAGGGGGGATGATCGATGTCGCGTTCGGCATAGCGTTCCGCGATTTCGGCGAGCAGCGCCGCTCCATTGGCTTCCAGACATTCCAGTCCTTCCCGCTTCTGGAAGTCCACCTGGCCGCAATAGCGCGAGGCCGGCGTGAGCAGCCAGGGATCCAGTCCCAATTGATCGGCGAATTCACCAGCCACCTCGGCATACAGGTCGAAATGATGGCTCTTGGAGCGATGGGTCCAGCCCAGTCCTGGCGGGGGCAGGAGGGTCTGTTCCAGGCCCTCGAGAATAGCCGGCAACCCCCCGGACAGGTCGTTATTGAGCAGCACCAGGCAGGGATCGAAATCCGCCACGCCCACTCGCGAGCCCTGTCGCGTCACGGGTTCGAGCAGCAGATGGGGTGCCGAGGGCGCGTCCAGGGGCATGGGCGCCTTCAAGTCGGCGCGCAGGGAGCCGATACGGACTTCAAAGCCGGCCTGAGCGACCAGGCTGGCCAATGTCCCCAAACTTTCCAGGTAGTGCGGATTGCGCGTGTGGCTCTCGGGAATGATCAACACCCGGCTGGCGGTTGGGCAATTGCGTTCGATGGCCTGGCGCATGGCCTGAACACAGAGCGCATGGCAGTCGGGGGCGAGGTTGTTGAAGCCCGCCGGGAACAAATTGGTATCCACCGGGGCGAGCTTGAATCCGGCATTGCGCAGATCAACGGAGGCATAGAGGGGCGGGCGGGTGCGTTGCCACTGGCGGCGGAACCAGTACTCGATCGTGCTCTGCTGAGCCAGCAGGGCAGCCTCCAGATGCCGAATGCGTTCCTGTTGCATAAGCGCCAGACGGGGGAGCCCGACGGGATCGACGATGGCCATGGCGAGATTCCTGGTAGGGCAAATCAGGCGCCCATGATACTGAATCGTTCATACAAGATGGATGTCACTCAATAAAGGGAAGCGCCATGAACATCATGGGGGATCGAGAGGGAGGCGAGATGGACAGGCAATCTGCGGGTGAGGTGAATCACCCTGTGCTGCGGGTCATGGTGATCGACGACAGCAAGACCATCCGGCGAACCGCTGAAACCCTGCTGATGCGGGAGGGGTTCGAGGTCATCACGGCCCAAGATGGCTACGAGGCCTTGGGTTTGATTGTTCGGCATCGGCCGGACCTGGTGTTCGTCGATATCATGATGCCCCGTCTCGATGGCTACCAGACCTGCGCCCTGATCAAGCGCCACCCGGATTTCCGCCATATTCCCGTCATCCTGCTGTCCAGCAAGGATGGCTTGTTTGACCGCGCCCGCGGTCGTCTGGTGGGTTCCGAGCGCTACCTGACCAAGCCGTTCACCCGCGAGGAGTTGCTGGAAGCGGTCTCCGAATTCGCCGGCGTGACGCCCGGGCCAGTAGCCGGTGGGATCCAGTGAGGGGATGGTGACATGGCGCGGGTACTGATTGTCGATGATTCCCCCACTGAGCTGCATGTGCTGCGCCGCTTGCTGGAAAAACATGGCCACCAAACGCTGGTGGCCCATGATGCGACACAGGGCATCGATCTGGCCCGACGGGAACAACCCGATCTCATCCTGATGGACGTGGTCATGCCCGGAATGAGTGGTTTCCAGGCAACCCGCAAGCTGTCCCGGGATCAACAGACCGCCTCCATCCCCGTCTTCATGGTGACCTCGAAGAATCAGGAAAGCGATCGGATCTGGGGGCTGCGGCAGGGCGCAGTCGATTACGTGCTCAAGCCGGTTCAGGAACACGACATCATTCCCAAAATGAATGCGGTGCTTGGATTCTGACCATGAGTGCGATGGTCTCGTCGAATGATGTTGACGATCCCTTTGCTGCCCTGTGTGCGTTGGAGCGATCCTGCAATCCTTTGGCTTTGGCCGCGCCACCTCGCGAATCGCTAACGGACCTCTCCTGGAATTCCCCGGAACAGGCGCTGATTTTCGACGTGGGAGGGATGCTGTGGGCGTTGCCCCGGCCTTGGATCAGGGAGGTGATCCGCCAGCCTAGACTGACGCGCATCCCCAACGCGGCAGCGGAGCTGCAAGGTTTGATCAATTTGAGGGGCATCCTGGTCCCTGTGCTGGACTTGGCCGTGTTATTGGGTCTACCGGGATCCACAACGGCGCCTGCGGTGGTGATCTGCCTTCAACAGGGTCGCCAGGTGGTGGGGCTAGGTGCGCGCAAGGTGCTGGGGTTGCGGAACATGACGGCTGGATTGCAGCGTGATGTCCCGGCGCCTGGAGTGGCCTGCCCACACGCCTGGTGCGGCGCCTTGGCTTTGCAGCCTGGACTGTGGGCCGGTGTGCTGGACTGGCCCGGTCTTTTGGCGTTTTCCGGTGTTCAGGATGAAGCATTGCCTGAATGAGCGGCCTGGACCTTGCGGCGGCCGCCATCCCTGATTCGCCTGTCCTATAAAGACCCGGCCGGGCCTGCCGATTCCCAAGCCTGAGCGCAACAGGAATTCCAGTGCGTCGATTGGCCTGATTCAGAGGGGGAGACCGCTTACACCATGTCCAAGTCATCCGTTGAATCCATCCGGGATAGCCAGGCGGACAGGCGTTTGTTCTCCGGTCTGTTGATCGGCCTTGCCGGCGCGGTATTTCTCACCCTGAGCGGGTGGGCCTATCTGTCGGGTCTGGAGTGGCGGGATCAGCAATACCTGAGCTTGACGGCCGAGCAACAGACGCTGGTGGAACGCATCGCCGCCCGCAGTTTCGAGGTGACCAATGCCTTGGCGGATGAGTTGTCTAATCGACAGACCTTCAATGAATTGTCCCGCAGCATCGAGAGCTTTTCCAAGACCCTCAAAACCCTGAAAGAAGGCGATTCCGAGTTGGGCCTGGATGCGGTGCCGGAAAACATCCAGGCCCGCGTTGATGTCGTGGCAGAGGCCTGGATCAAGGCGCAACCCCAGCTTCAGTCACTGCTGTCCGTGCGTTCGGTGATGCCTGGAGCGCGGGCGTATCAAGCCGAATTCCAGGCGACGCTGCCCGCCTGGATGGCGGATCTGGACACTTTGCTCGACCAGATGCGGGTGGCGCGCATGCCCCCTGAACAGATCAACCACACCCTGCGTCTCGCCCTGGACCTGCAGCGTATGCGCGAGGGCATCAATGCACTTTTTTCTGGTGCCGGTGCGCCCGAAACCCTCTCGAAACAATTGACGACGACTTTGGCGGCACTGGGCAATGGCCTGCAAGACCTGTCGGAGGGGAACCGAGCCCAGAACATAGGCGCTTTGCCGGCGGAAGGACCCATGCGGGACACACTGGCGCGATTGACGAAACGCTATAGCGCCTTGAGTCAGCAGGTTGATTTCATCGCCGCCAATGGCCTCGCGCTGCACCGCGCCAACCGCGCCTCGCGTGGCCTGGCCCTGGATCTGGCGGTAGTGCAACAAGGGCTGACCCAACAGGAGCTCGCGCTGCAGCAGGCAATCAACAGTCGTTTCATGCAGCCCCTGATTCTGGTGGTCTTGAGTGGCATCAGCGTGGTGTTGGTGATCCTGGTCGTCTATCGATTGGTGATGCGGGTGCGAGAGTTATTGGCGCAGGCCCGTCGGATGAACCAGAAAAACCAGGATGCCATCCTGAATCTGCTGGATGAAATGGGGGATTTGGCGGAAGGGGATCTGAGTGTCCAAGCCACGGTTACCGGAGATATCACCGGTGCCATCGCCGATGCGGTGAACTACGCCATCGAACAGCTGCGCGAACTGGTTCGCACCATCAACCAGACCGCCGAACGGGTGGCCGCCTCCGTGACCGAAACCCAGGACGTGGCGACCCGTTTGCTGGTGGCCAGCGAGCGGCAGAGCGGGCAGATCGAAACGACCACCTCCGCCATCCAGAGCATGGCCCAGTCCATCGAGCAGGTGTCGGATAACGCCCAGCGTTCCTCGAAGGTGGCTCAGCACGCGGTGGACGTTGCAGGCAAGGGCAGCGCGGCGGTGCAGCGGACCATCGAGGGCATGCAAGTAATCCGCGAGCAGATCCAGGAAACCTCCAAGCGCATCAAGCGGCTGGGAGAAAGTTCCCAGGAGATTGGCAACATCGTCGGGCTGATCAATGACATTGCCGAACAGACCAATATCCTCGCGCTGAACGCCGCCATTCAGGCCTCTTCGGCAGGTGAAGCGGGTCGGGGCTTCGGCGTGGTGGCTGATGAAGTGCAGCGACTGGCGGAACGTTCAGCGGTGGCCACACGGCAGATCGAGGCCCTGGTGCGCACGATTCAGGCCGATACCCAGGAGGCCGTGGCGTCGATGGAGCGGAGTACGACCGGTGTGGTGTCGGGTTCCCAGCGTGCGGAGGATGCCGGCAATGCCCTGGATGAAATCGAGCGGGTGTCCAATCAGATCGCGGTCCTGGTGACCAGCATTTCCGAAGCAGCTCAGCAACAGACGACCAAGGCTGGCGAGATGTCGACCAGCATGCGAGCCATTCGGGAGGTCACCGTGCAGGCGGCCAAGGGGACCCGAGCCACCGGCCAGGCGATCGGTCGGCTGGCTCAGTTGGCCACCGAGCTGCGCCGGTCGGTGGCCGGGTTCAAGCTTCCGAATTGAGGAGCACGCGATGCAGCCTTCCCCCCTGTCGATGAATCTCCAGTCCGCGTCGCGCGGGCATTCCGGAGATGCGCAGACGTTGCAGGCGTTGCTGCCTGGCATTCAGGACAGCATTGATCGGTTGCGCCAGCGTGCGGAAGACATGGGGTGGGGGGAGTTGACGCCCGAAACACTGGAGATGGTGTGCCAAGAGTGGCGGAATCTTCGTGAAACCCTTGAATTTTCAGGTCTTTCCGGGGCGTCCTATGCCGTGAGCCAGGCCATTGTGGCCTTGGATGCTTGCCATCATCCAGCGGCTTATACCGAAACCTTGGGCGATGCCTTGGCCAGCCTGCTCATTGCCCTGCCCGCCTATGTGGAACTCATGGCGCGCGGCGAATCCGATTGCCCGACCTTGCTGCTGTTTCCCATCAATGCCTTGCGCCTGGCGGCAAGCCGGGGCGCCATCGGGGCTGCGGAAATCTTTGCCGCGACGGGAGGGGATGCGCTGATCGAGATGGCTGGACCCGATCCGGTGGTCCAGGATCCCGCGATGCTCAGGGCGCTGGCCCAACGCTATCGGCCCGGCGTCATGCACGCGATCTTGCTGGTGTTGCGGGAAACGGGTGATGCGCGTGTGCTGGCAAGCTTGTCACGGGTGGCTGAAAAGCTCGAGCGCGCCGCGACCACCGCCGCTGTGGCCAGGAGTTGGTGGGTCTTGCGGGGCTTGTTGATTGCCCTTGCGGATCACGCCGTTTCCCAGGCTGAAGTGCGCCCGGTCCTGTTGCGTTTGGAGCGCCTTCTGGGTGGGCTGGTCGGGGTGGGGGAAACCCCGGAGCAATGCCAGTTGCATCGCCACACGGCGGCCCAGGCCCTGTATGCCTTGGGTCGGGCACCGCATCTGGCGGGATTGCCCGGCGAACTCGCCCAGGCCTACGACTTGGCCCATCGTGTGATCTCTCCCGAACAGCAGGAGCGGCTGCAGCACGCCTTGGGCGATGCCGGCAGTCAAGCCTTGGCCGGCGTCGCTGCATCGATCCGCGACGAGTTGCAGGTGGTCAAGGAATCGCTCGATGTCATTTCCCGCACGCCCCAGCCTGCGGCTGACGAGCTCAAGGTATTGGTCGGCGTGACCCAAGGCATCTGCGCCACCCTGGCCATCCTGGATCGCCCCGATCTCATGGCGCAGATGGATCGGGCCGCAACCCGGTTGGCCGCTTGGGCCAGTGCGGGCCAGGTGGTCGAGACGGAATGGCTTGAGGTGGCGCAGTCGGTACTGGCTGTGGAAGCGGCCCTGGCATCGCTTTCAGGGTGTCCGGACACGACAGACCTGGGATCGATCGCGCCGGAGCTTCAGCTCCCCGTGGTGCGTGAGGTGCTGGTTGATCTGCGCCAGTGCAGCGAGGCGTTGGAGCGCGCCGATTCAAGCTCCGGCAAGGCCGAGGCGGCCGGGCGTCTGGACCAGATGGCTGCGGCGCTTGAGGTGGCTGGGTTGGCGGAGGCGGGACGCTGTTTCAATCAATTGGCGCAGGCCTTGCCCCAGATAACGGAAGAGCGGCCGATTGCGGAAGCTATGGCCAATGCGCTGGAAAGCCTGGCGCTGTATCTGGAGCGCTGGGGTGAACAGCCTTTCGCCGATAGCGCGTCACTGGCGGCTGCCGTGGAACAAACCGAACAGGTGATGCGTCTGTTGCCGGCTGCTGCGGGCCCTATCGTGGCGGATCAAGACCCGGTATCCGCGCCGCTGAATGCCGCCCTTGACCTGGACCTGAGCGCCATATTTTCGGAGGAAGCCGAAGAAATCATGGCGCAAGTCGGGCCTGCTCAATCGCGCTGGCAGATCGATGCGCAGGATCGTGAGGCGTTGGTGACCTTGCGGCGCGGGTTCCACACCCTCAAAGGATCGGGACGGATGGCCGGAGCGGTTGCCATCGGCGAGTTGGCCTGGGGTGTGGAGCGCTTGCTCAACGCGGTTCTGGAAGGCACCAGACGGGCAGATCAGGACACGGTTGCCTGGGTGGCTCAGGCCATTGATCAGATTGCCGCGCATTTGCAAGACCTCCAACAGCCCCTGTCCGCAGCCGGCCAGCAATGCATCGATCAATTGGCTGCATTGGCCAACGGGGAAGCGGTAGGGATGCCCGCCGCGCCAGCGGCAAGGGGGTCCACACCCCAGAACGAGGGGGTTGCAGCGGAGCTTGATGTCTCGCCTCTCACGCCCCTGCCGGCTGATTTCCTGGCAGCGGATTCACGCCTGATTCCGGTCGTGGAACCCGAGGAGGCGGAATCTGCCGATGTGGAGGCTGACGCAACACCCTGGGCCTCGACCGTTGTGCAACTGGATTTTGCAGAATCGGTGCCCCTGGATCCCGATCCCGAACTGGCTGAAGGCGCGCTGCTGGACGACTTGTTCGAGCAGGAGGCGTCCGGCTATCTGGATCAAGTGCAGACCTATCTGCGACAGGTTGGAGCGGGCGCCTCGCTGGCGCTGGACTCGAACGTGCTGCGGGTGTTTCACACCCTGAAGGGGACTGCCCGCACGGTGAACAGGGAATCCTTGGCAGATCGGGCGAGCGAACTGGATCGATGGGTCAAAGCCGTGCTCAGTGTGGGCAAACCGCTCTCCGCATTCCAGATCGACCTGCTCGCCCAGGGAGTGACAGCCTGCCGCCTGGCTTTGCCGGCCCATGTCGCGTGTGACGCGGACACGTCCTGGTTGCAGCGCCTGACGGCGGATCGCGAGCAGTTGGAACATCATGCCCGTACTGAATCCGGCAATGGCATTGGCCCTGAAATCCGCGCGATCTTTCTGGAGGAAGCGGTTGATCTGCTGGCACATATCGACACGCTGTTCAGTGAGAATGCCCCTGGCGAGGAAATGCTGCCCATTGATGCGTTGATGGGCGACCTGCATACCTTCAAAGGTAGCGCTCGGATGGCGGGTGCCTTGCCGCTGGGCGATCTGGCGCATGCCATCGAAACCTTTCTTGGCCTCATGGCCATGGGCGATGCAGGTGGTGAACCCGAGGCCCGCAGCTTGCTGCGCCACGCCTTGGATACCCTGCAAGGTCAACTGGATCAGTGGGCTGAAGGTTTGCCGGCAGCGGTTCCGCCAGGCTTGCTGCAAAGACTGGGCTGCGAACCGGGGGACTCATCGGAATCGGCTGTTGCCACCGTCGGAAGCGCGGACGGCGATCAGCCCTTCAATCCGGCATCCGCCGTTCAGGATGACGCGGTACAGGTTGATCAGACGCTGCATGGGGAATCGGGCCTTGTGCGGGTCGAGCGCAGCGATGAGGCAATGCCTCAACTCGATGCCGATGCTGATCCAGCGCTGGGGTATGTCCCGCCACCGGATTGGTGGGCACAACCGCTACCGGGTGAAGGGGAGGAAACCGTTGCCGGAAATGAACAGATCCGAGTGCCGGCCCCGACCCTGGATCGACTGCTCGGCCTGATCGGTGAGTTGATCGTGGTCAACGGGCGCATCGAACAACCGGTGCGCGAGCTGGCCAGTTATGCCCGGGAAATTGCCCGCACCATTGACCGACTGCGACGCCAGCTACGGGAACTGGAGCTGGAAGCGGAATCACGCATCGTCTTCCAGCATGCCGATCGCGCTGGCGAATCGGCTGCGGGAGATTTCGATCCCCTCGAATTCGATCGGTACTCTCGTTTGCAACAGCTTTCCCGCGCGTTGGGCGAAAGCGTGACCGACTTGGTCAGCCTGCAGGAACTGGTGAGCGGACAGCAACAGACCTCCGAGGCCGCGTTGCAGGTCCAGCGGCGGCTGGCTGGGGAACTCCAGGGTGATCTGCTGCGGACGCGCATGATTCCATTTGAATTTCATGGTGCGCGGCTGCGCCGCATCGTCCGCCAGACTGCCGAGGCGCTCGACAAGCAGGCCACGCTGGAGATCACAGGCGGGGAGACCGAACTCGACCGCCAGGTGCTGGATCGCATGGTGGCGCCTTTGGAGCATTTGCTGCGCAATGCGCTGGCTCACGGCATCGAACCCAGCGTGGAGCGCTTGCGGCTGGGCAAGTCAGCACAGGGGCAGGTGAATTTGCGGGTGAGCCGCGAGGGGTCCCAGGTGCTGCTGGAAATCGCCGATGACGGCCGCGGCCTGGATGCCGCGGCAATCCTTGCGCGCGCGCGCGCGCGCGGTCTGGTGGGACCGGATGAACAATTGGGCGAAACCCAGATTTTCCATCTCATTCTTGCGCCTGGATTGAGCACGGCCGAGCAGGTCAGCCAGATTGCCGGGCGC
>Ga0073913_10000132_pt1 | contig 13218 bp, 21 predicted proteins | sample GWRWT4_25Nov14_FD_70188 | JGI IMG/M metagenome (GOLD analysis project Ga0073913, IMG submission 70188) | Sand microcosm microbial communities from a hyporheic zone in Columbia River, Washington, USA - GW-RW T4_25-Nov-14 | ecosystem: Engineered > Artificial ecosystem > Sand microcosm >...
AACCAATACACGCTGGATCGCTGGCGGGTTGTCACGTCTGGTCAATCAATTACTTGGGCCGATTCCGCCAACGTTCGTACTGTCACCGCTCCAGCTGGTGGTGTTGAACAAGTAGTCGAAGGTATCAATTTAGGAACGGGAACTTATACCTTAAGCTGGACTGGTACTGCTACAGCAACGGTAGGCGGTACTGCTATTGCTAATGGAACCACTGTGTCGCTAACAGGTGGTGTGAATACAACTGTGCGCTTTATTAATGGCACATTCTCTTTAGCTCAACTTGAGCCTGGCACTAGGGCCACACCATTTGAGCAGCGGCCAATTGGGACTGAGCTGGCGTTGTGTCAGAGGTATTACATGAAATATAACACCCACAGACAAGTTGGCTACACAACTGCAGGCGGCGAAATTACGCAATACTTTGTATATCCCGTGATAATGCGAACCGTTCCGACGGTTGTTAACCTTGGCGGGGGCACCAGTGCTAACGTAGCTTCTTTAAACTTTGTTAACCCGTCCTCCATTGGATTTGGGCTAGAACTTTTTGCCACGGCCACAGGACGTGTTGGCGTTTTTGATAATACTTTCCAGGCCTCCGCCGAACTGTAACCAGCCATGTATCAACTAACCACCAGCACCAGCATCAAGCGCCTCTTTGATGGCGCGACAATCCCCAACGAACCCGCCAACCGCGACTACCGCGAATACCTGGAGTGGGTAGAGGCTGGCAACACCCCTGAGCCTGCCCCCGAGCCCGAACCCATCCCTGTGCTCACCACCGAGCAAAAGCTGGAAGCGGCTGGGCTGACGGTAGCTGAACTAAAAGAACTATTCGGACTTCCGTAACATGGGCAAACCAAAGTCCCATCAAAAGGTAGATCATATTCCTGGTCCACCTAAAAAGACCCGTCAAGGACAAGGACAACACTCACTGCCTAATCACGGTCGTAAACAATCTCGCGGTCAAGGCCGCTAATCATCATGCTTACTTTTCTTGGTCTTAAAGTTTCCTACGAAACTCTTGCCTTCTTGGCTCTTTTTCTTGCTTCTGAAGTTGTTGGTAACAGCAAACTTAAGGAGAATAGCATTGTTCAACTTCTTTTGAATGCTGTGAACTCCCTTAAGCCCTTCCGTACTGAGGATGACAAGATCTCTAAAATTAAAGATACACTCTTGAAGTGAACTAGTGATTACTCTTGCGGTTCCTCAGTTCTACCCCCAGCTAGATAGTATTACGTCTCACGGCAGTCGCATGTGCTTCTCAAGTACGGCTGCGATGGCTATCAAGTACCTCAATCCGACTACCCTCTTGGGGTCTAATGCCGATGATGACTACCTTAAAACGGTACTCAAGTATGGAGATACCACTAGTTCGGTAGCTCAGATCCGTGCCAATGCGGATTACGGGGTCAAAGCTACGTTCTATCAGAATGGCACCCACACAGTCCTCGAAAGGGAACTAGAGAAGGGCTACCCAGTGGCTTGTGGTATCCTTCACCACGGTCCTGCTCACGCTCCTAGGGGTGGTGGGCACTGGATGCTGGTCGTTGGGCTTACGGATACCCATGTTATCTGCCATGACCCGTATGGGGTGATGGATAATAGCAATGGAGGGTATCCTAAACCCGGTGTTGGGGGTAAATATGTCCCCTATGCGTGGAAATTATGGGCAAAACGATGGATGGTAGAGGGTAATGGCTCTGGTTGGTACATGACCTTTCGGAAAACAACCCTTAAATAAACACTTTTATTAAATAAAATGGCTTCTATTACAACTGATGCTGTAACAACGGTTGGTACATTCATTTCGGAGAATAGCAGCAATGCCTTTTCCCTTGGGGCATCTCGTTCCCTTGCAATTGGGGTAACAACGGCTAATATTGCGTTGACCACAACGTGTCGTTTTGTATCTATTACTCCTGCTGGGGGTACTCATTGTCACTATCAGATTGGTAGTGGGGCACAAACAGCTACTTCATCTTCACATTACTTGCGTACTGGTGACCGGATAGTACTTGCAGTCCCTGTTAATGCAAATATTGCGACAATTCAGGGTACTGGTGCTAGTACTACCCTTTACATCACAGAACTTTTCAACTAATTAATTATCATGGCTACTAGCGCATTTTTTAAATTCAATAGCTTTACTGAAGCAGTAGCAGAAAAGGTTCATAACCTTGGTGCTGATGTACTTGAGGTTGCTCTGACTAACACGCTTCCAGTAAACACCAACACCCAGCTAAGCAACATCACTCAAATCACCTATACCTTCCTAAACGCTCGTACCGTTACGGTGAGTGGTAGTGCTCAAACTGCTGGTGTGTATAAGCTGAGCATCACTGACAAGACCCTTACTTCTACTGGCGGTTCTACTGGTCCGTTCCGGTATGTTGTGTTGTTTAATCAGACAGCCACTAACGATGAACTGATTGGTTGGTATGATTATGGAAGCTCTATTACCCTTGGTGATGGAGAGTCGCTGCTGCTGAACTTCGACGATGCTAACGGTGTCCTGACCATTACCTGATAACGGAGGGGGCCATGATTTATCCTCCTGATGGAGTTGAGGTATTAGTTACCACTGATGGCAATGAACAGATTTTTGCTATTTGGAATGGAACCTACTGGGAAGTTGGAGTCGAAAATAATCCACTTCAGGCCCCATTAAACAAAACAGTGGTTGAGTGGCAATGGAGGACTGAGTAATGGCCCCAATATTTCAGGCAGAAGGTACTCAGGTAAGCACTTCTGGTAGTAGTGCTGTCGTTTCGTGGCCTACTCACCTTACCAATGACATTGGTTTGGTTGTCATTGAAACATCTGGTAACAGTGCCGACCTAACTCCTCCTGCTGGGTGGACTGCCATTCCAGATACGCCTGTTTCGGATACTGCTGGCCTCGCGAGCGGCTCCAAGCTTCATGTTTGGTGGAAGCGGGCAGCATCAGCATCCGAATCGGTTGTAAACACTGGAGGTGCCCTTGATCACATTCTTGCCTGCATTTATACGTTTCGAGGATGCGTTACTACTGGTAACCCTTACAACGTAACGACAACAGGAGCCAAAACCACCATTAGTACAACAGCAACGGTTCCAGCCCTTGTTACTACTGTTGATGACACGCTCATTACAATGGTGGTGGGGCGTCCAAACGACAGTTCTGCGAATGTACACTTTGGTGTTCCTGTTAATGCAAACCTTACGGGACGAGGTGAGGCTGGAGAAGGTGGGACAACACTGGGTAACGGGGGTGGTTTTGTTGTCAGCTATGGCGAAAAAGCTACCGCCGGTAATACCGGAACCAGTACCCTAACCAAAATTGCCAGCACGACCGATACTTACGTCGTATTGGCCCTTATTCAGGAACCTTCACTAAAAATACTTAGTTGTAGCAGAGGTCTGTTTACTGGGACTCAGCCTAACGTTCTTCTGCAAACGTCCAGAACGATTGACGGAACTACCCAAACCTACTCAGTTGTTGGGAATAGTCTTGATCTTTCTACGTCTGGTTCCTCGCCTGTTTCCCTTGACATTAGTGCTGGGGCGTTTACCCTTGCGGGGACAACTACTGGGTTACTGTTTAATCGAAACTTAATTCAACAACTCGGTACATTTTCGGTTGTTGGACAAAACTTACTGCTTCAAAGAACAGCTAGATTAGACATTACAACAGGCTCTTATGCTGTTAATGGGTTTAATACAGCTTTAACAAAGCAGTTTTGTATTGATGGAATTACTAGTTCGTATTCCCTTGTTGGTAATTCCGCTCTCCTTCAACAGGCAGCACGAATAAACGCCACAAGCCAAACGTATAACCTTGTTGGAACCGCAACGGGACTTCTCCAAAATAGACAACTTGTTTCCCAAACAGGAACGTTTTCTATTGCTGGTGTTCAGATTGAATTAATCTATACACCAACAGGGGCCACCTTTACCTTAGATAATCAAACAGGAACCTTTGCGGTTACTGGTATTCTTGCAAATCTTAACAAGCACTCTATACTAAGCACTCAAATAGGCTCTTACGTTAGTGCGGGCAATACGCTTGGATTTATTCGAGCACTGGCAATACAAAGCATTGTTGGTACGTTTTCGATTGCTGGAATTTCTGTTGGTATTAATAAACAAGCTACACTAAATCTACAGATAGGGACGTACACACTATCCGGCAATACGCTTGGATTCATTCAAGCACTAGCCCTCCATAGTGTTCCTGGGTCATTTTCTGTGTCCGGTAAGGATGCGGTGTTCTCACTCACGAAACCCTTTAGCCTTACAACTGGCACCTATACAGTTAGTGGCAATACTGTAGGGGTCAATAGGTTCTATCAACTTAATAATCAACCCGGCAATTACTTTGTTGTTGGGTCAGACTTGGATTACTTTAGTAGTAGAAATCTGGTTACATTACCACTAGCTATTGTCACTGATTTCCGATCAGTTGGTAACTTCTTCTGGTATCAAACCACACAAACAATCCAACCCGTCAAGTATAAAATTACCAAGCGTAATGAGTTTATATTGGGACGGCAAACACACATGGGTCGTAGAGGCATATGACACAACGAGCTAACGAGCAAGATTTTAACGAGCTTCACGGCCTCGTTACTAATGAACTGATCATGCGTATTAAATCAGGCACAGCCACCACACAAGATCTAAAAGCTGCTGCTGATTGGCTTGGTAAGAATAATATTACGGGTGTTCCCGTGATGGGGTCGCCTTTGGCATCACTGTTTAGTAGTCTTGAATTGGAGCTGGAGGATGTCGAACGGGCCATTAGATGATGAAGAACATGTATCAGCAATGCTTAGGAACTTAGCAGCAACTGCTTTCCTAGCACTTTTTAGTTGGCACCTGATCACTCTTCATAATATTGCTAAATCAGTTGAGGTGCTTGTTGAAAGAGTAAGTGCCTCCAACTCAAGGATTGAGCGCCTTGAAAACGAAGTATTCTTTAAGGACACACCTTATGGCGCCAAGGAAAACAACAACCCCTAAGCGTAGTGCTGCGTATTATCGGAGTAACCCCGAAGCTTACGCAAAGAAACTAGCTTATGATACAAAGGAGAATAAATCTCGAACTGATAGAAAGTATCGCGCTGACCTTGCTGATGCCCGCCGTAAACGTGGCATGATGGGTAAGGGTGGTGATGATCTTTCTCACACCCAGAGTGGCCGCTTAGTTAAGGAATCGCCCTCAAAAAATCGAGCAAGAAACGGAGCGGGTGGGAAGCCCAAAAAGAAATGAACAAAGGAAACGCTAAGCCACCCGGCCTCTATGCCAACATGAATGCTCGCAATGCAGCAGGCAAGAGTCGCCCCAAAAGTAAGTCTACGGTTACCCCAAAGGCTTACGCTAATATGAAAGCAGGTTTCCCTAAAAAGAAGAAGTAAATTTACTCCTATCGAGTCAATGCCACTCAAGGGTCCTTCCGATTACCTTTTTAATTTAAGGGCTATGTCTTCCTCAGAAGCTAAACGACTTTGGCGATCTGCGATAAAAGATCATTGGAATAACCAATGTGTTTATTGTGGATCAAATCATGATCTAACGTTGGATCACGTCATTCCAAAAGCCCGTGGAGGTCACGACATCACATCGAATGTGGTCCCTGCTTGTCTTAAATGTAACCAGTCAAAAGGTTCGAACCACTGGTTATCTTGGTGGGTTGGTCAAGAGCATTTTGACCCATCCAATTTCTCAAAGGTCCTTTCTTGGACAACTAGCTAGTTAACTTATCCATTAAAACAAATGTCTACAACTTCTGACTCTACCACTTATGGTGGTATCTCTAACGCTCCTGGTAAGCGTGATGAGAACCAACAAACCAACAAAGTTCACACCACAACTAACGTGTCGGGTGGTGTAACGACCACGACTACCGTAGCTGCTTCTTACGGTGCTGCTGCTACCACGGTTGCTCTTAACGCCACAGTGAATGCTGCTGAGACCGCTATTAACACCGTTCGGAGGGCACGGACCAACCCCTCTACCCTGCCTACCGGAAAGGTAACGGGCCTTGCTACCCGTGCTGAGACGGGTTGTGTGGCTTCCTTTGGCACCCGTGTCAATGGGTCCGGCTACACCAACGGCACCTATACCAACGTCGCCTTGTCTGGTGGTACTGGTACTGGTGCTACTGCTACCCTTACGGTATCTGGCGGTGCTGTGACGGCTTCTGCGCTTGTGCGTGGTGGTCAGTTCTATCTTGTTGGTGACGTTCTGTCCTGTCAACTGATCGGCGCTGGCACCTTGTTTGCTCTGCCTGTTGCTACTATTACTCAAGGTTGATTAATCATGGCTCCTAAGAAACCCCCTGTTACAAGTTCGCGTACCCGTCAAGAGCGCGTTAAAAATCGGGGCAAAGCCCCTGCTAGTACCCCTAAGCCTCGGACAACAGCCGCAGGTAATCGTGGGGCTCAAGCTGGCCCCCTCAAGCCTGGAACCCGTACCTCGGGTACTCCAATAGTGAATAGCAACAGTCCTGCTATGCGTCAAATTCAAGCTAAAGCTACTGAATTACGCAACCAAGTAAATCGTGGTGTACGGGCAGTTCGTCAGCCTGCTACGGTTCTTCCTAACTCGGTTCGTGCCGGTAGGAACCTGATCCGTGAAGGCGCTAATCGTATGCGTAATCTGGCTGACTCTGGCCAGGTACGAGCTGCCGCCCAACGTGGACAGCAGGCCCTAGAAGCTGCTAGGCGTAACCGTGCTCGCCTTGCTGCTGGGGTAGGTAAAGGAGTTAAAGAAGCTGCTGCTTTGAGAGGAGGACTTTCAGCACTTCGGGGTGTAGCTGGTGCTGCTGGCGGCATAGATATGCTTCTTCAAGGCAGTCAAATGCTTCGTGGTGCGATGGAACGAGCTGGATTTAAACCCCCTAAAGGTAGTCGATCTCAGGCTGAAATTGCACAACGGCGTAATGCTCCTGCAAAGCCAGCCGCTCCAAAGGGTCCTACCGCTGCTCAACGTAAGGACTTTGCTGCCCAAGAAACGAAGGCCCGTCAATCCCTAGCTGCTCGCAAGAAAGCAGCGGGTTCAGACCAAGCTACTCCAAACACCGCAGCCTCCTTTGATGATGCGTTCAAGGATGCTCGTCGGGCTAAGGTTAAAGCCTTCACCTGGCGCGGGAAGAAGTATACCACTGAGATGAAGTAATCTCATAACCCTCTAATCGGGTCCTGTAAGCCGCTACAGGGCCCCTCTCCCCCCTCGTGGGTATCTTTCCTCCTTATGACAACTAAAGCCCCCTTAGAGGCCCGCCTAGCGGCCAGTTTCCCTTTGTTCCTTTCTCTTGTATGGAAGTCGTTAGACCTACCACGACCAACAAGAGCACAACTTGCCATTGCTGAGTATCTCCAACACGGTCCCAAGCGTCTTCAAGTAGCAGCGTTTCGGGGACTAGGTAAAAGTTGGATCGCAGCTGCCTTTGTGTTATGGACACTGTGGAATGACATTGACAAAAAGATCCTTGTGGTGTCGGCAAGTAAACAACGTGCTGATGACTTCACATTATTTGTGCAAAAGTGTATCCTAGAGTTTGATTGGCTTGCTCACTTACGACCACAAAGCGATGACCAACGGTGGAGTCGCATTAGCTTTGATGTGTCGGGGTGTCGCCCAGCACAGTCACCCTCCGTCAAGTCCGTTGGTATTACCGGACAGATCACAGGTAGCCGTGGTGACCTAATCATTTTTGATGACGTTGAGGTCCCTGCTAACTCAGCAACCGACATGCAACGTGAGAAGCTTCTTCAACTTGTGACAGAAGGTGAGTCAGTTCTGACACCCAAAGCGGATTCAAGGATCTTATTTCTAGGAACCCCTCAAACGACCTTCACCATCTATCGTACCCTCCGTGAGCGTAACTACATTCCTATGGTGTGGCCTGCTCGGTATCCAAAGAGCCTCATCGGATACGAGGATGTTCTTGCTCCACAACTTCAAGCAGACATAGACCAAAAGGGTCTTGACAACCTTGCTTGGAAACCAACTGATGATCGCTTTTCAGAACTAAACCTTCTGGAAAGGGAACAAAGCATGAGTCGCTCAAACTTCATGCTCCAGTTCATGCTGGATACCTCCCTCTCTGACGCCCTCAAGTTTCCCCTTAAGATTTCTGACTTTCATGTGTTGCCGCTCGATCTCCAGCGTGGCCCGTCCGACTTGGTGTGGTCTGCTAGTAAAGAGACTTTGTTGGATATGCCTGCTGTCGCTCTCCCTGGCGATAGATGGCACCGGCCTCAGGCTGTTTCGGAATTTGTCCCCTACGGGCAAACTATTGTGGCCGTCGATCCGTCGGGTAGAGGAAAGGATGAAACAGTAGCTGTGGTCTTATCACAGATCAATGGTTTTATCTTTATCCGAGACATCTTTGCTACCCAAGACGGCTACTCAGACAAGACCCTTTGTGGGATTCTACGTCTTGCGGGAAGGTATGGAGCAACCATGTGTCTCATTGAGTCTAACTTTGGAGACGGGGCTGTAATGGAACTCATGAAGAAACACGCCCAGGAAATGAAGGTTGGTATGAACTTTGAGGAAGTACGCGCTACTACCCGAAAAGAAGACCGCATCATTGACACCTTGGAGCCCGTCCTCAACCAGCACCGCCTCATCATCGACCAACGACTCATTGATTGGGACTACCGCTCTAACCCAGAGATGGCCCCCGAGGAACGCCTTCCCCGGATGCTCATGTATCAGCTGACCCGCATGTGCCGTGAGAAAGGGGCCGTTAAGCACGATGACAGGGTTGACGCACTGGCCCTTGGCGTGAAATACTTTCAGGACGTACTAGCCATCTCCGCCAAAGAGCAGGACATCCAACGATCTCGGGAACAGTGGTCAAACATGATCACCGGCTTCATCAATGCCCCCACAATGGCCACTGATTTGCTTGTGGCAGGAAGCACCTTTGATGAGCCCATCACCCAAGAAGAGGGTGCCATTTTTACTTGGATGTAGAACACGCTAACTTCCTTGTCATACCAACGACTCTCAGCGAAAAACGGTAGAAGTGCCCCACTAGCACCAGAAGGGGGGAGACCTTCTTCCGGTAATCCCGTCAAAATTCACCCAGAAGGGACGGGTATGGAAAAGACGGAAGGGGGGAGACCCCCTCCTTTATTAGTACTATGTTAGTAGCGAAGCGCCTGTACATTTCCAGCCCAAGAAGAACAAGAGCTGACAAATAAAGATTCCTATTACCGTATATAATGCGGAGCGTAGCGGAGCTTATATTGTTAATGATCTTCATTAATGATAATAATAACAATGATTAATGTTAATATTATTGTTTATTGTTCTTAAAGGTAGAATGTATCCAATAGGTTCGATCAGAGTACTGACCGACCTATCCGATACAGCTGTTATAGAAAGAATAATCAATAAGAACTAATACTAACTACTTTACCTACATTACTAGTTATGTCCCCAGACATTAAACAACCCTTTGAGTCTCCCTTTGCTTCCAATGTTAAGCTTGTTTGGATCACACCAGAAGCAGAACAACAGATTGAGTTCTGTGCCAGAGTTAGTAACCCAAAGGCCCAAGATAAGATAGACACAACCGGAAAGTTGCTTCGCTATCTTGTTAAACATAAGCATTGGTCTCCATTTGAAATGGCTTCTGCCTGCGTGGAGATAACCACAACCAGGGACATCTCAGCACAGATACTCCGACATAGAAGCTTTTCCTTTCAGGAGTTTTCCCAACGCTATGCCTCAACCGTTGATGGGTTAGGTGGGTTGGAGATACCGCATCTCCGTAGGCAAGACCATACCAACCGTCAAGCTTCCCACGACGACCTTACGGCAAAAGAAACCCAAGCCTTCTATCGCCGTATCTCTTCTGCCTTTGAAGACATCGAACACCTCTACCAGGAAATGCTATCAGCGGGTATTGCCAAGGAGTCAGCAAGGAAGATCCTACCGATGAACAGTCCTACCCGTCTTTATATGTCGGGAACCATTAGGTCGTGGATTCATTACCTATCCGTAAGGAAGGGACCAGAGACACAGCTTGAGCATCGAATGATTGCAACACAGATCTACCAACTCCTAAACAAAGAGATGCCTAACTTATGGGAAGTCATCAACTAAGTCTGAATGAATTTAAGGTTCTGTATAAATCCCTGAAGCGGGGTCTGCCGGATTGGGCCTCCTTTCTGTTGCTTGGGTTCCTGGTGTGGGTTGAGGAGAGGTTCATTAATATCCGCGTTGAAACAACCGTGAGTGAAGCAATTAAAACCTATGAAACGCTTCACCTACCCAAAGAAGGGGTCATCCCTCCTCCGGTGTATTCGGAAACCGGAAGTGACTTCTTTGATGAGATGAGGCTGACAGCCCCCTGGGTGGACCGGGAAGGGCCCTCTAAGCCGTCTTAGGTGTATGGACAGCCCCTTTGGGTTTAACCGGCCCTCTGGGGGCTGCTAGGTGGGGCTGATGAAAAATGAAATAAATTTATAAACCCCTTACGCCTATACGCGGCGACCAGCTGACCCCCATGGCCCCCCTCGCCCGTAGAAAACGCGCCCGCCCGCGTGGGGTCGTGTCCAAACCGTGTCCAGCCTGGTGTGGACAGGGCCAAACCCCTTGCCCTAACTGGGCTGCGTCACTGCTGAATAGACAGGTACGCAACGTTGGACAGGGGCAAGTGTGACAATATGTGACAGATCCAGGCAGGATGGGCAGGTAGGTGGTATCTATGCGCGTACACGCATACGCGTTTCTTTTTTTCATATCACCTGTGGCCTCTCAATCAAATGTTAAGAAATGTAGTTGGTTTCCCGGTCTGGGGCCTACCAGGGTCCATACTTGGCACATCGGACGAGGGAAGCGGCAACGCCAGCCGCCAAGCCCCTTCGATAGGATCGCCAGCCTTAACTGACCGATCCGCCCTTTGTTACAGATCATTTCAGCCTCACCGATCTTGAGCCTGTCAGGCTTTAGGATCAGCTCAGCACCTCGAAAACTGAATAACAGGCGCAATAGGCTTAGTAGGTCAATGCTGCGCTAGTACTCATCGGGCGGGAACCTGAGACTAGCGGTAAAGTATACTGAAAGGGCGCGTTAATAGATCTATTCTTCATAACGGATAGAACAGCCAGCTGTTTGTAACTAACGTCGATTCGTTAGCTATCCTATTGCCTGACAATGAGTCGGGCACACTTTCTAAGATCATGCGTAAGATTGAAACTCTAATGAATGATGCAATCTCAGCATCTATTGATTGGAAACTAGACAACACTGAGGTTATTTGTTGTTCTAATGTATCAGATGTTTTCCTTTATGGTAACCTGATCGCCAGGATTGGTGAGACTTGGATCGAATTGTTCGATGGCAATCATCAGACAAGCACAACTAAATCTAGGTTGAATGCTATTCTTTCCAAGCATGGAATGACTGGCGAGTGTGTATTTCAAAAGAAAAGATTATGGTATGTTAACTACGATGGCGCAGTTATTCCATTCTTTTCTGGAATGAGACTTGCTTGATCGTTACAAATAGGGCTGATTAATCACAGCCCTTTCTGTAGCTATTAGCTACCAATCACCACTATCACAAACCAATGACTAGCACTTATCACACTTACCCAAACTTAGTCTACGATAAGGGTAGATTAGCTGAGACTAATTGGCTAACAGATCAAATGAGTGATGCAATCCAAGCAATCATCATCATAGATCCTGAGGCTATTGTATTGCGGGCTAGGATTGGCGATAAGGGTATCAAGGGCCTAGCACCAGGGGGCCTAGCGTGACCGCAACCTTCCGCATTACAACAAGTTACGGAATTATCCGTTGCTATCCTGTCAATGCCACAGCCAAGCTATTGTGTGACCTAAGCGGGTTCAAAACACTAACCACTGACTCGCTATCTATTATTGAAGACCTAGGTTACACTTGCCTTAACACAATTAACGATTCACTAATCACCCGCAACTCACTAATCTAATGAGAGCCAACACTCGCCACATTTCAGGTATGTTGATGTTAGCTAGCCAGGCTGACATTGTCTCGGGGTTACATTGGTATCAGAGAGCGTATGATCTTGCGCTCAAGTTCATCCACGAATACGATGGTCTCACAATGGGCCAAGCCGTAGGTGTTATTGCAGCCCTGTCCCCAAATAACAAATGGGAGAGGAATTGTATTGATGCCGAGGCAATGATCAAAACATGGGCTATTGGTGGTGATTATAATATGCTTAAGGTTTCTACATTCAACCCTAATAAAGCTAAAGCCATAGCTATTCTCAGTTTAAATATGGAGTCAGTAGACACTGAAGCCATTCCTAACATCTTGAGTGGTCAAAAAGTAGTAGCTTTCTATCGGTCAATCATGGGTGATAAGAACGCTGTCTGCGTTGATGGTCACGCCTATGCTATCTTTATTGGTGAGCGTATACCAACTACCAAAACACCATCTATCACGCCTAAATTGTTCGAGACCATACAGAGAGCCTATCAACTAGTAGCTAAGCGTAGTGCTGACCTATGCGGTGTTGAGTTGTCACCTACTCAGGTTCAAGCTGTTACTTGGGTAACTTATCGGAGACTGATTCATGGTTAATGTTACTGGCTTTCTTAACTGCTACGAACGTGACGAACTTGAGCAATGGCTAGATGATGTAGAAGATCTAGCCTATGCTGATGATGATGATGATGATGATCACGATCTCAAAGCAACTTACTACCCTGAGGAACTCTGACAAATGGAAACCATCAACCTACGTTTCACACTTGACGAAGAATGTCCTATTGAAGAGTATTTAGACGATGGGTTATGTACTGAGTACTTTCCATTAGATGATCAGACATACCAAATCATTATCAAGGATGTAGATGAGACGTTGATTGAATCAATGAATCCTGATGATCTTGCTGAGTTCTTTGGTATTGAGTCTGAGTTTGTTATTGCAATGGAGGTGATTTAGATGATTAAACAATTCACAAACCTATTGTTGTTCATTATTCCTCTCACGATCACTTATGCTATTGTTTCCAGTATTGGCACAGCCGGCAATTATTATGGGCCCCCTAGTCCTGCTGGTGTGTCTCATTCGGGTTTATCGCCGGCTGATGGTAAGTAAATGACACAATCCTTAAAGCAACAAGTTAGGGCTGCTATTAAGCGTGGTGAGATAGACTTGGCCCTTCAATTATTGAGGGGTCTTGAGAATCCAAAACCACCTAAACCTAAAAAGCCCTCAAAG
>Ga0073913_10000136_pt1 | contig 13043 bp, 25 predicted proteins | sample GWRWT4_25Nov14_FD_70188 | JGI IMG/M metagenome (GOLD analysis project Ga0073913, IMG submission 70188) | Sand microcosm microbial communities from a hyporheic zone in Columbia River, Washington, USA - GW-RW T4_25-Nov-14 | ecosystem: Engineered > Artificial ecosystem > Sand microcosm >...
TAGTAAATCCTGTACTCTTGATATTATATCCTTTTGGATCAACATGGAATGCATTACCGAAGCAAAGTTCATATTGTGCGAATTGATTTAAAGAAGCAACTAGATTTCTTCTTATAATAATTTTAGTAATGTTTGATGTGATTGCAGTATCTGCATTATCAATTAGTTGAAGAATCTTACTATACTTGAATCTTCCACCAAATTTATTAACATCTACAGATCTTGAATATGTTGTTAGAGTACTAATAACTTTTGTCTTTAGATCATTGACATTGGAAACTTGCGAAGAGTTATAGTAAACATAACTATCAAGTTCAACATAAAGAACTTTAAGATCTATGATTTCTTGTTTAATCCCAACTAAGGAATACTGTTTTAGTTTTGATAAAATAGTTTGCTTATCAAAGTCTGAAACGTAATCACCATTCTTTGGTTTAATACTGATTAAAACTGTTCCAAATCTAGGTGGAGTTAACTCTTCTCCGCCAACAACTGAAACAGATTCGGTATTTGGGTAGATTGATTGAACAATAGTCTCATAATCTCTAGCAGTAACTGCTCTATACTGAGATGAATAAAGACGAGGAGCAAAATATTTTACAGAATCAATGGATTCAATATCACCACCATTTGATGCAGCAGAAACTGTATTGATCGTAATTGATCCTGATGGTATTAATTGCTGATCTACAGAGTCTCTAAATGTACCTGCAAATGAAAACAGAGATGGTCCATTACCTTCCTTTCCATCAGTAACAATATATGTTGCTGTGATGATACTTCCATTCTCTAATTTTTTACCGATTATTCCATCTCCAAATAGAAGTTCATATTTTTCATCCTGAACTTCTTGTAGTAAATAAATTTCAGAGTCTGCTTTAACGTTTAAGATATTATCAACCTGTTTATACTCTCTACCATCTCCAGAGTCTGATGGACCCTTAACTTTTACAATAAGAGTAGCAGTATCAATGAATGAGTTATCTAATATAAATCTTTGATCTAAAGATCCATCAACCGTGAACTGTTTTTTAAGAAATGTTCCTTGATAGATGTAAATAGGGTCTGATGCGGTTCCAAACGTTGCCGTTCCACCAGATATAGTTGTTGTAATATTTTCAGGAATAGAAAAAATGTAAGAACTATCATTTACTGCACCAACACACACCAGACCCGCCTGTAGAGTGGCTGTGGGACTTGAGCTCTGTGTTGGTAAGGTAAAGGAGATAGATGCCTTAGCGGCGGTTCTAGAGCGTGGAACGTAACCTATGTTTCTTGCTAAAGAAACTACATTCTCTCTAAGAGTTGCTGAATCCAAGAAGGATTCATTAACAATCATATTAGTGTTAAATGCCGTAATATATGTGTTATACGCTAGCGTATCAATCAAGACAGAAAAGTTTGAACCTTCGAAATCAAAGTCCGTAAATGTGGAATTTGCACGAAGATAATCCTTAATGGATGCTTTAATCTGATCGAAATCTAAACTGGTAAATTTTGTAAAAGGCATTTTATCTTGTTGCCTCTAATATGAATGTAAACGTTTGTGCTGGAACATCTTGACCAATAATACTAAATGTTATGGTTACATCAAATGTATTTAAATCTGGTAATGGATTCACCTCAACTTGAACATCTGTTACTCTTCTTTCAAAATTTCTAATTGTAGTTAGAATTTGATTTCGAATAACAGAAGCAGATGCATAATCAACAAATTCAAATAAACTTGATTGTATATCAGATCCCAACAGAGAATTAAAAAAACGCTCTGTTGGGATTGTTTCCACTAAATTACGAACCGCTCTCCGAATAGCAGCTTCATTTTTAAGAACAGGTAAATCTTTAGTAATAGGATGTGGTTCAAAAGATAAACTTATGTCCTTAAATGCCCTGGATATTTTTTGAACGGCCATTTATTGGTCGAAAATTTCTGAATTTATTTATGTCTACTTCCAGGATTCTCCGTAATGTGGTTCAGTTCCATACTCCCAATCATCATAATCTTCATCATTACAAATCTGATGATGAATTTTAGATTGTTCAGTTAAATTATGCTTTGTCAGTGGAATATCATCATGCATAATTTCTTGAATCACTTTTTTCTTTTGTTCTTCTTTTATTGTATAATCTGTTACTAATTTGTCTGTACCCCACATCTGGTACATGTATTCACGATCCCTATCGGGATTAGGGTTAGTTGCCATCTGTTTTCTCCAAAAAGGTTAAACAGAACTTTTAGAGGGGTTGCTATCCCTGGGGTGGCAACTTATCTGTATATCTCTCTTATATTATAGTTAGTCGAACCTAGATGTTTAAGCATCTCAATTGCAATTAAACGAGGATTTCCTTCACCACAAGTGTAGACATCGATGGCAATGCACCCATTTTCTGGCCAAGTGTGGCAAGAAACATGACTTTCTGCAAGTGCAGCAACGATTGTACATCCTTGAGGAGTGAAAGAATGAGCAAAAATGTCTAAAATTGTCATTTTTGCACGTTCAATGCCCCCAATCATCACTTCTTCAAGACATTTTACATCATTTAGAAGATCAAATTTTACGTCATACACCTCTAACAGCAGGTGTTTCCCCATCGAAAAGCGTTCCAACTCAGTTTTTTGTAAAAAATCTATTTATTTCGGTAATTCAACGTAAAATCCTCTTCGAACATCTGCCAAATATCCATTTGCAGCGTAAAAACGCTGATCAGATCTTGTGTTTGGAAGAAATTTAAGTGATTTTTTGTCATTTTCTACATCATCTTCCCATAATGGGTGTAATTTTGAACCCATGGGGAGATTCCAGATCTCTTTATTGCCAGGTCTTAGGTGGATTTCAAATATTTTATCGTTTTTTGACTCGACATTGATATATTCCACATCAATCTTTTGAATAAAATCAGGTAATTCAAGGTTTGGTATCTCTATTTTCTCCCAAACTTCAAATTTAACCAGATTATCTTCATTTTCATGTGTTCCAATCATAGCACTGAATGGAATCCACACATTATTTTCACGTTTATAGTCAATACTAAAATGATTCCCCACAAAATATTCACACCAGAAGTATCCAGGTGGAATAAATTTGTGAAGAATCATGTCTTCGGCGTGTATTTCAGGATCTAAAAACAGTTTTTTAGCACCTATTCCACAACCGCGCAAATTATAGGTCGGGCGAACAATATAATCTCCCGCTTTTTTAATTGATACACAGGCAGGTCCACATTGATAACCTAAACGTAACGCAAGTTCAAGTTTATTAAAAACCCACCGATACTCAGGATATGCTTCCCACGCCTGCATATCATTGGATATCATCCTTTACCTTGCCCTCTATATCTTTTTCTAGCTCCATTGCGAGACGTAGCGGCATATTTAGTTCCCGCACCATCTCCCTGGCGAGACTTTTTAGGAGGACCAGGGATATAAGAAGTGCGCTTATTCAGACCACCTTTTGCTTTAACTGCCATAGATTAATAATTCCTCAGTATTTCAGTACGAATCTTTTTAGGATGTGGAGAACCTGTCTCATAATACTCGATTGCCAGGTCCTCCATCAGTGAAAAATATTCTTCTTCTGTGAGATGAGAGAACTTACGTTCATCTCCCACATAGATGTTATATCTTTCTTCTGTATGCATGAGATCAGATAATGCGACTCTTCTCGTGACCAACGCGAACGCGAGGATCACACCAGATTTCGAAACCTGCTTCTTTTGCATCAAGACAGAATGAAACGTCTTCTCCACACATATCTTGAACTTCACCTGATTCAAAGACTTGCATCTTTGGAGCAAACCAAGGATACTTCATCTCAGAGTGTTCAAAGACACCATGCTTAATCAGAAGCCAACCAAATCCAGTGTAGTCAACAGTAAATGGTTTACGACGCTTCGAAATGCTTTCCAGAGTTTCGTGATTCATCACTCCACCATTATTACGGAAATCATCTTCTTCTAACCAGTGAGCAACTGAAGTGGTCATGCCATCTTCAGTGCAATACCAACCTGCAGCGATATCCTTATCCATCAGAACAAGCTGATAGAATTTTTCAGTGTTGAATACAATATCACTATCAATCCACAGTTGGTAATCATAAGGTAGTTTGCCATCCCAGGGAATTTGATCGGGACCACGGAGAACGTTTGCACCAAGACACTTACAACGTGCAAAGTTCACCATTGAAGAATAATCTTGTGAAATCTGAATACTTGCACCAGATTGTACAAGATCAAAGCAGAGTTGAACAAAGTTCTTCAGATACGTGTAAGAAACACCGCGCCCTGGTAGACAGAACACAATAGACTTACCACGAATCATCTCTCGTGCTAGATTATAGTCCCACTCTTCGGTTGCGGCGGAATTTTTGGCAACTACTGGAGTTTTTGCTTTAACAGTAAATCCTTTAGCCATAATTGAATGTAATTACATCAAAGATCATAACATATTATATAGAGGTTGTCAATGAATCAGAAATCTTCTGTATGTTCGGTTAAGATCACTTCATCACCCTCAACACTAAAGGAGATTTCTGTATCTTCGTACCATGAAAGTTCGTTAGCAACCCACTCAGGAATTACAAGATAGTAATCACCTGAAATAGGATCGACTTGTAGAGTTTCAAAATTTTCTGGCGAATTTTTTTTCATCTCAGTGATATATTTTTTCTTTTTCGGTATTATATAGGGTTTGGGAGATTTTTATATACCGAAAAATTTTTTTATATTGAGTGTTATAATTTATCGCATTGCCGTAACACTTTGTAGGTTAGGGTAGTTAGCGTTTTTTATAACACGGCGGCGCCGCGCCCGCCCCGCCACGGGCAGGGCACTGCGGATCACGAACGCCCAGCAGGGCGGCGCCACTGCCTCAGAAACGCACTGCCAGGTCAGAGTGCCCAACGCGATCTGCCAGGCGATCACGAGCGGCGGCGATGCGGTCGGCGCGATACTGTGCCTTAGCGTTGGCGATGGCAGCGGGCAGGTCCTTCACCATAGAGGCGCCCAGTCCACGGGCGGGGGTCATGGTGCTACCGCGTCCGCTGCTCACGCGAATCGCCTGTCCTTTCACATTCAGGTCGGAAGCGCGAACGGTGCCGATTGCTTTTGCCATGGTTGGGTTGGTTGCTGTGTGTATTGTAAGGGGTAACGGGCGGGGCGTCAACCCCACTGTGCCTGCCGAACGTCGTTGCGGTGGACCTCAGCCCACTGGGCGGCGATGACCGTGGCAGGATGACCAGCGGGGTCGGTCAGGCGGTTGAACTTGCTGCCGTCGTTACGGTAACCGACCCAGACCATCTGGCGATCGGTGAGGCGGGAGGCAGGAGAGAAGCGCATCGGGTTGGTTGCGTGTGAGTGTATTGTACAGGGTCAGGGGGCAGGGGTCAACCCTTAGCGGCGAGCATCAGGGCATGAAATTTGTGGAATTCGTGGGTCATGCCAGGGGAGAGGGTTGGGCGTCCTTTGCTGCCATGGGCGGGAAGGTGGAAGGTCTGGGCGATGGCAGGATGGGTCACCTTGTCATGGTTCCCGCCTGATTTGATCGTGCCGCCTGCCTTGTGAATCAGGCGGTGAGCATCGCGGATCTTAAGGGGTTGCATCGGGTGGGGTGGTTTGAGAATATTGTACCAGATCGGGGGTGGGGGTCAATACCCCAACCACTCCAGGAATTCGCCAGCATCGACCCCGCCGAAGGAAGCGGTCGTCCCGTAGTCGGTGCGGAAGTCATCCCAGAGACCATGCTGTTTGGCAGCGTGTGCCGCTTCGATCCAGTAGATGGTCCCGTTCTCAGGATTGGTGATGGAGTCGATCAGTTCAGGGAAGGTCATGGGGTTCGCTTCGGTTCCCTCAGTATAGACGCAAAAAAGGGGGGTCAGTGCCCCCCTGTGGTCAGTTTCAGAATTGCACACTCTCCAGGGTGGGGGCGCTGATCGCGGCATAATGGGCAGCGCAGTCAGCGATGTTGGCGTCGGTCACTTCCGTGGCGATCGTATCCAGGATCTCCAGGATTTGGGAACCGTTGGCGCCGCGACGGAGCAGGGAGAGGGCGAGGTCTTGAGACATGCTAGGATTGTGGTTTGTGGTTTGTGGTTTGATTGGGCGTCTTTCAGGGCGCACCCGCTCCCATTGTATCAGGGTGCCAGGTGGGCAGGGGAACCGCAGGAGCGGTAGAAGGCGATCATGGACTCTGCCTCCTGCAGAGTGCGGAAGAACTGGGAGCGCCATTCGCAGGCATTGTAGGGGACCTGGTAGCGGACTTCGTAGCGGGTCATGGGTTCCGTTTGAAATGGGGTGGGGGGTGCCCTTAGTTCCCCCCGTTGTGGCAGTTGTGCCACTTCCTAGAGCAAGTGAAGGATCTTACCCAGGACCTGTCCGATGGCGGGTGGTTTCGCTGGGAGGGTTCGCTTCTGAAAGTATTATAGGGGTTGGAGAGGGGGTGGGGAACCCCCCGTGTGCCAGTTCCTCAGGCGGCCACCAGCATGTCGTTCTCCCAGCGGGCATTGCTGAGGACCTCACCGTACAGCAGGTCCGCGATCTGATCCATCAGGATCTCATGCTCTTGACGCTCCTGATCCGCCTTCAGGATGGCGGATTTGCACTGGGCGGCGATCTCATCGATGGAGATGGCGCGATCGGTGGAGGGGTTGTAGCGCATGGGGTTTGTTTGAACTGAAAGAATTCTAAGGTGTCGGGGGGAGGATATCCCCCCTCAGTGTGCCAGTGCCTCAGTCGGCATAGAGGCGGGTGAAGTCCTCCAGGAAGTCCCGTGCCTCATCGCCACTCATGCGGGCGATCATCTCAGCGGCAACGGTCTGCCAGGAGAAGTCGTCTGCCAGGTCGTAGATGGCGGACTTTGCCTGGTTTGCAGTGAGGCGGGTTGCAGTGGTCATCGGTGTGTCGTTTGATCTGTAGGTATCCTAGTCGGTCTGGCGCTCAGAACGCCACCAGTTGGTCCAGATCCCATTGCGGCACACTGGCAACGCCGTCGATGACGTACTGACCGCGATGCTTGCGAATCCAGGCGTTGACGTGCTTGGTGGTCGTGGCGCTGTGCTTGAAAGCGGTGCGGATCCACCCCTTACCAGGCACGATGGCAGCGACGGGGGTTTCATAGGAGAACAGGACGCAGGTCCCGTCTGCCAGGGTCACTTCCGCTTGGTTGCTGCCGATGGATTGAACTTTCATGGTCTGTCGTGTGATCTGAGAGTATTGTAAGGGGTCAGCGGCGCAGTCCGCAATAGGCGGGGTCCACTTTGCAAAGTGCCTCAGCCTGCCGCTCCTGGTGGGCGCTGATGGTGGCCGCGGCCTCCAGAGTCCAGGCTCCTGCCACAATGCTGACCATGGCGATGCATCCGATGACGATGGTGGCCTGCAGGGAACGGTCGTAGATCATGGGTCGTTTGCTGATGGAATCAGTATAAGGGGTCAGCGGGCGATCAGGTCGCCTGCAGTGTACAGTGCCTGGGCTGTCACATTGCGGACGGGACGGATCGGTTCCCAGAGCACACAGAGCAGCACGGCCGCGGCGATGATCTTAAGCATGGACTGTCGGTGGAAGTCAGCGGAGCGGGAACGGGTCAGGGATCGCATCAGGCGTGACCGTCAGTGTAGTCCCCGATGATCACGCCATTGTGGCGGACCTGGGCGTACCCGTACTCTTCAGAGAGGTCCAGGCACAGGTCCCATGCCCGATCGGCATCGGTGGTCGTGTTCTCCCAGGGGGCAGAGGGGCAGATCACGTCGTAGCGCATTTGATTCGGTTCGTTTGATGCCCTTAGTATGGCATGGAATCGGGGGGTCCACAAGGGGGTGTGTGCCACCTTTTCAACTGGCACAGCCGCGGCCGACCTGGGTATAAAGAATGGCAGTGTAATTACACCGCCTGTTGAAAGCGACCGTGGTTGAAGTTAGCGTTAGAAAAGACCTCACGATTCACCAGTTTGAACATACCAAACTCATTGGTCAGAACGTAACCCTCAGCATCAATTCTGTTGCCGTAGAGATAGGCAGCGGGACCATTGTTGCGGCAGAGGAACAGGCAGTCGTCTTTGATCGACTTCACCAGTGCCCACAAACGCAGGAGGTTAGTGTCACAATCGAAGTCCTCAGGGTTGACTTCTTCACCAGCACGAATGCAGGCATTGATCTGTTGTTTGATCTTCTCCGCTTCCTTGACACTCACAAACTCACAGGTCGTTGACATCTGGCGGGCAAAATCGCACACCTCTTTAACATCATCGAAGCAGCAGGGATTGCCACTCCTGCTCCACGGATCGTGCTGAATGTAAGCATCAGGTTTCACGAACTTGATGTGATCAGTGTCAGTCCACGTAGCACGGTCAGGATACGCTACGGCATCACGAAGATCGCTCTCTGCATGATAACAAGTGTGCGGAGCGATGATAATGTTCTGAGTGACAATCTCAGGGAACTGATAGGTCAGCAGGTTAGAAGTGTACTCATTCAGTCCACCAAACCCGATGAAGTCTGCCTGATAGATCGTCTCAGTACGGGGCAGATGATCAAAGCACGAATGAAGAATCTCTGCAACGTTGCCCTGATAGAAGAGATCAATCTCCTCATGATTGTGAGCAATACGAATCTTTTTCTTGTTGAATACTGCCTTGGTTCCTACAAAGAACTCACCGCAGGCAGGGTCAATACCCCACACGATTGCAGGGGCGCCGTCGATCTTAACCGACAGAGTGCCAGGAGTCACGAACCAGTCCAGCACGGAAAGGTCACCCGTGAGGATGGTGTCTTCGGCGTGTTCGAGGTGTGTGTTTTTCATACTGTTAGTATTGCACGAAAAAGGGGGGTCTGCAACCCCCCGTGTGCCACTTAGTCAACTGTCACATCATCTGGACCTTCTTTAAGTTCAACGCCGAAACTTTCCAACACTTCATCATCATACAACTCACGAATCTCACTAATCAGTTCTTCCTCAGAATACTCATTGTAAGATGAAACCAGCGTATCAAATACGAACTGTTCCATCGTTTTATAATCCATCGAATCCATCACGAATTCGGCATACTTCTCCACCAAAGTAGAGAAGTCATCAGTCCAAGTGTAATGATTGGAGTTGTAGAATCCTTCAGTCATTTCAGAAGTTGGGTGAAGTTAGAAACAACAATCTGGCAGGCAAGGTCTTGAACTTCAGAGAGGTAATCTACCTGACCGAACTGAGATTCTAGCAGGCAGATCAGATCCTCTTGGATTTGTTCACGAACTGAAATAATGTCAGTTTGAGTCATCAGTTTGCGTAGAGGGGCAGTTGCTTACGGAGACGGATTGCATCATCAATCACCTCGCCAATCTGTTCGTAAATGTAGTCGGAACCTCCTACATCAGCGAGCACATCTTGAGTGAAAAGTGATGGGAAATACTCCTCTTGATTGGTTTCCTCATTAAACTCAAACACATCATGTTGAGTGAATACGAACGCAGCACACGCAGCGTCTTCACCTTGACTCTCAATCAGTTGGTTGATAGTGTCACGAAGTTCAGAAAGTGTGCGGTACATAATCAGGAAAGAACGTGGCGATAGTTTAGACTTTTGATACACCAACCATAAGCGGTGGTGATTTCTTCTACTAAATCATCCTCATCAGATGCCTCCCAGATTTGACTCAATGCCTCATCAAAGAGGTCAGATTTGTAATCATCATCAAGGTCATCTTCATCATCAAAATCAAACTCAATGTCGGTGATTTGGTAGAGCATCAGTAGTCGATGTTTCCGTTCAGGTACTCATTGACATCGAACTTCTCATCTTTCAGTTCGGGAATGTCAAGGTCAAAAATCTCACCAGGCATGTCTTGGATTTCGGACCAGAGTTCATCAAACATGGGGTGTCTCTCAGGAACAAACGTAGTATTGCACGGATCGGGGGGCATCACAACCCCCCGTGTGCCACTTCTCAGATCGTCACATCAGAAGTTCTTGTTAAACACGAACCCATCTTCGAAATCAAAATCATAACGAAGGTTATGATCCCAGGTAGCATCCCAGTCAACTACCACGAACGAAGGTGCATCAAACCCATACACATCAACCGTAAACTGTTCGGCAAAGTCACTCTCAGAATCATAACGACCCTGATAAGCATCCACGAAGTACTCAAGCAACGACTCATCATCGTGCAGTTCGAGGAATGCATTGACCGCATCTTTGCCATAATCCTGACACAGAGTCTGATACAGTTCCTGATACTCTTCGGAGATCTCTTGCTCCAAAGTATCATTGTTCAGAAGACCCTTGACAGTCAGCAACTCAGTGTAGAATTCGGTATACTTGAGTTTGCCATCACGCTCATACCCACAGGCACGAACGATTTCAGACATCTTAGCAGGCGGTTCTTGTGCCTGCATTTCGTTAACCAGAGTCAGCAGGGCGTTGCCAGTCAGCATGGTGTGTCTTTCAGGAACAAATGTAATGTAAACCAGGTCCCCGCCAATTGCAAGGGGGTGTGTGCCAGTTCTCAGATTGCCACAAGGCCGAAGCGGTCAATCAAAATGTCACGAACCTGTTCACGATCGAAACTGTCACCATCACCCCATTTTGTACCAGGTGTGGTCAAGTACTGTATCGTGGCATCGATGATCATTGCATCAGTGGCACCCATGTTATAAATGCCACCAGGACCATAGAATGAACGAACGTAGTTTACGAATTCCATCAGATCACATCAACTTCAACACGTTTGATATTCAAACCCATCAGTTGGTTTGTAACACGATTGCAGATCACATCGGTGGCATTCTTCAACTTCGAACGTTCGTACCAAATTGTACACAATCCGTCGTAAGTTTCAACACGAATTCGAATGTCCTTCATGGGGAAGATCTCAGCGATGTGTATACATTAACCCCTCACGAATATTTCCGCAAGGGGTATTGTGCCAGTTTCACAATTGGCACAAGAGTTAACTATACAAACTCTTCGAGGTAGTAATCCAAAGGCAACTCAAGTTCTGCTGCTTTCTTCTCCCATTCATCCCATTCTGCAGGGGAAGCATCATTGAAGAAATCTTCCCGAGTATACTCAAAAGCGGGACCACACATAACCAAATTGCTCAGGAACGAATGTAATTTAAACCATCACGTGGCAGATATCAAGGGGCCTTGTGCCACTTCGAGATCTGACACAAGATCAGAAAGGATCGAATTCGCGGATGGTAACATCGACATCCTCACCGCCTTCGAGCTCCAGCAGCTCCCGCCAATTAATATTATCTAGATCTAGATCATCATAACACATGATGTCTAGTGTGACGCGTACTAGTTTCTTCTGTGCTAGCATGGGTGTTCTTCCTAGATATGTGTCTAGATTATATCATGCATAATGACGATATGCAAGCGATTCGTAATCTTGCCCATCTCGTGCATAATCCTCGTCGAGATCTGTATCTAGTGCAGAGTGCTCGTAGTATGAGTCCTCGTCGAGATTATAATCGTTACAGAACGTATAGTCGAGATCGTAGTCGTCGTACATAAGCTCGTCGAGATTAATGGATGTGTATATTGTAGCACAAAGCTCGACGAGATTGCAAGCCTATGACACGTTCTCGTCGAGATTCATAAGAGTATATATGTATTCTCGTCGAGATTTGTGTCATTATGATAACATTCTCGTCGAGATTGACATGATGTGCCATGATTCTCGTCGAGATTATTATGATGCTTGCAGGATTCTCGTCGAGATTCTACCACATCCTTATAAGAATTGCAAGTCTTGTGTGGGTTTCTGTACCTGGCGCGGCGGTGGGACTTGACAAACTCCGCGTTTCATAGTACGCTGGCACAACTTGCTATAAGATCGTACATTAACTTATAAGAACTGGCATTAACTTAAAATAACCGATATTTATAACAGATAAAAATCACTCAAATATATTTTTTCCACAATTTCCACATTTTCCCCAGAATCCACAGAGTTTTCCACATTGGGCACACCTTACAATATATCATTTATACCATAAGATATATACCATTATACCACCATATTATACACATGTCAAGAGGCATCATTTACCTCATTCTTAACAAGCAAAATGGGCACAAGTACGTGGGAAACACTACACTTGCGATGAACAAAGAATGGGTACACCACATAGATCGTTCCAAGCGAATGTCATCTGAACCTTTACATAAAGCATTCCGTGAGTACGGTACTCATAACTTTATGATTAAAGAGATTGATGAGTGTGATGAAACTGAATTTGAGTCTAAAACAAACTATTGGATTGAACAATATACACCTGAATACAATCCTAAGGTAGAAATAAAAGTACCCGAAGGGTTAAGCGCAATAGAGATTGCTAAGCAAGCGATTGAGGAATATAAACCAGCTTTGAAAGAATTAGCAAAAGGACCTAAGAAACCGAAACCAGAATACTTTGTTCCTTGGAGTGATGAAACACGTGGTAATGGTAAACACTTTGGATTAAAGATTCGTGGTAAGAACTTAGAAACTGGTGTGTGTACAGACTATGAATCTGCACGTGTCGCAGCAGAACAAGTCACAGGTAATCCGATTAACAACTCAAACATTCTACTTGCTGCCAGGAAAGGTAGAATTGCATACGGTCATAAGTGGCAACTATTAGAGCATAAAGAGAAGAAGAAAGCGGTCTTTGGTGTGAATAAAAAGACTGAACAAATTGAAGTTCGCTATGAATCTATGGCGGCAGCATTGCGGGACTTTGAGTGTACCGATAAGAACGGGATTCTCAAAAGTCTACGCAATCCTGGTCGCTATTCTTGGCGTGGGTACTTATGGTTTTATGCAAGATGACAAGATACACAAAGCGCCCGCAGAATATCTGCCTTTCTTGTGGTTATACTTGGTATCCACGAGGAAAGAATCTAAGTCGTTGGTGTCCCTATTGCGGCAGTCACAGAACACAGATTGATCTGAGTGGTGTTGGGTGCCTTGTGATTGTGATAGGGATTTGTGTGATTTTACTGCTCATCTTATGATTGGAGCTTAACCTCTCGGCACTAACCTCGGGGCTCCCAAACTTTACCAGTAAACTCCCATTT
>Ga0073913_10000137_pt1 | contig 13014 bp, 10 predicted proteins | sample GWRWT4_25Nov14_FD_70188 | JGI IMG/M metagenome (GOLD analysis project Ga0073913, IMG submission 70188) | Sand microcosm microbial communities from a hyporheic zone in Columbia River, Washington, USA - GW-RW T4_25-Nov-14 | ecosystem: Engineered > Artificial ecosystem > Sand microcosm >...
GGTGCAGACGCGCATCCAGCTTTATGGGCGCGACCTGATCCGGCGCGCGGCTATCTGGTTTTTGCGCAATGCGCCGCAACCCATGGATATGAGTGCGGTTATCGCGGCCTATCAGCCGGGCATTGCGCAATTGCGCAGCGAAATCCATCTGCATCTGCCGCCGGTGGAAATGCAGGCATACAACGAACGCTTGCAGGCCCTGCTGGCCGATGGCACGCCCGAAGATATCAGCCGGCAGGCGGCGGCGCTGCCGCCAATGGGGGCAGCGGCGGATATGGTGCAGGTGGCGCGCAGCACAGGCCGGGATATTGGCGATGTGGCGGCAGCCTTTTACCGCATAGGGGCGGAACTGAATCTGGACTGGCTGTGCAGCGCGGCGGAAAAAAATCCGGCCCAGGGGCATTGGGAACGCCTGGCGATGAACGCCATGATTGATGATTTTTACGGGCAGCAGCGGGTGATGACGGCCCAGGCGTTAAGCGCCGGGGCAGGACATGACGCGCAGCAGGCAGTGGCGCTTTGGTGCACACAGCATGCACAGGCAGTGGCCCGCACGGTGCGGCTGATTGACGGCATGCGGGCCGGAACCATCAGCGTCGCCAAACTGGCCTTCGTCAACCGCCAGATGCGCGATCTGCTGAACAAGTAAGGCTGGCGCCGGTCAGTTCCGCCAGGCTATGCTGCCTGCATGAATCACCCGCAGGCAAGCGCTGATAAGCAGCGGTTATCCTTCTGGCGGCGCCGCGGGCAATATTCCTGGGCGCTGCTGGATTGGGCGCATCAGCCCTATTTCACACTGGTCACGACTTTCATTTTTGCACCCTATTTCGCCACGGCCTTTATTGGAGACGCGGTGCGCGGGCAGGAATTGTGGGGCTATACACAGGCCCTTGCAGGCGCACTCATTGCGCTGTTAAGCCCGGTGCTGGGGGCGGCCGCCGACAGAATGGGGCGGCGCAAGCCCTGGATAGCGGCGCTGGCTGTAATCTTTGTACTGAGTAACACCATGCTGTGGTTTGCAGCACCCGGCGCGCTGGGCCTGTTATTGCCGGTCATGGCTGCGCTGGTGCTGGCTTCGATCAGCGCGGAATTCATCATTGTGTTCAGCAATGCGATGCTGCCCGATCTGGTTTCGCCGGAGCGCCTGGGACGATTAAGCGGATTTGGCTGGGGGCTTGGATATGTCGGGGGCCTGATCAGCCTGGTGCTCATCATCACCGCGCCGGGCCTGAAGGAGGCGCCAGGACAGCTTGTTGGCCCGATGACAGCCATCTGGTTTGCGCTGTTCTGCCCGGCCTTCTTTTTGTTCACACCGGACCGGCCCAGGGCGGACAAGGCCGTTACACAGGCGGTGCGCGAAGGTCTGGCGCAATTGCGTCAAACACTGTTGCAGCTGCGCCGCCATGGTAATGTGATGCGGTTTTTGATCGCGCATATGATCTATTCCGACGGGCTTTCGGCGCTGTTTGCATTTGGCGGCATTTACGGGGCGGGGCTGTTCGGCTGGGAGATTTTCACGCTCGGCCTGTTTGGCATTATTTTGATTATCTTTGCCGCCATTGGCGCATTTGCAGGCGGTTGGGCGGATGACCAGTTTGGCTCGCGCCGTACAATTCTGGTTTCGGGTTCCGGGCTGATCGCCGCTGCGCTGCTGGCCATTTCCATTCAGCCGGGCACGATCCTGTTTGGTGTTGCGGCAGATCCCGTCATTCCGGGCGCGCCGCCATTCAGCAGCGTTCCGGAACAGGCCTATCTGCTGAGCGGTATCCTGATGGGCATATTCGGCGGACCGGTGCAGGCCGCCAGCCGGACCCTGCTGGCCCGTCTCGCACCCAGGCACATGTCCGGGGAATTTTTCGGGCTCTATGCCATGTCGGGCAAGGCCACAGCCTTTCTGGCGCCCCTGCTAATCGGCCTGATTACCGCCACACTATCTTCGCAACGCGCCGGCATGGCGGTGGTCCTGCTGTTTCTTATATTGGGTTTCTGGATTCTGATGCGCGTCAAGGAAGCGGGCCGCTAGGCCCTGTCCGGATCAGATATTGAAGTCGGCCTGTTTGCGGTGTTCGGGCGCGACCTTTGCGGCGTCGGCGCGATTGCATAAATCTTCTATGCTGACCCGGTCAAAGCGCTGCATCATTTCGGCCTGCATTTCATCCCATAAGGGATTGATCACGGTTGCGCCGAGAACGGAATGGACTTCCTGTTTGTCGGGATCGGGTTCGTCATTCTCGCTGATCACGCGGATGATTTCGCCAACGCTGATACGGCGGCGTTCGCGCGCCAGCGTATAGCCGCCGCGCGGGCCGCGCACGCCTTTCAGGATATTGGCATGCACCAATTGCTGCATCACCTGTTCCAGATAGCGTTGCGGAATGCCCTGACGCCGGGTAATTTCGCGCGACTGCACCGGCTCGGGCCGGGCGTTATAGGCAATGTCCACCACCGCCTCAAGCGCAAAACGCATTTTCTTCGTCAGCCGCAACATCTATCCTGCACCCCTATAAACCTGTAGAACCAAAGCCGCCGGCGCCGCGCCCGGTCTCAGGCAGTTCGGCGGTTTCGATGATTTGCGCCTGTGTGGTGCTGGCGATCACCATCTGGGCAATACGCGCGCCGCGCGCAATGGTGAAGGGCGTCTTGCCCGAATTAATCAGGATGACGCCAATTTCGCCGCGATAATCGCCGTCGATAGTGCCGGGCGCATTCAGCACGGTGACACCATGTTTTAGCGCCAGACCGGATCGGGGCCGTATCTGCGCCTCATATCCAGGCGGTATGGCCATGGCAAAGCCGGTGGGGATCAGCGCGCGCGCGCCCGGCTGCAGAATCAGCGGATCATCGGCAGGCACTGCGGCGCACAGATCCAGCCCGGCAGCGCCCGGTGTGGCATAGGCCGGCAGCGGCAGATCCGGATTATGCGGCAGGCGGCAAAAAGCAATCTTCAGCATCAGCGCTTCGCAAAATGTTCTGCGATGCGCTGGGCCAGCCGTTGCGCAACCTCGATCTTGCTCATCGCCGGCCAGTCTTCAACACTGGTTTCGGTCAGCAGATGCACGGTATTGAAATCGCCGCCCATGATACCGGTATGCGGCGAGACATCATTGGCGACGATCCAGTCGCAGCCTTTGCGGGCGCGTTTTTCACGGGCATGGCTTACGAGATCATGGGTTTCCGCCGCAAAGCCCACCACCAGACGGGGGCGTTGCGGGCCCGGGGTGCTCAGCGTGTGTAAAATGTCAGGATTTTCCGTCAATGCGAGTGCCGGGGTACTGCCATCGGCGCGTTTTTTAATCTTGCGGGACGACTGGCTTGCAACGCGCCAGTCGGCAACGGCGGCGGCACAGACCGCAATATCAAGCTGACCGGCCTCCTTGCAGGCGGCCAGCATGTCGCAGGCGGTTTCCACCCGGCGGATGGCGACGCCCTTGGGAAAGGCTTCCTGCACCGGGCCGGAGACCAGGATCGTTTCAGCCCCCAGCGCCGCCAGCGCGGCAGCGATGGCGTGGCCCTGCTTGCCGGAAGAGCGGTTGGCGATATAACGCACAGGATCAATCGGCTCATGCGTCGGCCCCGAGGTTACCAGCGCGCGCAAACCGCTAAGCGGGCGGGCGGCAGGGACAAGCTGCGCCGCCACCGCCGCAACGATTTCGCCTGCTTCCGCCATGCGCCCCGGCCCGAATTCGCCGCAGGCCATGTCGCCCGCATTGGGGCCCACCACGATAACCCCATCGGCACATAATGCCGCCAGATTGCGCTTTGTGGCCGCATGGCCCCACATGCGCACATTCATGGCGGGCGCAATCAGCACCGGCTTGTCAGTGGCCAGCAGCGCCGTGGTGGCCAGATCATCACACAGCCCATGCGCCATTTTCGCCATCAGATCGGCGGTGGCAGGCGCCACCACCAGCAGATCGGCGTCACGCGATAGCTGAATATGCCCCATTTCGGCTTCGTTCATCAGATCGAACAGTTCGGTATAGGCCTTGTCGCCGGACAGGCTGGCGACCGACAAAGGCGTCACAAACTGCGCCCCGCCCGCCGTCAGAATGCCGCGCACACTGGCCCCCTGGGCGCGCAGGGCGCGAATCAGTTCCAGACTTTTATAGGCCGCGATGCCGCCGCCAATGATGAGTAGAATGCGCTTTCCCGATAACATATGCCTGTCCGGAATGTAGTATTCAGATTATTCTACTATAACTAAATGTAAATAGAAAGAGGGCCCGGCGCCTCCCGGCAGCGGAAAGGGGGCGCAATAGAGGCAGGGGCGGTGAGGGCTGGTACCACCGCCTGGATTCGAACCAGGGGCCTCTTGATCCACAATCAAGCGCTCTAACCAACTGAGCTACGGCGGCATAAGCAATGGATTGAGCCCGGCGGCTGCAATCGCCGCGCAACCTATCCCTGTCAGTCTCAAAATTCAAGTGAAGGCTTGGTTTTATCTTGCGCCGGTGGATTGCGGGCGCGCGGCGCGTGCGGCGGCGCTGGCCTCGTCCGCACTGGCGCGCGCGGTGTCGCCCATTTGGCGCAGCAGGGCTGCCCGCGCCGCATAGGCTTCGGCCAGGCCAGGCGCCCATTTAATGGCGGCGTCAAAATTTTCCAACGCTTCGGGCAGACGGCCCAGCGCCCTATAGGCCTGTCCGCGTGCCAGCACCGCAACGGCATCGCCGGGGCGCACCCGCAAGGCATGGTTAAAGTCGAGCACTGCCAGATTATGTCCGCCTTCGCGCGCGCGCAGCCGCCCGCGGCCAATCAGCGCATCCGCATCGTCAGGCATTTCATGCAGAATCCGCTGATAATCACCCTTGGCGGCCGTGATATTCCCGGACAGGACCAGCGCCGCCGCGCGGCTGCGATACAGAGCCAGATCCATCGGAAAGCGTTCAATCAACCGGTCAAGATCGCCCAGCGCCGCCGGAATATTTCCCAGCCAGACATTGACAGTGGCGCGATTATACAAAGCCTCGCTGCTATCGGGTTGATATTTCAGGGCAGTATTTTCATCCGCCAGCGCGCCGTTCATTACCCCCAGCAGGGCCCGGACCGCGCCCCGATTGATAGTGGCCCCGGCATGCTGCGGGTCGTGACGCAGAACATAATCATAATCGCGCAAGGCCTCGCGCAGGCGTCCGGTCTGACGATAGGCATTGGCACGGTGATAGGCGATATCGCTGCGCCCTCCGGTCAGACGCCAGGCCTCGTTCAAATCCTGAATGGCCTGGCGCGGTTGCCCGGTCAGCACATAGAGACGGCCACGCGCATAAAACGCATCCCCGGCCAGCGGATTAAAATTCAGCGCCGAATCCAGATCCTCAATGGCCCCGGGATATGCACCGGCGCGAATGCGCGTCACGGCCCGGTTGATCAGCGCTTCCGCAGACACCGGATAAAACAGAAAGTCCGGACGAAAGCCGGTGATGGGCCCATCAAAATCATTGCTGACGGCATATACCAGAGCACGCTGATGCAGGGGCGCGCCGCGCTGGCCGGTGCGCACTGTCAGGACCGGCGCATCGGGACCGCAATCCGCGTAACGCAGCCCGCTTTGCAGATCACTGCCCATGCAGGCCCCGCGCAGCGGGACCGGCGCGTCACACGCGCCCAGCATAGCAATCAGCATCAGAATCCAGATCCGCCCCATCAGCATGGCTCCAGTCCTCAGGCGGGTTAAATCAGCGGCGCATCAAATCTCCGGAACCGGCAGCCCATTCTGGCGGCAGGCGGCAATCAGGGTGGCGCGCAACAGACAGGCAATCGTCATTGGGCCAACGCCGCCCGGCACCGGCGTGATCGCACCGGCGACCTCCACCGCTTCTGCAAAATTGACATCCCCCGTCAGCCGGGTTTTGCCCTCGCCTTTTTCCGGCGCAGGCAGGCGGTTCATGCCCACATCAATGACAGTGGCGCCGGGTTTTATCCAATCGCCGCGTACCAGTTCGGGCTGCCCGGCCGCAACGACCAGAATATCCGCACGGCGGCAGATGCCCGCCAGATCCCTGGTGCGCGAATGGGCAATCGTGACCGTGCAGTTTTCCCGCAGCAATAATTGCGCAACCGGTTTGCCGACAATATTGGAGCGTCCGACAATAACCGCTTCAAGCCCTGAAAGATCGGGCCCCAGCACCTGCCTGATCAAAAGTATGCAGCCAACCGGCGTACAGGGCGCAGGCCCCGCGATGCCGCTGGCCAGCAGGCCGGCATTGATCACATGAATGCCATCGGCGTCCTTTTCCGGATCAATAGCCCGCAGCACTTCGGCTTCGGGCAGATGCCGGGGCAGCGGCAGCTGCACCAGAAACCCGTGTACGGATGGATTTTCATTGAAGGCGCGCACAGCGGCCAAAACATCCGCAAGACTGGCGTTCTGCGGCAGCCGGGTTTCAAAACTGCGCAGGCCTGACTCAACCGCTTGCACGCCCTTGTTGCGCACATAAATCTGGCTGGCCGGATCATCGCCAGCCAATATGACGCCAAGCCCCGGCGTGAGCGCGTGATCGCGCGCCAGCCGCGCCGCCTCGCGGGCCACATCGGCGCGCAGTGACTGCGCCAGCGCCTTGCCATCAATGATGCGGGCTTTACCCATGGCGTGTCTCCGCTGTTCGCGCCCGGCCCGGCCTGGCCATCTCAGAAGGACACGGTGCGCGCCAGATCATATAGAAGTTTTTGCAAGAACATGATGCCAAGCAATAGCAGCACCGGCGAGATATCAATACCGCCCAGATCGGGAAGAAACCGCCGGATCGGGCGCAAGGCCGGCTCGGTCAGGCGATGGGTGAAATCCAGCGCCATGGCGACAAAGCGATTGCGGGTATTGACCACTTCAAAGGCCACCAGCCAGCTTAATACCGCGCCAATGATGATCACCCACCAGTAAAGATTCAGTAATTCGTTGATAAGCCAGAAAACTGCCTGCATGCTGCGCCCGATCCCGCCGGTTATTTGGACCACATGTACCCGCGCCCAGCGCGTCATGCAAGCGCCCTAACACTGGAGTCTGTTCGACTTGAAGCAGATGGTGTAGTCCGAACAGGAATTGCCCTGAATTTTCAGACCGGCCCTATTTTACGGATCATATGGAACAGCCTTTGGCTGTTCCATATGATCCGTAAAATAGGGCCTGGCGGCACAGCTTGACACGGGACGCCGCCGCCCCTAAAACCCCTGCATGACCCCCGTCCGGGCGCTGAGGCGCGCGGCGGGAACAAGCGGGTATGGGGCTGTAGCTCAGTTGGGAGAGCGCGTCGTTCGCAATGACGAGGTCAGCGGTTCGATCCCGCTCAGCTCCACCACACTTCGCCCCCCGCGCTTCGTCCTGATGGGGCTATGCGCTGCGGGGTCAACAAGATGCCGTCACGCTATGGTTCCGGAGACGCACCGGCGGCCACTGCTTTCACAAGCATCGTATATCTGGGCGTGTGTATAAAAGCTATTCGGGAGCTGAACCCGCTCTATAAATAATGTGCTGCTATTATTGTTGGCGGCTGCGAACAGTGCTGTACATTGGTTGATTGATAAATATACATGTTTCCCAATAGTGTGATTCCGTACCGGGCGCAATTTCACTGGCGCTTGTGTCTGTTTGTTTGACTCTGACTGTTTGATTTTGATTGTCCGACTATGGCTTTCCAACCTTGATGGAATTGCTTTAGATTCGATTATGCAGTTTTGCGGGGCGGTTATTTGCCTTTTCACATATTCACATCAGAAGGCCAGGTGAACCATGATTGATTTTTCGTTGCCGCAGGAACTGGTAGAGCTCAAGCAACGAACCGGCGCCTTTATCCGCGATCAGATCATTCCCTATGAGAATGACCGCCGTCAGGGCGAACACGGGCCATCCGATGAACTGCGCCTGGAATTGAATGCGCTGGCTAAAAAAGCGGGCCTGTTCGTGCCGCATGTCAGCAAGGAATTTGGCGGCCTTGGGCTGGATCATCGCGGCAAGGCGGTGGTTTTTGAGGAGGCCGGCTATTCGCCGCTCGGGCCGATCGCGCTGCATATTTTCGCCCCGGATGAGGGCAATATGCACATGCTCGAAGTGGTTGCCAGCAAATCGCACAAGGAACGCTGGCTGCGCCCGCTGGCGGCGGGCGATATCCGGTCCGCTTTTCTGATGACGGAACCTGACGGGGCGGGGTCCGATCCCGGCATGCTGGCCACCACGGCAGTCCGCGACGGGCAGGATTTTGTGATCAATGGCCGCAAATGGCTGATCACCGGCGCGCGCGGCGCGGGTCTTGGCATTATCATGGCGCGTACCGGCGCCACTGTGGAACGCGGGCGCGGCGCCACCATGTTTCTGACCCCTATGGACCGCAAGGGTATCGAAATTATCCGCGATCTGGATACGCTGGACCGGGGCTTCACCGGCGGTCACAGTGAGGTGCTGCTCAATAATGTGCGCATACCCGCCGCTGATATTCTGGGCGAGCTTGATGAGGGCTACCGTTATGCCCAGGTGCGGCTGGGGCCCGCGCGGCTGACCCATTGCATGCGCTGGCTGGGCGCGATGAAGCGCGCCCATGATGTGGCGCTGAATTATGCGGCGCGGCGTGAAGCCTTTGGCAAACTGATCGGCCATCATGAAGGGGTGGGCTTTCAACTGGCCGATAATGAGATGGATATTCACACCGCGCGCCTGACCATCTGGCATGCCGCCTGGGCGCTGGATAATGGATCGGACGGACGCCAGGAAACCGCTATTGCCAAAGTACTGTGTTCCGAGGCCGCCGGGCGTGTGGTGGATCGCAGCCTGCAGGTGCTGGGCGGCAAGGGCATTACCAATGATACGGTGGTTGCGCGCATCTATCGCGATGTACGCCCGTTCCGCATCTATGACGGCCCATCGGAAGTGCATCGCTGGGCCATCGCCGAACGGCTGATGCGCGAACAACGCAAGAAAAACTCCTAGAGAAACAGTCAAAATGCTGACGAGCGAGGAAATTTCGGTAAGTCTGATCGCCGTACTGGTGCTGCTGGCCGCCAATGCATTTTTTGTGGCGGCGGAATTCGCACTGGTGAAAGCGAGGGGATTTCGTATTGAAAGCATGGCCAGCACGGGCAGTTTTTCGGCTAAACTGACCCTTAAAATACAGGAGGAGCTCGAAGCCTATCTGGCGGCCTGTCAGCTTGGCATCACCATGGCTTCGCTTGGTTTGGGCTGGGTGGGCGAACCAGCGGTGGCGGCGCTGATCGAGCCGCTGCTGGCGCCGTTCGAACTGAGCCAGCCGGCATTGCATACGATTTCGTTTCTGATCGGCTTCACTGTCTTTTCCTCGCTGCATATCGTCGTGGGAGAACAGGTGCCGAAAACCTTCGCCATCCGCAAGCCCGAGGCGCTTTCATTGTTGTGCGCCATTCCATTGCGGATTTTTTATCTGCTGTCCTATCCCTTGCATTGGGGGCTTAACCGGGCGTCACGGGGCATGCTTGGCCTGTTCGGCGTCGAGGAGGCCAGCCATATGGATGTGCTGACCAATACGGAATTTCGCGGCCTGGTGACGACATCGGCCGAGCATGGCGAATTGCACCTTGACACCGCGGAGATGATCCAGAACCTGTTCCGGTTCAACGAACGCACAGTGGGCCAGGTCATGATCCCGCGGATGAAGTGTGATCTGCTGCGGCTGGATCAGCCGCCGGAGTCCAACCTGGCCATTATGAAAGACACGCGCCATTCGCGTTTTCCGCTTGTCGATGGCAGCGGCGACAGTCTTATCGGCATGATTCTGATGAAGGATATTGTGGACACCCTGCTTTCGGGCGGGCCCGAGCCCTGGAAAGATTTGCGCATCCATTGCCGTGAGCCGCTGGTGGTTACGGAATCGCTCAAGGTTTCCACCTTGTTTGAAATGATGCGGGTTAAAAAGGCGCATATGGCCTGCATTCTGGATGAATATGGCACTTTTGCCGGCCTGGTGACGATTGAAGATCTGCTGGAAGAAATTGTCGGCGAAATCGCCGATGAAACGGACGAAAATATTTCGGAATTTCCGATCACCGAAACAGACGCCGGATGGAAGGCGCATGGCCTGGCGTCACTGGCCGATGTCGAGCGTGAAACCGGTTACATTCCCGGCGAGCCGGTCAATGTGAATACATTGTCCGGCCTGTTCATGCACCGGCTGGAACGTATTCCGGTGGAAGGGGACATGATCACCGATGGCGCCTACCGCTTCATTGTCGAAGGCATGCGCGACCATCATGTCGAAACGGTTCTGATCAGCAAGGAATAGGCAATCCGCCAGCCAGACGTTACAGCGCATGGGATGAAACCGGGGAAAAACGGCGCCGGGGCTGGCATCTCGCAGCGTTATTTTTAGCGTGTTTTTTCCTGAAATATTTATTTTGAGGCCGCGATAGATAGCAGCCATCTCTCCTCCCCGCAGACGCCATTCTCCAAACCTAAGCCAGAACCATTTCTTTGCGCCGTCTGCGCGGCAAAGTGATGCTGATCCAGGCTGTAATAAAAACTTAATCAACATGTCATCGCAAATTTGATCTCGATCAAGTCAACTGCGGCAGCTTCCGCACCATTCTGGCTGGGGAGCGAGAATACCCGTTCGAGCGATTTGGTCCCGCGGCCATTCTCGCCGCCCGCCGGACGCGGGAAATGTGGAGCGCAATATTGTGCAATTCAGGATTTACCGGTGATAGAGCAGCTGCCTTACTGTACCGGCCTGGTTTTACCTCTTTTCCTGCGCGCTAAGGCAGACTGGGGTGGATGGTCATGAGCGTGGCGTCAATGGCCGCATCGCTTGCAGGCGTCGTACCGCTGCATGTCGCGGTCAGCGGCCGCGCACGCCTGAAAGTGGTTGGCCTTGACCGCAATACCGGGGTTGCGCAGATGCTGGAGCATCGGCTTCCGGGGCGCAGCGGCATTCGCGCCGCCGCCGCAAATATCCGCACCGGCAATCTGCTGGTGCATTTTGATCCTGCGCGATCCGTTGACACAATAATCCAGGCTGTGGCGGCCATGCTCGATTCCGGCGCGGCGGACATCGGCGAACCAAAGCCGGCGCCAAATGTCGTTCCCTTCCCCGCAGGCAGGAAGCGCGAGGATAGCGGCATGCCAGACGCCGTCCCGGGGGATGCCCCGCCCCATACGCTGAGCAGAGAGCAGGTGTTGCAGCGGCTGGAGACACAGCCGGAGCAAGGCCTTTCCAGCAGCGAGGCCGCGCTGCGGCTGGCGCGCTACGGGCCGAATGCGCTGCCGCAAATGCCGCGCCGCAGCGCGTTTGAAATTCTGCTTGGCCAGGTCAACAGCCTGCCCTCGCTTTTGCTGCTCGGATCGGCGGCGCTGTCGGTTGCGACCGGGGGGCTTGCGGACGCAGTGGTTATTCTCGCGGTCGTGGCGCTAAATTCCGCCATTGGCTATCGTTCCGAGTCCGAGGCGGAACACACCATTGAAGCGCTCGGCCGGCTTGTGCCCGCTGCGCCGCTGGTGCTGCGCGACGGCGGTGTTTGCGAGGTCGCGTCCTGTGACATCGTTCCGGGCGATATGCTGAAGCTTGTTCCGGGCACGCTTATCGCCTGCGATGCGCGGGTCATTGAGGCAAAGGATCTCACAATTGATGAATCCGCGCTTACCGGTGAAAGCATGCCCTCGGTCAAGAGCGCTACCGCCATCGCCAGCGCCGGGACAGCGCTGGGCGATCGCGCAAATATGGTGTTCAAGGGAACCGCGGTTACGGGCGGCTCCGGCCTGGCGGCGGCGACGGCGACGGCGGAACGCACCGAACTTGGCCATATTCAATCCCTTGTGGGCGATGCACGGCCGCCGGAAACGCCCATGCAGCATCAGCTCGATATCATGGGCAAACAGTTGGTCTGGCTCAGCCTGGGCGCCTGTGGGCTGGTTTTCTCGCTGGGTCTGCTGCGCGGCTTTGGAATGTTGCAAATGCTCCGAAGCAGCGTCTCGCTGGCCGTTGCTGCGGTGCCCGAAGGCCTGCCGACAGTCGCAACGGTGACGCTGGCGCTGGGCATCCGCACCATGCGGACGCATAACGTTCTCATCCGCCGCCTGGATGCCGTTGAAACCCTTGGCGCCGTCAGCACCGTATGCCTCGACAAGACAGGCACGCTAACGCTCAACCGCATGACCGCCGTGGCGGTCGCGAATGCCCGCGAAATCTTCGAGGTCGCGGACGGTCAGATTCAGCGCAACCATTCCGGGGCTAGCGCATCTGCAAACGATGAACTGCGCAGGCTGCTGGAAACCTGCGTCTTGTGCAGCGAAGTCGAGATCGCTGAGGACGAAGACGTCTCGCTGAAGGGTTCGCCGACCGAAACCGCGCTGATAGAACTTGCCGTGTCTGCGGGCATCGATGTGCGGCAATTGCGCGCACAGCGCCCGATGCTCAATATGGACCGGCGCACGGAACAGCATCGTTTCATGATGACCAGCCATGCAGGCGAGGATGGCTGCCCGTTCACGGCCGTCAAAGGCAGCCCGGACGAAGTGCTGCAATTATGCACGGCCTTTTTTGATGGCGGCGCGGAGCGGCCGCTTGACGAAGAGGATGTGCTGCGCATCCAGGCACTGAACCAGGCAATGGCTGGGCGCGGCCTGCGGGTGCTCGGCTTTGCAACCCGCCAGGGCGATGCCCAGGATCCCGGCGCATTTTCCTGGCTGGGCCTGGCTGGCCTTGCCGATCCGACGCGCCCCGGCATGGCGGCGCTGATGCGGGACTTCCATGATGCGGGCCTGCGCACCATTATCATTACAGGTGACCAGGGTGCGACGGCCTTCGCTATCGCCAGGGAGCTTGATCTCTCTCAGGGCCAGCCTGTGGAAATTCTTGAAGGCGTTGATCTTGACAGACTTGATCCCGGATTGCTGGCGGGGCTGGCGCAGCGCACGCATGTGTTCGCCCGTGTCAGCCCGGCGAACAAATTGCAGATCGTGCAGGCGCTGCAACGCAACGGCAATATTGTGGCCATGACGGGTGATGGCATCAATGACGGGCCTGCGCTGCGCGCGGCCGATATTGGAGTGACCATGGGCCAGAGCGG
>Ga0073913_10000140_pt1 | contig 12867 bp, 10 predicted proteins | sample GWRWT4_25Nov14_FD_70188 | JGI IMG/M metagenome (GOLD analysis project Ga0073913, IMG submission 70188) | Sand microcosm microbial communities from a hyporheic zone in Columbia River, Washington, USA - GW-RW T4_25-Nov-14 | ecosystem: Engineered > Artificial ecosystem > Sand microcosm >...
GACAAAGCCTGGTCAACCGCTGAGCGGCTACTTAGGTGTAGGAATTCCTTGGGCGAAAGCACGCCCCCCTCCGGGAGGGAGCGGGCATGGGCAAGGATGGCTTCTGGGAGCGTTTGCATAGATGATCCCCTGTGGAAGAGAATCCTATATGAGTTTCTGACATTTAGGAAGCTGTGCAAGCACTCCTACGGGGCATGATCGACCGATGGGACCTGGCTCCAGAAGAACCTACAGCTACAGGTATTTCTTGAAGCTCGCCGCAGCGGTATCCACGGCCACCCAGGGGCCTGTCCTGAATTCCGTGCGTGAGCCGGTTGCTGAAATCAGTTTCGAGCGTGAACTGCTCCCCGAATTATCGGGCCGTTCCGATCACGCGACATATGCAGTACCCCCCGGTCATTGGCCAGGGTGACGGACTGGTGCGACTAGCCGTTGCGGTGCTTACCGGCGGCCAGTTCCCCCAACCGCTTGAGCCGGGTGTTCGGGGTCTGCTCGAAAACCCCATGCTTCCTCGCCACTTGCGGGGCACGAGTCCGGTCGGCCTTTCACGGCATCTCGACCCTCTGTTCTTCTGTAGATCGTCTTCCTCATGGCTCCCTCGCTTGCCAGTCGGCACCACCCTCTCAAGCCTCAAACGGTCCGGAAATCGCCAGGCAGACCAAGTCAACCGTCATCACGCCTGATCTTTATCCCTCTATCGGCGCCATGCCAAGGCCATAAGCGTCCACTCGTCGCCACGCGGCCTTGCGCCACGAAACGACGCATTACTGCGCTGCTGAATACTCAGCAGAAATCGGGCTCGCCTGCGGCTCACGCAGCAGCGGATTACAAACGACCGATAAATTTCCAAATAAAACAATTAGATATAAATTGGCATAAGAAATGCCTTTATAGGCTGTGTCTTTGCATATAAAGCTCTTATAAAAGGAAGTGCTATGCCTCACATCCTCATCCTCAACGGCAGCCCCTCTGCCGAGTCCCGCACTGGACGCCTACTGGATCATTTCGCCGAACAACTGTCCTTGGATGGCTGGAGCGTCAACCAGATCGCCCTGCGCACCTTGCCGGCCCAAGCATTGCTGTCCGCCGATTTTGACGCGTTGCCGCTGGTGTCGGCACGGCTGGCTGTTGAAGAAGCCGATGCGATCGTGGTTGCAACGCCCGTCTACAAAGGCGCCTACACCGGGTTGCTCAAGGCCTTTATCGATACGCTGCCCCATCGCGCCCTGGTCGATAAGAGCGTCCTGCCGATTGCCAGCGGTGGCACGCTGGCCCATTACGGCGTCATCGACCATGCGCTGAAACCCATCCTCGCCGCGCTGGGGGCGACCTATACCCTGCCCGGCATCTTCGTCCTGGATTCGGATCTGAAAACCCCGCAAGGCGTGCACGGATTCAATGCCGAGATCGTCGATCGCCTGGATAACGCGCGTCTGGCCCTCAGGCGCCTGCATCGCCTCGCCGCGGATGCCGTGCCTGAAGCAGACACCCCCCTTCGCCAATACGGAAGCTGAATCCCATGAGTGAACCAAAACAACTGCATCTGGCCGGCTTCTTTTCCGCCGGCAATGTGACCCACGCGCACGGTGCCTGGCGCCACGCGCGGGCCACCAACGGCTTTTTGACCAAGGAGTACTACCAGCACATCGCCCGCACCCTGGAGCGTGGCAAGTTCGATCTGCTCTTCCTGCCTGACGGCTTGGCGGTCGAGGACGGTTACGGGGACAACCTGGAAACCGGCGTGCGCTATGGCGGCCAGGGCGCAGTGGCACTGGAGCCCGCCGCCGTGATTGCGACCATGGCCGCCGTCACGGAGCGGCTGGGGCTGGGCGCGACCATTTCCACAACCTACTACCCGCCGTATCACGTGGCGCGGGTGTTTGCGTCGCTGGATCAGCTCTCCGGCGGGCGGATTTCCTGGAATGTGGTGACCTCGTTGAACAATGCCGAGGCGCGCAATTTCGGCGTCGATCAGCATCTGGAGCACGACAGCCGCTACGACCGCGCCGATGAATTCCTGGAAGCGGTTCGCAAGCTCTGGAACAGCTGGGATGCCGACGCACTGGTGCTGGACAAGGCAAGCGGCCAGTTCGCCGATCCCAGCAAGGTGCGCTATGTCGATCATCGCGGCGAATGGCTGAATGTGCGCGGGCCGCTGCAGGTCCCCCGCTCGCCCCAGGGCGAACCGGTGATTCTGCAGGCCGGGCTGTCGGAGCGCGGCAAGCGCTTTGCCGGCCGCTGGGCCGAGGGCGTGTTCAGCGTGGCGCCCAATCTGGCCTTCATGCAGTCGAACTACCGGGACATCAAGGCCCAGGTCAAGGCGGCCGGCCGCGATCCCGATCAGACGAAGATTTTCACCGCAGTCATGCCGGTGTTGGGAGAGACCGAGGCCATCGCGCGTGAGCGGTTGGAATACCTGAACTCGCTGGTGCATCCAGAGGTGGGGCTTTCCACGCTGTCCAGCCATACCGGCATCAACCTCGCGGTGTATCCGCTGGATACGCCCATGACCGAGGTCCTGCGGGATCTGAAAGAACGCAACGTGCCGACGCCCTTGCACATGTTCACGATGGCGATGCAGGCCAACGCGCTCACCTTGGGCGAAATGGGCCGGCGCTATGGAACCAACGTGGCTTTCGTCCCGCAGTGGGTCGGCACCGGCGAGCAGATTGCCGATCAGATTGAAACCCACTTCAAGGCCGGCGCGGCCGATGGCTTCATCATCTCGCCCGCCTTCCTGCCCGGCGCCTACGACGAATTCGTCGACCAGGTGGTGCCGATTCTGCAGGCGCGTGGCCTGTTCCGCACCGAATACGAAGGCCATACCCTGCGCGACCATCTGGGTCTGCGCGAACCCCAACCAATAGGAGAAAACACATGGCAAGCCGCCCAGCGCCACAAAGCGATCGCCTGAACAGCACGCAGGTCCCAGCAGCCACGCTGACCTACAGCAACTGCCCGGTGCCCAATGCCCTGCTCACGGCCTTGAGTTCCGGAATCCTGAGCGAGGCCGGGATTCAGCTCGACATTCTGAGCGGCAAACAGGGTGCAGTGCATTTCACCTACGACCAGCCGGCTTACACCCGTTACGGCGGTGAAATTCCGCCGTTGCTGAGCGAAGGGCTGCGGGCACCGGGGCGCACGCGATTGCTCGGCATCACGCCGGTGCTGGGGCGCAAGGGCTACTTCGTGCGGGGGGACAGCCCGATCCGTGAGCCGGCTGATCTTGCCGGCCGCCGGGTCGGGGTGTCGGCCTCGGCCACCCGCATCCTGCGCGGTGAACTGGGTGATTACCTGGAACTCGACCCCTGGCGTCAGACCCTGGTGGCGCTGGGAACGTGGGAAGCACGCGCCCTGTTGCACACGCTGGAAGCCGGTGGCCTGTCGATCAACGACGTCGAGCTGGTACGGATCGAGAGCCCCGGTGTCGATGTGCCACCGGAGCGCCTGCAAGCGGCCAGTTCGCTGAAGGGAGCGGATCTCTTCCCCGACGTGGCCGGGCAACAGGCGGCGATCCTGGAGCAAGGCCGCGCCGATGCCTTGTTTGCCTGGTTGCCCTGGGCAGCTGAACTGGAAACGCGCATCGGCGCCCGTCCGGTCATCGATCTGGGTCAGGACGCGCGCAACGCCTATGCCAGCGTCTGGACGGTGAGCAGCGAATTGGCAGCACGCCAGCCGGAGGTGGTGCAGCGCCTGGTGGATGCGGCCGTCGACGCGGGACTGTGGGCTCAGGAGAACGGCGATGCGGTGACTCGTTTGCATGCCGAGAACTTGGGCGTGACTGAAAACGGCATTCGTCAGGGATTTGGCCCCGACTTTCATCAGCACCTGGTGCCGCGTCTGGATGCGGAGGCCTTTGCCATCCTGGCGCGTACGCAGCAATTCCTGCTGGACAAGAAGCTGCTCCATGAACCGGTGCCGCTTGATCTGTGGGCCGCCCCTGAATTTCTGAACAACAGCCTGAAACGCAATCCCAAAAGGAAAATCGCATGAGCCAGTCCGCTGAAAATCTTTACGTCCACCAGAACGACCCCGTGGAGGTGGCCCGCCAGTTGGCGGCCAAGTGGCGGGCAACGGCTGTGGATCGCGATCGTGCGGGTGGTTCGGCCACTGCCGAGCGTCAGGATCTGCGCGACAGCGGCCTGCTCTCCTTGCTGATCCCGAAAGAATATGGCGGCTGGGGTGCCGACTGGCCCACGACCATCGAAGTGATTCGTGAAATCGCCAAGGTGGATGGCTCGCTGGGCCATCTGTTCGGGTATCACACCGGCAGCGCACCCATGATCGAGCTGTTTGGCTCGACCGAGCAAAAGGAACGGCTGTACCAGCAACTGGCACAGAACAACTGGTGGACCGGCAATGCCTCCAGTGAGAACAACAGCCATGTGCTGGAGTGGAAGGTCAGCGCCACGCCGACCGAGGATGGCGGCTATCTGCTCAACGGCACCAAGCATTTCTGCAGCGGCGCCAAGGGTTCGGATTTGCTGTTCGTCTTCGGCGTGATCCAGGAAGAATCCCCGCAGAAGGGCGCGATTGTTTCAGTCGCGATTCCAACCGGCCGGGAAGGTGTCCACATCAACGACGACTGGAATGCCATCGGCATGCGCCAGACCGACAGCGGCAGCACCGAATTCCACAACGTGAAGGTTTACCCGGACGAAGTGCTGGGCGCGCCCAACTCTTTCATTCTGGCCTTCATGGGCAGCAAGCGCGGTAGCCTGTGGACACCGATGGTGCAGCTCATCTTCTCCAATGTGTACCTGGGGATTGCCCACGGTGCCCTGGAGGCGGCGCGGGAGTATACGCGGACTCAGACCCGTCCCTGGACGCCGGCAGGTATCAAGAAGGCGACGGAGGATCCCTACATCATCCGCACCTATGGCGAGTTCGCCATCGAACTGCAGGGGGCCGATGCCGCAGCCCGCGAGGCAGCGCGCCTGTTGCAGCAGGTCTGGGAGAAAGGCGATGCCCTGACCCCCAAGGACCGGGGTGAGCTGATGGTGAAGGTCTCCGGGGTCAAGGCACTGTCCACCAAGGTGGCATTGGATATCACCAGCCGCATCTTCGAAGTGATTGGTTCGCGAGGCACGCATCCCAAGTACGGCTTTGATCGTTTCTGGCGCAACGTCCGTACCCACAGCCTGCACGATCCGGTGGCCTACAAGATCGTCGAGGTCGGCAACCACGCCCTGAATGGACGCTATCCGGTGCCGGGTTTCACCTCCTGATCTGAATCGAGCTTCCCCATTGGCGGGGATTGCGCTTCGGCGCGGTCCCCGCTTTTTTGGGAGATCACATCACCCATTCATGCTTGCATCTGGCCAACGGCCGGGTCAAAGGACTGAGGATGAGCGAAAACAATTCGATTCTTTTGCAGCGATCCGAACAGTTGCGCGGGCACCTGTCAGGACTGTTGGATGCGCTTCATAAACAGCCGCCCGCCCCCAATGATGCCGCTGTTGATCCGATGCAGAGTCTGATGCAAGGACCGGGCAAGGACTCATTTTTCGGAATCGTGAAACTGGTGACTTTCGGCCTGGTGCAGAAACTGGTTCCCTTTATGCCAAAAGAAGCCGTGGATCCGGCATTACTGGGATTGGAGCGTGCCCGGATCACACTCCAGGGCGACAGCGTCACAGTATTTCATCTGAAGCCAGGAAGGCTGGCAGCCACCTGGGTCAACGAAAAAGGCCAGTTCAAGGTTGATGACATTCAGTTCAAATTGAGCTGGTTGTGGTTGCTGCTGAATTTCGGTACCGCCCGCGCCCTGCGTCGTCAATTCACGAGTCCTGCTGGAAATTCAGTGCAGCCTGGGATCGGGTGAGATGAATAGCTGGGGTTTTTGGTGAGTGTTTTTTTCAAATTTGATCTTGATGATGGTAGTTACTCATATCAAACAGAGCAGAAACTCATGAAGTCGAAAACATTATCAACAAAATATTGCAAACCAAGACACATGAATCGTCGTATTGATGCATTCAATGTCTTTTTCATGACCCTGCCTGTCATTGTTACAGGGGTATGCGCCTCTTCTGCATCGGCATTTGAGATTGATACAGGTCAGTCGGATGTGCAATTAAGATTGGATAACACGCTAAAATACAGCGATGCATTCCGTCTCAAGGATCAATCAGAAAGCCTGATTGATGATCCCAATAGCGACGATGGTGATCGCAACTTTGAGAAAGGGATTATTTCAAATCGGCTTGATATTCTTTCTGAGCTTGATTTCGCCTATAAGGATTTTGGCGCGCGCGTGAGTGGCGCTGCCTGGTATGATTCTGTGTATCACAGATCGAATGACAATAATTCACCATTCACGTCCAATCAAGGGACAGTTGATAACGATGAATTTGTTAATGAAACCGAAAAACTGCATGGACAAAAGGCAGAAGTCCTGGATGCATTCGTTTTCGGTCGGGGCAGCATAGGAGAAAATCGGTTAGCATTTCGTGCCGGACAGTATGCGCTACAGTGGGGCGAGACATTATTCTTTGGCGCGAATGGCATTGCAGGTGGTCAGGCGCCGGTAGATGTGATCAAGGCATTATCGGTTCCAGGCACACAATTCAAGGAATTGATTCGCCCGACAGAGCAGCTATCGGCATCAATCCAGCCGAATCAGGACTTTTTGATTGCGGCTTATTACCAGACTGAATGGGAGAAGACGCGTCTGCCGGGTGTTGGCAGCTATTTCAGTTCGAATGACTTGTTTGATGACAGTGGCAATCGATTTCTTTTCGGCCAGATTGCGGCTCCTGGTGAAATTCCAGCAAACGCGCTCTACCTGGAACGCAACCCGGATCTGGATCCTAAAAATTCGGGCCAGGGAGGGGTTCAGCTTCGGTTTCGTCTTCCTAATGGCACAACGGATTATGGTCTGTATGCTATCCGATATCACGACAAGGCCCCTCAGATCTACATTCAACCAGGAGCAGGTGCTGATGGAGCTAGTCGAGTGGGCAGTTATTTTCTCGCCTATCAGAACGACATTGATGCGTATGGCGTCAGCGCCAATCACACCTTTGGCAACTTGAACCTGGCAACCGAAATTTCGGCGCGCCACAACACCGCATTGGTAAATGACGGGGTGACATTGGCGTCCGGAGTAATCCCTGGCCGTAATGATCCGCTCTATCCAGTCGGAAATTCGGCCCATGCCAATCTATCTGCATTCTGGACACTGCCGGTATCCCCCGTCTTCAGGGAAGCCAGCTTTCTTGGCGAAGTGGCATGGAACAAATTGACCAGTGTTTCCAGGAATCCTGAAGCATTGGCCGCCAGGGCGACCCCTCAAGCTGTTGCGACACGCATGGTTTTTACACCGACCTATCGTCAGGTTCTATCGGGCCTGGACCTGGATGTACCATTCGGGGTTGGTTATGCACCCAAGGGAACTTCCTCCGTAGTCTCTGCGTTTGGCCCCGACCACGGGGGTGATGTCAGTTTTGGCGCCAATGTGACCTACCTCAATGTTTGGAAAGCTGGCATCAATCTGACGCATTACTTTGGTCCAGAAGATACAGGCGCCGATGAGGTCGGTCAGCTGACCTTCAAGCAAACTCTTAAAGACCGGGATTTCATTGCCTTGTCTGTACAGCGTACCTTCTGATTCACAAGGAACAGTATTCATGAATGCCAGAGTTTCCATCCAGCGATTGAGCTTGGTGCTGGGTATGATCATCATTCCAGCAGCTTGGTCTGCCACCACGCCGGAAAAAGCGGCTCAGCTTAAATCCGGACTGACACCTTTCGGGGCTCAGCGGGCAGGTAATGAGGACGGCTCCATTCCCGCCTGGGACGGAGGTTATACTTCGCAGATTGCAGGCGGAATCCCCGGTGAAAAGGCGCCGGATCCATTTGCTGCCGACAAATTGCTATTCACCATCACTGCGCAAAATATGGCGCAATACGCTGATAAGCTAACTGATGGGACAAAGGTCTTATTGAAAAAATATCCCGACAGCTACCGAATCGATGTATTTCCCACTCGTCGAACTGCTGCGGCGCCACAACAAGTCTATGAGGGAACCTTCCTTAATGCCACTCGCTGCAAACTGGTGGATATCGGTGGTGAAACCGGCCTGATTCCGGACATTAAATCCTGCGATGGGGGCGTGCCATTTCCTATCCCTGGCAGTGGCGCTGAGGCTATTTGGAATCATCAATTAGGCTGGCAAGGCCACGCTGTACGCTATAAGTTTGGATTTCAACTGCTTGCGGCAAACGGCAAGATGGTCCAAATCGGAAAAAATACGGCCTATGACTTAAGGCCGAATTACGATAGCCTGGATGCTAAAAGCAAACCATGGGACGGGGTCTCCCAGTATTTTTCCATCAGCTTTCAAGGTCCACCCACGCGTGTTGGCGAAGCGCAAACATTTCGGGCCAATGTGGACACTACAAAAACCCAGGCCTGGCTTTATTTCCCGGGCCAGCGTCGTACACGTCAGCTGCCAAATCCCTGCTGCGACACACCCAATCCAGCTGCGCTCGGCGCGGTATCTCTCGATGAGATTTCCGTTTTTAGCGGCCCTCTGACACGTTATGACTGGACGCTTGTTGGAAAGCAGGAAATGTATGTTCCTTACAACAATAACCGTTATCTACATGTTCCCACCGAGGCAGAACTGGTCAAAGGAAAACATTTTAATCCGGATTGGTTCCGCTGGGAATTGCATCGCGTCTGGGTGGTGGATGCAAACTTGCGGTCCGGTCAGCGCAATCAGGTTCCAAAGGCGCGCATTTATCTTGATGAAGACACTTGGCAAGGTCTTTTTGCTGATCGTTATGACGCTCGAGGTGAACTCTGGAAGGTCGATGGGCAAACCTTGATTGCATCGCCGGAAGCTCCTGCTGTCCGTGCCGCGGGCTATTACAGCTATGACCTTCTTGCTGGAACCTTGCTGATTGCAGGGAGCTTTGTTGGGATCAAAGATCCAATTACCTATATCGATCGCAAGGCGGCGCCTGATTCACTGTTCACGCCAGAAGCTCTGGCCTCAGAAGGGATTCGCTGATGCCGATTTCGGCTCAAATGTGCACCTGGCAAACCGCTCATGCAATGGTCGTGAAGAAAAATGTGGGAAGGGCGGTTGCATGTGTCGGTTTGCTGTGCGGATCGGGGCAATTGGTGGCTGCACCTGTAGCCGCTGAATTAGAGCGCCCGGCGATAGTCGTCGCACACCCCGAGCGAGCGGTGTTGCTGGACATTGCTGCTGCAGACAAGCGACTGGTCAGTGTGGGGGAGCGTGGCCTGATTATAGTCTCGGATGACTTTGGTCTCACCTGGCGTCAGGTCGCCACACCGGTGAGTGTGAGTTTGACCGCCGTACATTTTGTCAACGCCCGTTCAGGCTGGGCAGTTGGACACCAAGGCGTGATATTGCATAGCGCCGATGGCGGCGAACATTGGCAGTTGCAGTTAGATGGGAATAAAGCGGCACAGTTGGCGCTCGTGGCTGTTCAGGCGCAAAAACTACCGCCAAATTCTAATCCGCTGGAGCATGAGCGCCAATTGAATGATGCGAAAAGGCTTGTGGAGGATGGTGTAGACAAGCCATTTTTTGACATTCATTTTCAAAATGATCGCACAGGCTGGGCGATCGGGGCCTATGGCTTGTGCTTTCATACCATCGATGCTGGCGAGACCTGGCAGCCATGGATGCAGCATCTCGCGAATCCCGATGGCCTGCATTTATATGCGATGACAGGATTAAGTCAGACACTCTATGTGGCCGGTGAACGTGGGTTGTTATTGAGCTCAAGTGACGGGGGCATATCTTTTCATGCTGTTCATGCGCCCTACCAAGGCAGTTTTTTTACCTTAACGAGAATATCACCCCATCAATTGATCTTGGCCGGCATGGACGGTCATGCCTACAGATTCGATGACAGCGGAAAAAGCTGGCACGCCCTTATAAACTCCGACAGTGGAAGCTGGATGGCGAGCACGCCACTGAGCGGGAACCGAGCACTGCTGGCTGACCAGTTCGGCCAATTAATGGTGAGCCAGCCGCAGGCCAATACCCTAGTTCGTCTTGATTCTACGCCAGGTGTACCAGTAGCGGCTGTGCTTCACACGGGAGATGGCAACGTGGTTGCTGTTGGATTGCGTGGCATTAGCCGGATCCCGCGCCGACTGTGATAGGAGCCATGCAGTGAAGATCCCAGAAATTTCCTCTGCGAAAATCGATAAACAGGTCGGGCAGGATTTTGACCGCTCTTCAGGCTCGCGAACAGAACGCCTGCTGTTCAACCACCGAGGCGTGGTGTTAATTTTCTGCCTTCTAACCACACTTTTCTTAGGCTATCAGTTAACGCACTTGCGTTTAAATGCCGATTTCGAAAGCACGATCCCTACAGGTCATCCGTACATTAAAAACTATTTGGATAACCGCGCCAGCCTCAGTGAGGCGGGCAATGTCATTCGGATTTCCGTTCAGAATGCCGCGGGTAGCATTTACGACCCGAAGTACCTAGCCACGTTACAGAAAATCAGTGACGAAGTGTTTTTGCTCCCAGGTGTTTATCGACAATACATGAAATCACTGTGGACACCGACCACCGTCTGGACAGGCGTTACCGAGCAAGGACTAGACAGCGGGCCGGTAATCCCAACAAATTTTGACTATTCAGCTACCGCAATTCAGCAATTGCGATTTAATGTAGGGCGCTCTGGAGAAATCGGGAAAATAGTTTCGCTCGACCAAGGTTCCAGCATCATTCAAGTGCCATTACTGGATCATGATCCCAATACGGGTGCAACTCTAGATTATGCGCAGTTTTCTAAACTCCTCGAAAGCTTGCGCGAAAAGTATGAAGATCAAGATGTAAACATTCATATAACCGGCTATGCCCAGATCGTCGGTGATATTATTAATGCGCTTCATCAGATACTGCTTTTTTTCCTGTTGGCGGTAGCGATTACCGCCGCTGTTTTATATTCATATACCCGATGTGTCCGCAGCACCTTCATGGTTATCAGTTGCTCACTTCTGGCGGTAGTATGGGAGCTGGGAGCGCTGCCGCTGTTCGGAATGGATCTGGATCCTTATTCCATTTTGGTGCCATTTCTGATTTTTGCAATTGGCATCAGCCATGGCGCCCAAAAGATGAATGGCATCACGCAGGATATTGAACGCGGCGTGGACCGGTTGATTGCAGCAAGACTTACGTTCCGTCGCTTGTTCATAGCGGGATTTACAGCGCTCCTTTGCGATGTAGTTGGCTTTGCCGTTTTATTGTTGATTGATATTCAGGTAATTAGAAATCTCGCGATCATTGCCAGTTTGGGTGTAGCATTTTTAATTTTCACGAATCTTATGCTACTCCCAATTCTCTTATCATATGTAGGTGTCAACATACACACAGCGCGACGCAATAAGGAGACAAAAGGAAGCGCAATTCCCCCCATTCTTTGGAAATTACTTTCTTCTTTTACTCAACGCAACTGGGCGATACTGGCCATATTGGTCGCCTTGATGCTGGGTTTTAGTGCATTTGAATCGCGCTCGAAACTGAAAATAGGAGATCTTGATCCGGGTGCACCAGAGCTGCGCGTCGATTCTCGTTACAACCTAGACAATGCGTTTATGGCCACTAATTATGGCACTGGTAGTGATGTATTTGCGATCATGGTGAAAACCCCGGATGGCACTTGTGCAAGCCACAATACCATGAGTCGCTTGGATGCATTGGAGTGGCAGATCGCACAACTTCCCGGCGTACAGTTCACTCGTTCTGCTGCGCTCTATAATCGCTATCTGCTGTCTGCATTCAATGAGGGCAATTTTAAGTGGTATGGCTTGACCCCAAATCCATCTTTGCTCAACAATCTAACGACTCGAGTGCCAAGTGATCTGGTGGATGGATCCTGTGGTTTACTAACTCTCTACGCCCATCTTGCTGATCACAAGGCAGATACTTTGAGCGCAATTGTTTCAACCGTCGAACAATTCAAAGAAGATAATGACTCTCCTGAAGCGCAATTTCTTCTTGCCGCAGGCAACGCCGGAATTGAGGCGGCTACGAATGAGGTTATTAAACACGCTAGTCAACAGATATTGCTATGGGTTTATGGTGCAGTGATTCTTCTTTGCCTCGCAACCTTCCGGTCTTGGCGTGCTGTAGTATGTGTTGTTATTCCGCTTATCTTGACATCTCTTCTGTGCGAAGCACTGATGGTTGTTCTTGGAATCGGCGTAAAAGTCACCACCTTACCCGTGATTGCATTGGGGGTCGGAATCGGGGTTGATTACGCGCTTTATGTAATGAGCATTACTCTGGAACATCTGAGGAAAGGAAAATCATTATATCAGGCGTATCTTGAAGCATTGGCCTTTACAGGGAAGGTCGTTATGCTGACGGGAATCACTTTGGGTGTGAGCGTTTCTACCTGGGCCTTCTCGACAATAAAATTTCAGGCCGACATGGGTATTTTGCTGGCATTCATGTTTATCTGGAACATGCTTGGCGCACTGGTGCTGGTGCCGGCTCTTTCATACTTCTTGTTAACAAGTAAGAGTTCAGAAACAACCGATATCAGGCTCGCACAAAACGCACTGGATGATCCTAAATCAGATCTTGCTTATCAATGAATTGCTTGCTAGTCAATTTCAATGATCTCTTGAGATAGTGATTGACTATCATCGGTCATGTTTTAGCGACGTCTTCCCTGTTTTGAATATTAGGCCGATTTTGAGTCCAATCTCACCTGACCAAGAGATTGGACGTGAAGAAGCAATTTACCGACAAGCGGATCATTGGCTTCCTGCGCGAAGCGGAAGCTGGCGTGGCGGTGAAGGATCTGTGCCGCAAGCACGGTTTCAGTGAGGTCTCGTACCCCCTGTGGCGCAGCAATTTCAG
>Ga0073913_10000159_pt1 | contig 12077 bp, 11 predicted proteins | sample GWRWT4_25Nov14_FD_70188 | JGI IMG/M metagenome (GOLD analysis project Ga0073913, IMG submission 70188) | Sand microcosm microbial communities from a hyporheic zone in Columbia River, Washington, USA - GW-RW T4_25-Nov-14 | ecosystem: Engineered > Artificial ecosystem > Sand microcosm >...
GGGCAGCCCGCACGCCGCTGGTGATGGCGGCGCTCTGGCCGGCATTGCGCACGTGGCGCAGGATGCGCAGCCGACCGCCGAAATCGCCTTTCAGGGCAGCGAGGCGCTCGACCGTTGCGTCGGTGCTGCCATCGTCGACGAAGATCACCTCGAACGGCACCACACCGTCCAGCGCCTGGCGGATCTCGCCTGCCAACGTCGCCACGTTGGCGGCTTCGTCCTTGACGGGAATGACGACGGAAATCAGGGGGTCAGCATGCATGCAGGCAAGATTCCACGGCAGAACAGGAGATGGGATTTATCACAGCAAGATGCGCATTGTAACCGCGCTGCGCGCCGACCACTGCATCGCATTCATGGAAGCGGGGAAGTCGCATCCAGCGGAACCAACTGCGTGGCCTCGCGCACCACGAGATAATGCCCACGATAAGGCCGACACAAAAGGCTGGGTGGGACGGTGCAATCCCGCGCATGACCCACCTCGTCGATCACGACGCCATTCGGGTTTTGTGCCGCCCAGACAGACGCATCTTGATGCGCTTTCAGCAGTGTGGGCGTCCGTTGCAACCGACCCAGGAACTGGAACTGGCCGCGGTAAGTCCCGACGAAGGCCAAGGGATGGCCATTGCGCTCCAGCGCGCCCAGCAGGCGGCTCGCCTCTGTCAGATCGAAACGGCTTTCGGCTTCGCGGATCACCGATAAATGCCCGAACACCAGCAACAGCGCCATGGCGGTTCCCATGATCGGGACCTGGCGCAGGAAACCGGCCGGCGGCAGACGCCACAGTGCCCAGACGATCGGCACCAGCGCCAATCCCCATAGCGGCGACAAATCAGCCGCCCAATTGTTTTTTCCCTGCAGCCAGAGCCACACAGGCGCGATGGTCAGCAACAGAGCCAGTATTGCCACCGCGCCCGCCAATGGGCGCAGCGAAAACCGCAGCGGCGTCTCGACCATGCCCCGGGCCACCAGCAGCATCAAGGCCGGCAACAGCGGCAGCAGGTAATGGGGCTGCTTGCCGCTGACCAGGGAACACAACACCAGGCCCGGCACAAACGCAGCCAGGCAAAAGCGCACCCCCCGATCGCTCTCCAGCAGCCTGCCTGCCCGGCCCAGGGCGCGATAATTCGCCCACACCAAAGACCAGGGCATCAGCATCAACGGCAATATGGGCAGATACCACCACCACGGCCGACGATGGGCGAAGGATTCCAGTGCCCGCCCCGCACTCTGGCGCCACAGCAAATCGGCCGCATAGTCCTTCCCGCCGAGGATTACCGCCGGCAATGCCCAGAGCAGGGCGATCAGCGCCATGACGCCCAGCGCCCGGCCCAGCCCCGCACCCCACACCCGCCAACCGGGCCAATACGGGTGCCACAGCGGCGCCAGCAGGGCCGGTGGCAGAACGAACAGCAGGATGATGGGACCCTTGGTGAGCAAACCCAGCCCGAGACCCATCCCGACCCACACAAAACCCACCGTTGGCCGGCGGGTCGCCTGCCACAGTCCGGTCCAGGCCAACAGGGTCCACAGGGCCATCAGCCCATCGAACATCAACATGCTGTGAAAACCGGCCCAGTACAGGCCGAAGACCAACAGCCAGGGCAGCAGCCACGCGACTTCCGGAAACGCGGGCCACATCCGGCGCGCCAGTCGACTGCCCAGCAAGGCCGTGGCGAAGCCCGCCAGCGGGGCGATCAAGCGCGGCCAGAGATCATTCACACCGAACAGGGCCCAACCCAGATGCATGAGCCAGAACAGAACCGGCGGCTTGTGGGGATAGGGGGCGCCATTGAGATGCGGCACCAACCATTGTCCGTTCTGCCACATCTCCCAGGCCACCGTCGCGTAACGGGTCTCATCGATGGGCCACAGCCCCCGGGTGGACGCGGCGATGACGACGAACAGGATCCATAGCGCGATCCATCCCCAGCGCAGGGGCCAGGCGGCCACACGCGGCCAAACGACAGTATTCAAGGGTAAAAACACTCAAAACAAGCCAGGAGGGCGGAAAAACTAGGCGGCACACCTTAAGACTTTCTTAAAGCCATCGCCAGCAGCCCAGTCCACGGAGGCGCCCTCGCCTTCTGGCGGGCCCGAAAAGGCGCTCCAGGTTCGCCCCACCCCGATTCATCCGAGACGCACCAGGCGTCAGCTGGCCAATCTTGGCGTGCGGTGGGGCCAAGTCCACCGGATCGGCGCTTTCAGAGCCGCCCCCGAAGTCATCGACTGCCTGCCCCAGCAACTGACGCTTCCGATCGGTGATCTTATTGAGATGTAGTTCTAACTGCTTGACCAGTTCTCGGCCAGGGTCTTGTCTTCACGCACGGCGGCCAGAGCCACTTGGGCCTTGAACGCCGGCGGGTGCGGCGCGCTGACTGCTTCACCATCGAAAACCCCTACTCGCCAGACCAGCCTCGGCCCGGCTTCATGCCCGGAGTTTCAACTTATCGCGCTGTTTAGATTTGCGGCACTACGTCTGACGATGCGAACGGTCCAGGGCGACCGGCATGGTTGATCTGCTGCGGATTGAGAAAAAAAACCCCCATCCCGTGAACAAGCGGATGGGGTATTCGTTACACCGATACTGAAAACGCTTCAGGCCAAATTGGGATAGCCCTGGCTTGATGGCGTTGCGGCTCTCGCGACCAGTTCGGGGATCCCACTTTCTGCGTTGGCGCGATCAGCCAACACGCGCTCCTCGGATGTCGCCCATTGCTCGTCCCATTGGATCAGCATCGGTGTCGACAACTTGTACCACAAGGGCGGGATCGTTCCTGCCAGGATGGTCAGCAGGTAGCCAAAGCGGAGGCGCGGGGCATTTGGGATGGTTTTCAGGTTCCAGAACTCCACCGATCCGTCGAGATGGTGATGCATATGGCGCGATCCGCCAGCAAGCAACCAAAAATCTAGCCGATTGGCCGAGTCCCAGGCATGATGGGATTTGACTTCGGATCCCGGCACCCGGGTGATCCCGTAGTGTTGGCCATAGGTGGCGAGCTTGTAGGCAAAATGAGTCCACAACGCCGCCAACGCAAACAGAAGGAACCCGACCGGGCCAGCGGCCCAGGCAACGCCCAGGAACACTACCGCTTCTGCCAGCCAGCCCTGCAACAAACGATTGCGCGACGACAGGGTCGGAAGGCCCATGCGCCGCATCCTGTCGGATTCGATATCCCAGGCCATGCGATAGTCACGTGGCATGGTGCGCAGGAAATAACGATAAAGTGACTCCCCCCGAAGTGCGGTGCTGGAGTCATCCGAGGTCGCCACAGTGCAATGATGGCCTTGCGCATGCTCGATGGCGTAATAGGTGAATGCCGCCGGAATCCCGGCTACGCGGGCAGCCAGGGTCGCGATTGGCTCCTTGGTGCGATGACTGAGTTCGTGACCCAGACCGATCGCGCCTGCACCACCCACTGTTCCAACCATCAGGATATAGAAAATCAAGCTGCCCAAGCCCACATCTTGATGCGTCTGGGTCATGTCCACATGGGTCATGGCATACACGACATCCGCCAAACCCAGAAAGTCAGTGCCCTTGGTATAGAACACCAGGGTCCAGACGAAAAGCAGGTACAGCGCGAGCGTCAGCAGGATGTATCCGTACATCATCCCCACAAAAACCGCTGGCCGGCGGTAATCATGGTTGTATTCCGTGTCCCCCAGCAGGAACTCCAGTATCAGCAAGCCGCCGATAACCCATAACAGGTTCCAACCCGGCGTTGCACCATGGACAACAGAGTATAGCGATAGAAAGACAAGGAATAAGGGAAAAAAGAATTTGAGATAATGGAACGGGTGAGTCAGGCGCACCAAGGAAGTCATGGCGTAATCTCCTGGAGAGTAAAGATTAATACGCCCCCTCTCTGAGCATGCATGTCGAAGTTTTTATAATTCATTAAAGTTTCGTTTTTGTATGACGACAGAAGATAGAGCACTCTTATGATAAGTACAACCTACTTCCGATGAAATTCCGATGAATGGTAATTGGCTGACAAATAATCCAGCTTTTTCTTCAGTTATTCTCTGCGTCAATAGTTGATATAAACGCATTAAAACATTATAGAAATGCTGGTTACCATTCATAAGCAAATTCGGCGCGATCCGAGCCTGCGGATCCTTCTCCAGCATATTGAGCAACGCGGACAGCACGAGGCTTATACGCCTGCGCCAGACGCCTTCGGATCAGATGTTCCGGGGCGAAGCCACCCCGTCTCCCCAATATCAACCCGAATCGGAATGACGCAGGGCACCTGCAATCCGGGCAAGACTTTTCTCCCGCCCCATCAGAGCCAAAGTCTGATCGATGGGAGGCGAAACCGCTGTCCCGCTCACGGCCACCCGCAGCGGCTGTGCCACCTGCCCCATTTTCCAGCTGCCCACTGCGGCAACTGTCTCGATGGCGGCGTGGATGATTTCAGTCGTCCACGTGTCGAGTCCGGCCAAGGACTCACTTACAGCGTTCAGGGCGCGCCGCCCCTCCTCTCCCAGATGCTTGGCCACGGCCTTTTCGTCGTAGGCAAGGTGATCGGCAAAGAAAAACCGCGCACCCTCGGCCATCTCCACCAAAGTCTTGCTGCGCTCACGCAGCGCCACCACCACGCCCGCCAGATCCGGACCGGCGTTCGGATCGACCCCCAGGCGCGCCAGATGACCGCGCAAATGATCGGCGACATACGCCGGATCAGCCGTTTTCAGATAATGCTGATTGAGCCAGAGCAGCTTGTCGGGGTTGAAGGTGGACGGCGCTCGGTGCACGGATGTCAGATCAAACAGATCGATCATTTCCTGCCGGCTGAAAATCTCCTGGTCGCCATGGGACCAGCCCAGCCGGACCAAATAGTTGAGCAGGGCCTCGGGCAGATAACCCTCGTCGCGGTACTGCAGCACGCTCACCGCCCCGTGGCGTTTGGACAGGCGCTGGCCATCGGCGCCCAAGATCATGGGCACATGGGCATAAGCCGGCGGCGTTACTCCCAGTGCCCGCAGCAGGTTGATCTGGCGCGGCGTATTGTTGATGTGATCGTCGCCGCGAATGACATGGGTCACCCCCATGTCGGCATCGTCCACCACCACGGTGAAATTATAGGTGGGCGTACCGTCCGAACGGGCAATGATGAGGTCATCCAGCTCGGCATTCTCAAAGGCGATGGACCCACGGACCAGATCCTCGAACACCACCTGGCCGTCGGCCGGATTGCGGAAACGCACCACCGGATTCACCCCCTCGGGGATGGATGCCCGACCATCGCGACACAAACCGTCGTAGCGCGGCTTTTCCTTCGCCGCCATTTGGTCCGCCCGCAGCGTCTCCAGGCGCTCACGGCTGCAATAGCAATGATAAGCCGTGCCTTCGGCCATCATGCGCGTCATCACCTCGCCATAGCGATCAAAGCGCTGCGTCTGGTAATACGGCCCCTCGTCATGCGCCAGCCCCAGCCAGGCCATCCCCTCCAGAATGGCCTGAACATAATCGTCGGTGGAACGCTCCCGATCGGTGTCCTCCACCCGCAGGATGAAGCGCCCGCCTTGGCGGCGTGCATACAACCAGGAAAACAAGGCCGTGCGGGCGCCCCCGATGTGCAAGTGGCCGGTGGGACTGGGGGCGAAACGGGTGACGACAGTCATGACAAAAGAACGCTCTCAAGGGCAGGAAGACAGCGGCGGACAGTGCGCGCCAAGGCGGCCGATTCTAGCAAACTCGCCGCGACTGCCTCACATCCAGTCGGTAAGCAGAAACCCGACGCTCAGGCGATTGGCGATGAAGTCATAATCGATCAAGCCATCGCCATAGCCGTAGAAATACTGGACATAGCCCCGCACCGGCGAATGGCCCAGGGGAATGCTCCAATCTGCCTGAACCGCGCCACGTGGTTCCTTGACGTCCAGGTTATTGCGCAGCATCACTGCATAATGGTTGCGGCCCTGGGTCCAGAAGGTCCATAGCTCGGCCTTGCCGACATAATCCTCGATATTTGGGTTGTCGTCCTCGGACTCATCTTCCGGCAATCGCCACCAGCCCTTCAGGCCCAGGGCGAAATCGTCCCCGCGATCAAACAGCGCGCTGGCGACGATGCGATTCCAACTGCGGGAAACCGGGTCGGCGCGGCCATTGGATTGATGATCAAGACTCACGTTCAACAAGCGGCTGTTGAGTCCCAAGGTCCGGAAATCGGTTTTCCAGGAATAGATCAGCTCCGGCTCGTAGTTGGTTTCCCGAAATGGCGCGGAGGCCGCCCCGTTATAGACCTGCCAGAACGACTGCTGGGTATAGGCGAACCACAGGTCGCCGCGCGGATGCAGGAACTCGGGCCAGAGTTTGCTCATGAAGCTGAGCTGGAACTTGGCCTCCATCGAATCATACGACTCATCCTCGCCAAAGGTGGCCTGGAATGGCTCCTGATTGCGCCGCGCAGCGTAGGAAACCGGCAGGATGTAGGTGGGTCGATAGGGTGTAATTACAAAGGGTCCCCGATCGCTTTGCGCCACCAGTTGCCAGCGTTTCGCCAGAGGAGAAGGCGGCTCCTTGGCTGGAGGCGGCGTGGCCGCCGTCACCAGGGCGTCCAGCGTACCTTCCTCCGCGGCATCTGCTGCCGTGGGCTCGGGGGAAAGCCCAGGCTCCACGCGCTCCGTAGGCGTGCGCCCCGCCACCGTGTCATAGCAGCTCAGCCGCGCCTCTGCGTCGATCAACACGGCGCAACTGGACAAAGCCTGAGGAGCGACAAGCGGCTCGGCCGCAGACACGGCGCCAATTCCAAGAAGACCCGTCCATACCGGGGCCAGAAGTGTGCGACGCATAGGGGGCTCTCTCCAGAAGCAACAGGCCTGCCGAGTGTAACTGCACACCCAGCCAAAATCGCCCCGGGGTCCAGCCTTCATGAGGCAGCTTGACGACTTGAGGCACCCTCGGATAGGATTCCGCACTTGCGTGGGCGGTTAGCTCAGCGGTAGAGCACTGCCTTCACACGGCAGGGGTCACAAGTTCGAATCTTGTACCGCCCACCACTTCCTTGACAAAGCCGCCACGCGTTCTGCCCACCCTGACGTCCCACCTTTCCGCCCGAAGCCGGGGTCGAATCCAGCGCCGTCTCTATAAATAAATAAGGCGCAGCACCGAACGGATGTCGTTCAGGATTTCCCCGCTCATCCCAAAGCCTTGCCTCTGCGCGCTCCTCTGCAACACCAGTTGACTTTGCGCCCTTAGCCCAGATCGGATGCTCAGCGCTGACAGCGCGGGCAGAAATAACTGGAGCGCTGCCCCTGGCGCAGATGGCGGATGGGCGAATCGCATGTCCGGCATGGCGCCTCCGCGCGGCCGTAGACGCGCAGTTGTTGGGCGAAATATCCGGGGCGGCCATCGCTGCCGACGAAATCCCGCAAGGTCGTACCGCCGGCGGTAATCGCCTCGTTCAGCACCTGCCGAACCGCCTCCACCAGCCGCTCATATCGAGCCAGCGCGATGTGCCCGGCCGCGCGGGCGGGGTGGATGCCGGCCATGAACAGCGCCTCATTCGCATAGATATTGCCCACCCCCACCACCACATGGGCATCCATCAGCAGGCTCTTGATGGCCACGCGGCGATTGCGCGCCCTGGCGTGGAGATAAACGGCGGAAAACGCCTCGGACAAGGGTTCCGGCCCCAGCTCTTTCAGCAAGGGATGCTGGCCCACGGGACCGGCCGTCCACAGCACGGCGCCGAAACGACGGGGATCATTCAGCCGCAGCGCCTGGCCATCGTCCAGTAGCCAGTCCATATGATCATGCGTCATGGGCGCCAGCGTGCCGGGAACCAGACGCAGATTGCCGGACATGCCCAGATGCACCAACAGGGTGCCGTGGTCGAAACCCAGCAGCAGGTATTTTCCGCGCCGCCCCACATCCCGGATCACCTGACCGGCCAGCGTCTCCGGCAGATCGGGCGCAACCGGCCAGCGCAGGGCAGCCTGTCGCACGCACACCTGCGTCACGCGACGGCCGATGACATGGGCGGCAATTCCGCGCCGAGTGGTCTCCACTTCAGGCAATTCCGGCATCCGCCCCCCTTTGCGCATGAAAAAGCCCGCTGGGAGCGGGCTTGTTCAGAATCTTAAGCCGTATAGTCCGTCAGGACAGCCGGATCATTTGATCTTGGCTTCCTTGTACATCACATGCTGGCGCACGACGGGATCGAATTTCTTCATCTCCATCTTCTCAGGCTTGGTGCGCTTGTTCTTGGTGGTGGTATAAAAGTGGCCGGTGCCTGCCGTGGAAAGCAACTTGATTTTGTCACGCATGAGGGGAACTCCTTAGACCTTTTCGCCGCGCTTGCGCATATCGGCCAGAACGGCATCGATGCCCAGCTTGTCGATGGTGCGAATTCCATTCGTGGAGACGCGCAGGCGCACGAAGCGCTTCTCGCTGTCGACCCAGAACCGCTGCTCATGCAAATTGGGGAGAAACCGGCGGCGGGTCCGGTTGTTGGCATGGGAAACGTTGTTCCCGCTCATGGGACGCTTCCCGGTAACCTGGCAAACTCGGGACATGGGATCCAATCCTTATCAATCGAGACAATGCCCCCAGTTCGGGGGATGCGCTAAACGCACTTTTTAACATGTACGGACGCTCTCCCGCAAGGCTTGGGTGGCAATCCGCCCATCAAGGCAAGGCGCCTGCTGCACGCCCAATCCACATTCAGGCTTGGATACATCAATGCCCGTTCACCAGCGCGACTGACTGTCCGTCCTGAAAAACAGTCGTTACGCTCACCTTCCGGACCGCCCAGGAATCCGTGATCTTCAAAGCAATCCCCGCTCGGCCAGGGAAACGCATGGCCCGTCGCCGACAATCAGGTGGTCCAGCACGCGCACGTCGATCAGGGCCAGCGCCTCGCGCAAGCGTCGGGTGATGGCCTCATCGGCCCGGCTGGGCTCGGCCACGCCGGAGGGGTGGTTGTGGCAGAAGATCACGGCGGCGGCATTGTGGGTCAGGGCGCCGCGCACCACCTCGCGGGGATGGACACTGGCCCCGTCGATGGTGCCGCGAAACAGCTCGCAGAATTCGATCACCCGATGCCGGTTGTCCAGATACAGACAGGCAAAGACCTCATACGGGTAATCCCGCAGGCGGCTCTGGAGAAAGCGGCCCACCGCGTCGGGCTGAGTCAGGGCATCGCCGCGCTTCAGGGTCTCCCCCAGATGGCGGCGCGCCATTTCGAGGACGGCCTGGAGCTGGGCGTACTTGGCCATACCCAGCCCCGGCGCGGCGCAGAACTGCTCGCGGGACAAACCCAGCAAGGTACGCAGACCGCCGTATTGCCCCAGCAGATCCCGCGCCAGGTCGACGGCGTTGCGCCCGGGAACGCCGGTGCGCAGGAAAATCGCCAGCAGCTCGGCATCGGACAATGCCTGGGGACCCCGTGCAATCAATTTCTCGCGCGGACGCTCCGCGTCGGGCCAATCGGTGATACGCACGTTTCCTCCCACAAGGGCCCTCGCCTGGCCTTGGCCCCATGATCCGGAGCCGCTGCGACGCAATTCGCACCCCTGAATCGCTCGACCAATCCATCTGGGAAGCCGCTGGCTTCTCCCCACGGCAAGGAACGGGGCCAGCCATGCGCGCGTCGGGGATTTCCCAAGTGTTTCCCTTATCGGCGCGGCGACTGGCTTGCTTGAAAGGCCGCCTTGGAGCGTCAGCGCCCATGGGTTAGGATGCCCGGATCAATCCGAACCTCCTCTCGGCGCACCTCCCATGACCCCAACCGCCTTCCCCCAACGCATCCTGCTCGGCGTCACCGGCGGCATTGCCGCCTACAAGAGCGCGGAGCTGGTGCGCCGGCTGCGCGATGCCGGCGCCGAGGTGCAGGTGGTCATGACCGACGCGGCCACCGCCTTCATCACGCCCATGACACTACAGGCCTTGAGCGGCCGGCCGGTGCGCAGCGGCCTGATGGATCCCCAGGCGGAAGCGGCCATGGGCCATATCGAGCTGGCGCGCTGGGCCGAGTGCGTCCTGATTGCCCCGGCCAGCGCCGATTTCCTGGCGCGCCTCGCCCACGGCCTGGCGAATGATCTGCTCAGCACCCTGTGTCTTGCCAGCGAGGCGCCGCTGTTCCTGGCCCCGGCCATGAACCGGGTGATGTGGCAACACCCGGCCACCCGCGCCAACTGCGCGCTCCTGGCGTCGCGCGGCGCGACTCTGTTGGGGCCTGCGGAGGGCGGCCAGGCCTGCGGTGAGACCGGCCTAGGCCGGATGCTGGAACCGAACGATCTGGTGCGGGCGCTCGCCACGCTGACGATCCAGGCCGATCTACGCGGCCTGACCGTGCTGATCACGGCGGGACCCACGCGTGAACCACTCGACCCGGTGCGTTTTTTAACCAACCGCAGCTCGGGCAAGATGGGCTACGCCGTGGCGCACGCGGCGCAGGCAGCAGGTGCCCGGGTGATCCTCGTCAGTGGCCCGGTCCACCTCGATCCGCCGCCAGGCGTGACCTGCCTGCGGGTGGAGCGGGCCGAGGAAATGCGGGAAGCCGTGATGGCGGAGGTCGATGGCGCGGATGTGTTCATCGCCACCGCGGCCGTGGCCGATTACCGTCCGGCCGCTCAAGCCACCGGCAAGATCAAGAAGAGCGACGGCGCGCTGAGCCTGATTCTGGAACCCACGCCGGACATCTTGGCCGAAGTCGCCGCCCTGCCGCAGCGGCCGTTCACGGTGGGGTTTGCCGCCGAAACCGAGCGGATGGCCGAATATGCCGAGGACAAGCGTCGCCGCAAGAACCTGGACCTCATCGCCGCCAACCGGGTGGACGACCAGGGAATGGGCTTCGACAGCGACGACAATGCGCTCACCGTGTTCTGGGAAGGCGGTTCACAGGCGTTGCCGCGCCAGCCGAAGACCCGTCTGGCTGTCGCCCTGGTTGAACTGATCGCCGAGCACCTCCATCGCAGCCGCGCCGCAGCGGATCAACCCTGACCCCACGCCGCTTTAACACCCCAGACGGATGATCGCCATGCTTGAAATCCAGATCCGCGTCCTCGATTCCCGCCTGGGGGCGCAATTTCCTCTGCCGGAATACGCCACCCCCGGCGCGGCGGGGCTGGACCTGCGGGCCTGTCTTGATGACGCACTGGTGGTGGCGCCGGGGCAGACCACCCTGATTCGCACCGGGCTTGCCATCCACATCGATGATCCGGCCTACGCGGCTCTGATCCTGCCCCGCTCGGGCCTGGGCCACAAACATGGCATCGTGCTGGGCAATCTGGTGGGGCTGATCGACTCGGACTATCAGGGCGAGCTGATGGTGTCGTGCTGGAACCGGGGCTCGGAGGCATTCACGCTCCAGCCCTTCGACCGTCTGGCACAACTGGTTTTTGTCCCTGTCGCCCAGGCCCGGCTGGTGCCAGTGGACGCCTTCGAATCCAGCCAGCGCGGGTCGGGCGGCTTTGGCCATACCGGGCGCTGAGGGCGGCTTGGTCGGACTGCGCACTGTCGCCATCGACCCTAGCTTGGTGACAATTCCTCCCGGAAGCGGTGCCCCAGCTGCCGATCGCCCCGGCCTCGGCGAGGCTGTCTGACCATGCGCATCTGGGTCGACGCGGATGCCTGTCCCAACCCGATCAAGGAGATTGTGTTCCGGGCCGCCAATCGCCTGCGCCTTGAGACCACTCTGGTGGCCAATCACCCCCTGCGAACGCCGCCGTCTCTGTACATCAAATCTCTCCAAGTGGAACACGGCTTCGATGTGGCCGATGCCCGCATCCTGCAACTGCTCAGCGCCGGCGATCTGGTGATCACCGCCGACATCCCCCTGGCGGCCGAGGTGATCAAGGCGAGTGCCCGCGCCCTCAATCCGCGTGGCACGCTCTACACGGCCGAGAACATCAGCGAGCATCTCGCGCGGCGCAACCTGATGGATCAATTGCGCAGCGCCGGCACGATTACCGGCGGCCCGCCCACGCTCGCCAAGACCGACCTCCAGGCTTTCGCCAATGCCTTTGACCGCGTCCTTCCTCGCCCGGCTAAGCCACCCGCAATGCCGTGAATCCACAAGCCAAATCGCTCTACCCATTGCCGTCGATCTTGGCCAACCGACCAT